>Ga0138256_10006811_pt1 | contig 12075 bp, 15 predicted proteins | sample KNB2016incub_MG_FD_105486 | JGI IMG/M metagenome (GOLD analysis project Ga0138256, IMG submission 105486) | Active sludge microbial communities from wastewater in Klosterneuburg, Austria - KNB2014incub_MG | ecosystem: Engineered > WWTP > Activated sludge > Unclassified | place: Austria... | reverse complement strand
GCACACCCATTCATTTTAATCAGCTATCAAGCATCGATGCGTTCTGCATTTACGTTAGCCCATGAACTGGGTCATCTTGCAGATGCTTGGTACCCGCTTCGACAGCCATGGCTACAAAAATATTTGAAGAAGGACAACCTGCTATTGATCGTTGGCTTTCAGTGTTAAGTGCAGGCGGTACGCTCACACCTGATGGGCTCTTGAAACTTGCAGGCCTAGACATGTCAACACCGGAGCAGATTGAAGCTACCGTGAAATACGTCGGTTCACTTGTCGATGCGCTCGTGACGTTGTTTCAATAAATTCAAGGATTCTCTCATCAATTATTTTAAAATTAAATAACTAACAGTTGATACAATTGTACTTAGAAGGGTTCCCCATGTAATATCAATAACCGTAATCATAATTGGCCAATCCTTCAATGTTGCAAGATTGGTTAAATCATAAGTTGCGTAAGTTATGAATCCAAATAATGCGCCTGAGACAATAGCTACTCTTAAACTGTCTTTAGAGAGTGCTGGGTTGATTACAAAATATAATATGCCCACGATAAAAATGCCATAGAAAATGCCCGCAGCGACTAGATTTACATTATCCGTCATTATATAACCAAGATACTTCGCATATAACTTCTTCGCAATTACAGTAAGCCATAAAATATCAACAACAAAAAATACGATTAGGGTTACAATATACTGTTTTATATACATCATAATATCACCTCACAGAGTATGTACCCCATTGTATAAAGTATTATCATATAAATTGTGTTACAATACACGCCCAACCAGTCTCCTATAAATCCGCACGTGCCATCAAATCGGCATCATCGAGTAAAGTGAAAGGATCTCCTTCAGCAAGAATCTCACCATTATTTAGAATTACCACTCTTGTGCATGTGGCTTTGATCATGTCCATGTCATGACTCGTGATAATTTTTGTGACCGGGAGGTCTTTGAGTATTTGAATCACCCTGCGTCTAGACTTAGGGTCCAACGCCAAAGTAGGCTCATCTAATATCATCAACTTTGGTTTCATGGCTAAAACAGTGGCGATGGCCGCACACCTTTTTTCGCCACCTGATACTTTTGAAGGCGATCTTAGGCTCAAATGCTGAATACCCAGCGTCGTAAGCGTTTCATCCACAATAATAGACACTTTGTCCTCATCAAGCCCTTGATTTCTTGGCCCAAAAGCAACATCATCATAAACGGTTGGCATAAAAAGCTGTTCATCAGGGTTTTGAAAGACGAGGCCAATAAAGTCGCGAAAGTGCTTGCGGCTCTTTTTACTCAGAGCCACATCATTTAGAGCGATTTCACCTGACTCTGCTTTAAGTATCCCTAACATCAGTTGAAGCATTGTAGATTTTCCAGCACCATTTGGACCGATAAGACCTATGGTTTCGCCTGCATGGACTGTAAGGTTAAGCCCTTTAAAGAGAGGGTTTTCAGCATCTGGCTCATAGCTGAATGTCAAGTTTGTTATCTTTAAATGCTTCATGAAGTGCCTCCAATCATCAATTGTCCAAACAAAGCACCCACATCGAATAAGCGCAAACCGATTAAAACAAGCCCCCAAAGTATGATATAAATATAATCTTGGCCAGTAAATGAACGGCTGCGTACCCCATGGTGCGATCCATCAAATCCACGAAGTAGCATGGCTTCATGAACCGTATTCGCCTTGTCTAGCGTTCTAAGAAAAAAATGTCCCAAAACGCTACCCATATGCTGTATCCGAATGCGATTTTCATTGGCTGATCGCAGGTGATACGCCAAAAGTACTGATTTTATTTCTTTGGAGAGCAGCCCTATATAGCGGTAAGTCAGTGCCACCTGAGTCACAATTAAAGGGGGTACTTTAAGTCCAATCAGCGCTTCTTCAATCTGAAGCGACTCTGCCAAAACGAGTGCCGTCATTAGAATTAACGTACTTCTAACAAATAGCGAAATAAATGAAATCCAGCCAATCGAGAGTTCCAGGTTGCCTAGCATAAACGTCTGACTTTCGAAGAACGGATTCAAAATACCGATGCCCACGATCAAAGGTTCTATCATTATAAGACGCTTTAGAAGTACCTTTACTTGCATATTAGAATAAGCGAAGAGAAGCATAGGAAACGTAAAAAAGGGCAACAACCTCAATATCTCATACTTACCAAAAGAGATAACCACAGTCGAAAAAAGCACTGTGGTTATTAGTTTAATAGAATGATGTACAGACTGTTGCGCCATATTAAGCCTTCTTATTTTTTCTAGTCTTTCTAATAAATGTTGCAATACCTATGGTGAGTAAAAGGGTCATTGCAGCGCCTACGATACCTGAAACGGTGGTTCCTGAAATTACACCACTATCGGACGCTTTAAAATCATAGTCAGGCAGTACAGCTGTTTTTTCTTGAATTGATGCAAAGAAATCAAACAAGGCGCCGTTTGAAGCGAGCTCGGTCTCACCCGTTACTTTTGCGATGGACCATTCAAGTCCATCGGGATGAGACGATGCATAAAGCGACAACCCTCCGCCTACAATAAGTGTGATCACTAGCATCGTTATGAGTACGCCTTTTGATGGGCTAGACGACTTTGCATTATTGTTTAAAAGTTCAGGTCTGTCTTTGAGCACAAAAGCAAGGACCGCCGCTGTGATTAACCCTTCCACCAAACCAATCGCTAAGTGAATGGGTAGCATGAGTAGTACAAAGCGCATAAAAGGAAGCTCTGTCTTACCCGAGAGCAACGTCTCAAGAACGACGCTGAATGCCCCCATTTGAAGCCCCACCACCACAGCAAACACTGTTACGAGCTGCTTGGAAAATTTGCCTTGCCATTTATCGATGAGGGGTCTATAAATCAATGGGTAGGCGATCAAGCACGTAAAAAATCCCATGTTGATAATGTTTGCGCCTAGTGCCATGAGTCCACCGTCTCCAAAGAATAAAGCTTGGATGAGCAGTACAGCACTGATGGTTAAAAATCCAGCATAAGGGCCGAGTAAGATGGCTAAAAGCATACCGCCACCGATATGGCCGCTTGATCCTGTTCCAGGTATGGTAAAGTTGATCATCTGTGCAGCAAAGATAAAAGCACCCATGACCCCCATTAAGGGTATTTTTGTATCTTCAATATTTCTTGAAATGCTTCTATAAGCGTAAGTCGCTGTCGTTGCAGCGGCAATAGCCATGCCACCACTTACAACCGGTGAAAGTAGTGCGTCTGCCATGTGCATAAAAAAAGCTCCTAACGTCAATCAGTAAGTGCAGTTAACACGCAATAATTTCTTTGATTCGAATTTTTTTGCCCCCAAGGCGTGAAAAGCGCTCACATAAACTAGAAGGGCACTGTGCTTATCGTTCATTAGAATTATACTCTAAGTGATTATCGTTGCAAAGTTCTTTTTGGTTGAGTATATGATTGAATGGCTGTTAAATGGCGAGACAACCATAAAAACTCTATAAAAATATTGAACTTTTATAGTTATGGCAGGAAACACTAAAGCAATGTCGAATAAATACTATATTGCAATATCAACTTGGGTATAGGTATTTTTTATAGTGTTCTTTATTTTTAAGGCGTCATTCGCCTGTGACGAAAACGCGACATGTAGCATAATTAAAGGAGATCAACCATGAAATATATTGCGCTACTTAGAGGCATCAATGTAGGTGGAAACAATAAAGTGGAGATGAAGCGGCTGAAAATCGTATTAGAGGGTATGGGTTATATCAATGTATCGACCTATTTAAATTCAGGTAATGCACTATTTGAATCTGAGGAGAAACAAGATCAGATTCAGGCGAATGTTCCTAAAGTCATCTTAAAAGAATTTGGTTTAGAGATTCCAACGCTTATTAAAAATATAGATGAGATAAAACGTATAGCATCTATTATTCCGCCAGAATGGCAAAATGACAAAGATCAGAAGACAGACGTAGCGTATCTATTTACAGAAATAAATTCAGAAGAAACAATAAGTGAACTCCCAATAAAAAGGGAATATGTAGATTTAATTTATGTTGAAGGTGCCATTGTTTGGCATGTAACGAGGGATAATTATAATAATAGTCAGTTAAACAAGCTAGTTGGTAGCAAACTTTATAAACAAATGACGGTGAGAAATGTTAATACGGCTAGGTTCTTGGCAGGCGTAATCACATGAAAAAACGACATAAAGCGATTAAATATCTTATCCTCGCAGGGCTTTTTATTGTATGTGCTGGTCTATTTTCAATAGGGCAAAACAACAGCATCGTTGTGACACCATCTGATTTTGTGAGCGAAAAAATACCTGACGCATTTGATGGGTTTAGAATTGTCCAAATATCAGACTTGCACAATAAACTGTTTGGCGAAGATCAAGAAAATTTGCTAGAAAAAGTGCGAAGTGAAGCGCCCGATATCATCCTCATAACAGGTGATTTAATCGATCGGAGAAAATACGATTTGCAAAAGGCGATGGTATTTATCCGTGGTGCAGTAAATATTGCGCCTGTTTATTATGTATCAGGTAACCATGAAGCTTGGTCGGGTCACTATGAAACGATTAAAAACAGTTTATTGGCAGCAGGCGTATCCGTGCTTGACAACAGTGAAATTGAGTTGAAATTGGGTGAAGACAGTATTCATCTTCTAGGTTTAGCCGATCCGGACTTTCTGACAACCCGTTACTCGGAAGGCACAGATGCATCCTTACTAAAAGAAATATTAAAAGAGTGGTCAATCAATGATACCGAAAAATTTAATATTTTGTTATCACATAGACCGGAGCTTTTTGATGTTTATTTTGATGCCAATATTGACTTAGTATTCAGTGGCCATGCGCATGGGGGACAAATTAGGTTGCCTTTTATTGGTGCTCTTATCGCACCAGATCAAGGTTTTTTTCCCAAATACACCAGTGGCCGTTATACTGAGAGTAAAACGACAATGTTTGTAAGCAGGGGACTCGGCAACAGCATCGTGCCGCAACGGCTATTCAATAGACCCGAAATCATCGCCGTGACGCTTCGCAGCAAATGAATATTGAAAAGACATTAAATATGAAAGTATGGGCAAAACTATGAGATGCTATTGTTTGGAAAATGAAGAGACTTTTGATTTTTTTATAGAAGATGCATCTGTTGAGGCAGTCGTAAATATTGAGGCGGCTTGGTTTAAGCGTGAAGGTCATAGATTTGTAAAACGGTACCCTGCATGGATAGAAGACCATGACATATTGTCGCGTAATTTTTCATTACTTGGACCATCGATGTTTAAAAGAACTGGCACTTGGGAGGCATCCCTTTGGATTTTCGCTCAAATTTGTGAGTCAGAGCAGATTAGCTGGGCAATCACAGGGAGCGTTAGCGAGGCGGTACAAGGGGTTGCGCTTACACCTCACGATATCGATATCGTTTGCCATACGGAAGACTTTTCCAAAATGAAAAAGATATTTTTAGACCATATGGTTGAACCTTTTATCGATCATGGCGGCGCAGGGGCTGTTCGCTATTTTGGTCGCATTTGCTTAAGAGGCATCATGATTGATATCGTCGCAGATGAAAGCCGTAATAGTGAAAATTACACCTTTCAAGACGTGATATGGCGAGAAATCCCGATAAAAGTGGAATCGATCATGGATCGATTGATTATTGAGCTGCATCGCAAACGCGAAGAACGCATCCAAGCCTTTAACCATTATTTTTCGGTACATGTTAGTCACGAAATTGAACGCGGTTTGCTGAGTACCTATCATTACCTTAACAGTGAAGCGGCTTTAAATAGTATCGACCGTGATCCTTATTGGCCAAAATGGGATTCCACCTGGTGGCATATGTCCGCACTATTTGAAATGGGACTGACGGTGTTAATCCCCGAAATGGTGATTGACCGTATGATTGTACGCATGGATGAACGCTATTTGAAAATATTTCCTATTCATGAACATGAGCTTCCTGAAGGCATAGATGTTTATACGAGAATACCTTGTCATTGTCAACTTGGGAACATGTATCAAATTTTAAGAAGTCACCGTCAAGAAATTGATCAACTTTTACCATGGATTCGACCATGGTTCTTAAGGTATCAGCTCCCAGATGGGGGGTTAAACTGTGAGGATGATGCGTACCGAAATTCTATGAAAAGCTCAATTGCTTCGAGTTTGCCAGTATTTGAAGCGATGATGATGATTGCTGAAGAGAGCGAGATCACAGTGCAGGAGATGGCATTTTTAAACCGAGGTGTGGCTTACCTAACCGCACATCGTTTGGTTTATAAAATAAGCGGAGACCTTATGGATGCTGATTTTATAAAATTACAGTTTCCAAGGTTTTATAGCTATGATATTTTGCGTGGGATGCACTTTCTGATGCGATGGAAACAGAAATTTGGTGAATCGAATGCGCTACTTTTACAAGCGGTTAATGACGTTTTGGCTGAAAGCATTTCTCATGTAAAAATGCTTATAAGGGATGGGAAACTAAGCGTCATGCGTTCAGAATTATTCGATAGGCGCACACGTGATAGTGATGGAGCGGGTGCATTTACTATAGTAAAGCCCGTTACTTTATTTCCACTTCTTGAAGCAATAGGTAAGGTTGGTGCGTCATCAGCGTATCTTACTTGGCAGTTTAATGATGTGTTAGAAAGGATCGATTTATGAATGAAGACGTTACAATAGGTGGCATCTATCGTCACTTTAAAGGCAACCAATACAAAGTGCTTCACCTTGCAAAGCATAGTGAAACTGAAGCGTTAATGGTGGTTTATCAAAAGTTATATGGTGATCACAATATTTGGGTGAGACCGCTTGATATGTTTTTGGATTACAAAGAGGTGGACGGCAAATTGGTTAAGCGTTTTGAAGCTGTGAAAGATGTTGAAGAGAACTTGTAACACACTTGGTTATTCGATAAAATCAAGGGTATTAATATTCTAACTGATTTTGATTATCAACTATAAAATTGCGCAACATACAGAAATGGTTTGTCGATTCAATTTATTATTTGTGTTTAAAATGAAAGCAGGTAGATTATGAGCGGTAAAGAACTGGATAATAGAACGGGCACGATGATCACTGTGGATGTGACTGTCAATAAACCCATAGATTATGTTTGGAAATGCTTTACACAGCCAGAGCATGTTGTGAAATGGAACTTTGCATCAGATGATTGGCACTGTCCGCATGCGGAGAACACACTTACTCCAGGCGGTAGTTTTAGGTACACTATGGCAGCGAAGGATGACACAGTGCGCTTTGATTTTGAAGGCGTTTTTCACCATATTGAGGTCAATAAACACTTATCGTACATCTTGGGTGACAAACGTGTCGTGTCTATAGATTTTGTTGAGATGAATGGTACAACGCAGGTTGTTGAATCGTTTGAAGCGGAAGGCGAAAATACAGTTGAATTACAACGCGGTGGCTGGCAAGCGATTCTTGATAACTTTAAAAAACACGTGGAGGCGTGATATGGAAAAATTTGCGATGCATTTGTGGTTTGACAAAGAGGCTGCAATGGCTGCTGATTTCTACTTGACAGTGTTTAAAGATAGCAAAGAAATCTCGAGATCCATTTTAAATGACACCCCTTCAGGCACAGTAGAGCTCATAACAATCAACTTGGCTGGTCTGCCATTCATGTTGATGTCAGCAGGACCCTATTTTAAAATTAATCCATCAATCTCATTTATGATTATGTGTGCGTCAGATGAGGAAGTTGGTTATTATTATGGCAAATTTATCGAAGGTGGTGAAGCTTTGATGCCGCTTGACACTTACGATTTTAGCCCGCAATATGGATGGGTTGTCGATCGTTTTGGCGTATCATGGCAAATTTTTCATACAAACGGTACACCAATTAAGGACAAGATTGTTCCTTCAATGATGTATGTTGGTGATAATGTAGGTAAAGTCACTGAAGCTGTTAAATTTTATACCTCTGTCTTTAAGAAGTCCAGAATTGGCGATTTTTCTTATTACGGTGAAGGCCAAGAGCCAAACATACATGACTATGTAAACTATGTAGATTTTGAACTAGAAGGCACGACATTTTCAGCGATGGAAAGTGCTTTAGATCATGGGTTTACCTTCAATGAAGGTGTATCCATCGTCGTCAGCTGTGACTCACAAGATGAAATTGATTATTATTGGGAGGCGTTGTCAGCTGTTCCTGAGGCAGAGCAGTGCGGCTGGATTAAAGACCGATATGGCGTATCATGGCAAATTACGCCTAAAATCATGGATGATATGATGCGCGATGCGACGCCAGAACAGCAAGATCGAGTCACACAAGCCTTCTTAAAAATGAAAAAATTTGATATTGCACAGCTTGATAAAGCATTTCGTGGTGAGTGAAAAGCATCAGAGGGGAGACGCTTATATTTATGTTTATATAGGGGATCCATCGCTGAGACTCTATCAGTAAAAACCTATAAGCGACAGGCATCCTTCGGTGATGCAAAAAAAACGTGCATCCTTTTGGATAACACGTTTTTTTATTTCTTTTTTATGCTCTTTACTTACAAGTTTAGTTTTCTCTTTCATCACCAATAAACGCCACGGCGATCATATTTGGACCAACGTGTGAAGCAATCGTCATTGAGAGCTCACTAACGATAATTTCTACACCCGGTGCTATTTCTTGAATCAATGCAGTGAGCCTTTCAGCATCCTCTGGACAATTACCATGCCCAACGATGACAGTCGACGCGTTTTCATTGCAATAATGCGCTTCAAACTTTGAAGCGAGGAGTGCGATGGATTTTTTGCGACCTCGAACGTTGCCATAAGGTTTGAGTTTGCCGCTATGATCAACGCCAAGCGTGGGCTTGACATTTAATACGCTTCCGACCATAGCGGATGCTTGTGAGATGCGGCCACCATTTTTCAAATAATTGAGGTCATCAACACCAAACCAGTGGTGTGTTTTAAGTTTAATGGCTTCTGCCCAATCACAAATTTCTTTTACAGAATGTCCAGCGCGACCACGTTTAAGTGCTTCAACAATGATCGTACCTTGACCAATCGAAGCGGAAAGTGTGTCGACAATGCGTATTTCTGCGTTTGGAAAATCATCGAGCACCATTTGTTTTGCAATGGACGCAGCGTTCATAGTGCCACTCATACCGGAAGTTAAGCCGAGATAGATTATTGATTTACCGTCAGCAATGGCGGCTCTAAACGTTTCCTCGAACCGAAAGGCGTTGACTTGAGACGTTGTTGGCATTATGCCTTGTCTAAGCATCCCGTAAAATTCAGAATGCGCATAGGTCTTACCTAGGTCATCTATGATTTCTCTGCCGTCAATCTGAATTGGCATACCTAAGACGGTGAGAAGATCGCCATTGTCTTCGACAAAGCTCAGCGGTAAATCGCAGCAAGAGTCTGTGATGATTTTTATTGTCATGTGTTGCCTCCATAATTCTTCTACTTTGTGAGTTTTACTTGTTGTGCGTGCATTAAAATGGCTTTTACATAGGATGAAAAGGCAATGAGTTTCAAGCCAACGGCGAGCATCAGTAAAATCTGAAGCCAGCTTGTATTTGGCGTTATAAGCAATAGAACCACCGCTAAACTGAAAACGAGGGTAGCTAGCTTACCAAAGACATTGGCAGGGATGATGACCTTTTCTTTACGTGTGTATAGGAAGATACCCGTTACGATAAGGAGACATTCTTTGATCACCATGATGATCAAGACCCAAACTGGGATGTAATGCGCAAGATAGAGTGAGAACAATGCCGTTAGGAGCATCAATTTGTCGGCTAACGGATCAAATGCTGTACCAAAGGGGGTAATGATGTCATATTTTCGTGCAATATACCCATCGAGAAAATCTGTGAACCCTGCAATAATAAAAATTATAAGTGCGAAAAGATGGGCATTTTCCAAATTTGAAAAATAAATAATAGGAAAAATGGGTACAAGGATTAATCGAAGGGCAGTCAATAAGTTTGGTATCTGCTTCAACCGAGAACACTCCTCTCAAACAAGGGTTTAAATGAGATGTATACATAGTGATTATAAACTATTTTGTCAAGAAAGTGTAAAAAAAATGGATAAGTGTTTTGACAGGCACTTTCTTGGTATAAAATAGAGAAAGGCCGTATTTTGACCAAATCACATTTTTAGCGAAATTCACAACAGGAGGATTTATGAAAAAAATAATTTTATTAATGCTAATAGCACTCTTTATATTAACGGGTTGTCAAAGCAATGATGAAGATACAACATTAAAAGTAGGTATGGAACTTAAATACCCACCATTTGAAACGAAAGATGAAACAGGTAAACCAGCAGGTGCATCTGTGATGCTCGCAGAGGCGTTAGGTGTGTATTTGGGACGTGACATTGAAATAATCGAAACAGATTATACCAGTTTGATTCCAGCACTTGAACAAGGCACCATCGATTTGATTATCTCTTCTATGACGATTACGCCAGCACGCGAAGAAGTTGTCGATTTTTCCGTCCCTTATACAAACAGCCAACTTATGATGCTTGTTTACAAGGACTCAAAAGTTCAGTCACCTGCGGATCTCAATGATCCAGACGTTATTATCGCATCAAAGACGGGGACTATTGGTGCACTTTGGGCTGCTGAAAATGCACCCCTTGCTCAAATTAGAAACATCGATGAAGAGGCAAGTGCAGTTTTAGAGGTTGCACAAGGTAAGGCAGATGTCTTTATCTATGATCCGATTTCTATTATTAGACACAACGAAAATTATCCAGACACCACACGTGCGGTACTCGAGCCGCTTCCCAACACAAAAGGTTGGGGAATCGCCCTTAGAAAAGGCGAAGACGTGCTAAAAGACCAATTAAATGCTTTTATCGAAAAAGCTAAGACAGATGGTACTTATGATAACATCAGGGAAACATATTTACTTGATAAAATGAAAGAATTTGAAGACTTGGGTCTTGAATTCTTCTTCTAAGAAAACGTACCGTTGCATATTCTAATCGTTTAAGGGGACAAAATGAAGAAAACACTCAGTTTTTTAGCGGCATTTGGCCTGTATGCCTCATTATTCTACTTTGTATACAGCCAAGCACTCGAAAAAACAATCGATTTTACAATCTATAAACAATATTACAGAGTCATCCTAAATGGTTGGCTCACCACGCTTTCAATAAGCGCCGTATCTTTGATACTGGCGCTTTTCGTCGGGCTCATGCTCTACCTTATGCATGTCTCGAAAATAAAAGTCTTTCATTACTTAGCTGAAATTCACAAAACGATTATATTTGGAACACCTTTAGTGGTTATCGCGATCATCGCTTATTATTACATTGGCAATGCATTCAATGTAGACTCGAAGTTTTGGGTTGGCTCATTGACTTTGGCACTTTATATTGGCGCCTACATTGCTGATATTTATAAAGGCGCAATCGAATCCATCCATATCAATCAATGGCAAACGGCTAAGATGTTTGGTTTTTCAAGATATCAAACGTATCGATACATCGTCTTTCCACAAGTGATTACGACAATTCTGCCACCACTTGCTGGACAGTTTGCCATGACCATCAAGAGTAGCGCTCTCTTAGCCTATATGTCTACGGATGAGTTTTTAAATGCCATCCAAACCGTTCAATCGATCAGTTTTCGATATCCTGAAGGATTCTTTGTCGTAACGGTAGGGTATTTGATTTTGACCATTCCGCTGATAATGTTAGTGCGCTTCCTTGAGAAAAAATACGACTACAAGGTGACTCATGAATTTGAAGCTTAACAAACTTAAAAAATCCTATTCTGGAAAAACGGTTTTAAATAATATTGACCTTAATCTTCCAGATGTTAAAGTCCTAGCACTTATAGGTGCTTCAGGCAGCGGTAAATCCACGCTCTTGAGACAAATGGCTGGCCTTGAAGTCTTTGACTCAGGTGAAATCACGGTCAATGGCCATGTTGTCAATGCGACTACAGATGGTGCTTATCGAAAGCGCATAGGCTTTGTCTTCCAAGATCACAATTTATTTCCGCATCTTTCGGTACTAGAAAATATTATGCTTGTCCTTGAAAAAGTTCATGGCAGAAAACGGGATGAAGCGTTGCAAGAAGTCATGGCGCTTCTTGAACAATTTGGTTTG
>Ga0138256_10006810_pt1 | contig 12075 bp, 11 predicted proteins | sample KNB2016incub_MG_FD_105486 | JGI IMG/M metagenome (GOLD analysis project Ga0138256, IMG submission 105486) | Active sludge microbial communities from wastewater in Klosterneuburg, Austria - KNB2014incub_MG | ecosystem: Engineered > WWTP > Activated sludge > Unclassified | place: Austria... | reverse complement strand
AGACATTATTTGTACATTCCATTAGGAGGTTCTAAAGGAGGTAAATTACTATCCATTAGAAATATTAGTATCGTATTTTTGGTAAGTGGGTTTTGGCACGGAGCGAATTGGACCTTTATTTTTTGGGGAGGATTCCATGCCTTGGCATTTATCCCCGTTTTTTTGATGGGTAGAAATGCTATTTATAAAAACTCGGTAGTAGGTGAACATACATTTTTTCCAACATTTACAGAAATAGGGCAGGTGTTATTAACCTTTTCGATTGTTACTTTTTCAAGAATATTTTTTAGGTCTGAGTCTATAACCGATGCTTTTGCATTCATCAAACGCTTATTCACAAACTTTTCATATGAAACCTATCAACACCCCATGGGCTACCGTATGATAGATTACTATGTACTTGTGGTACTGTTTATAATTTATGAATACAGCATTCGTAAAGATGAACGTTCGCCGTTTAAATACAAATATAAAGCGGTTCGGTTTGTACTTTACACGCTAGTTATATTGTTGATGCTATTGTTTTATGATAATGGTGTTGATAGATCGTTTATTTATTTCCAGTTTTAGAGAGTTAAGCTGAAATCTAAATTATAATTATTAAAATAATTTATTGATATTAGCAAAGTCTCATAAAACTTAAAGTTTGTAATCCTGAACTTGTTTGAGAATCTTATAGTATCAAAACTGTGCTTCATATTATAGACCCTGAAATAAATTCAGGGTGACAAATTGATACTATCGCATTTACTGGTAAATTTAAATTTGTTTTTATGTTTTTCTGGTATCCTTTTCCAGACAAAATAGTACAAGTGTCTCGTTAATGACAAAATGTATTAATTTATAAAAAGCTGATAACATGTTAATTGATTTGGGTGTTCGGTTATTTCTTTTATGACGTTACAAAAATGGGTCGCATTCTACGTTGCCTTCTTTTGCAAAAGAGTAAAAGGATTTTCACTTCAAAGACCGAAGGTATTCACGATTTCAAATTTGACTAAAACAAAACCCATAAGTAATCACTAACACAATTTAAATTCAGCAGATTTCCTTGTGATAAAGAGTTTTTTACAAACACACGTAAATTATCATTTTAAGATATTTTGATAATTTACTTTCGCTCAATTTTGTTTTTCTTTACTCTTGATATAATTTGAAACAACAGAGGCAATAAGGTCTCTTCCGTGGTTATTCCAATGCATATCATATATTAAAGTGGTTGGGGTTTTGGATTTTTCAAACACTTTGCCAAAATCTAAATAGGTGTATTGCATTGTATCACAATAATTTAAAAACGATTTGCTTGTCGTTCTGGAATCCAATAGAATGGCTGTTTTATTTTTATCAAACCCATAAGTTTCTATTAGTTTTTTAAAATTCTCTAGATATTTTAATTCTTTAGAAGTTGTTTTTGGATTTTCAGCCACATGCACATTTGTATCTGTGTTATTTCTAAAAGAAAGCAGTTTGGTTTTAAACTCCCTTAGTGGTTCAAAGAGTCCAATGTTACCAACATAATTAAATAATTTTATTTTGTTTTGAATTCTTGATGTTAAAAAATATTGTGAATCTATCCAATATTGGTCTGGCTCATAAAAGTCGCGTTGAAGATCATTTTCGAATTTCATGTATATTATGACATAATCAATAAGCTCAAATTTTTCTTTATATGCCGCAATCAAATGTAATTGGTCAGCTAAATCGTATCCAGAATGTCCGTATTCAAATACTTCTGTTCCATCATTTAGTTTGCTTTCCAGCTTTTTACCTATCGAATTATTATAATTTTGATGTAGGCCTTCAATAAATGAATCTCCTATAATGGCAACGTCAGTTTTGTTTTTTGAGGGCGTAAATTCTCTATATGAGTTAAAACCAGATTTGTTAATATGGTATTGCGCGAAGTTCATAACCCGATTGCCTGTAACTGTATAGCCTTCTTGATTAGGTGCATAGGTCTTCACATTTTTATCATTTATGATAAATTGTGGATATTGGTCGTAGAGATGAAATACACGTACAATGAGTTCCAATGCAATAAAAAGCATCACACTGTACAATACTATTTTACCAAAAAGTAGTTTCATAGATAAAAGATATTAAACTTTAGGTTGTAAATATACTTACTAGAAAATCTTATTGTATTTAAAATCGATTAAATCCCATTTATTCTGTTGATAATTTTTTAAGATTCAACAGTTTAAAGAATTTCAGTTTTTCTGAGAGATATCCTAGTATCAGATTCCAATCTATTAAGCATAAACATATTAAACGATATTGCCTAAAAGAAATGCCCATTAAAGCACCAATTGATAAGTGAAACAGGATTGCTGAAATGAGATAGATATTCCTGTACTTAGAATTTATAAATACCACAAAAGCAAGTAATTCAAATAAAACAGAACCTATTGCCAGCGCTGTTAAAAGGAATTTATTGTTAGACACATAGGTTGCGATAGCGGTTAATTTTGGGGAGGTTTGATAGTTCGCATAGGTATGCCCAATAAACCCCATTTCATCTTTCCATTTGTTTTCATCAGCTATATTACTGTCGCCTATAATTAATTGCACATCGCCTTTTTTATATAGATACGTTCTTTCTTTCAAATAAAACCCTAAGGTAGAACCGTCAAGCCAATTAATGCCATGTCCATACCTGAGTTTTGATATGCCTGCAGTAAAATAGGTGACAGCTACTAAGGTTAAAATAAGGTTAAATCCCCATTTCGGTGTATTTGAAAATTGAAAATAGGACGTTTTATCTTTTAAATATGTATATTTTAATATCAAATAATCAATGGACAGTTTCATAGAACCTGGCACAAGTGCTAAGGCTAGTATTACCTGCGTGGGTAGCGATGTATGGTGATCAAAAATACCAATACCTTCGCTCACCCCAAAAATATAAAAGCTTAAAAGAGCTAATATGAATAAGTTCAATCTTCCCAAAAAGCCTATAGCCGCGGCAATGGAAACCACTGCAATTATGATAACAAGTGTTTTAAAATAACTCGGGTTAAAATCAAAAAAAGAGGGTGGCAATAAGCTGGTAAACCATGTTTTTGAAAGGACATAACTCCCATTGTCTGTTACATCATAAATAAAATATAATTGTTCAATAATATTTTTCCCTAATAGTATGGAAAGTAAAAACCTTAAAACACTGAGCGGTTGGTTTATTAAAGTATAAACAACTGTTGCAAGTTTATTTAATACATTCATTGCTTGGTAGTATTACTTAATTGGTTTTTAAATGCCGATACATAGGTTTTGTTTAAGCAATTATAATAACCAACTAGCTTAGGTTGTGCTAATGGTTTTCGATCTTGGTTTACATGTACCGCTTTAAAATTTATCTGCTCAAAACTTAGGTTGTACTTTTCCTTTAAGACCTTGGTATAGTGCTCAAAAAAAACAGCCATTCTATTTTGAAATGCCACATCGCTTTCAGATAATTTATTAGTAAAAGGGGAGATGGGGTGTGTAGAACCATATACTTTACTAAAAAAGTGACGCATAAAGAAATCTTCGGGTTTTCCTAAATAATCAACTAAATCGGTGGATTTGTCTTTATTCACACCTTCAAATTGAAATAGATATAAATTGGTCTTGGCATCAATATAATGCCCAAACATGGGCGCGCAGGTGTAAGGGAAGCTTTCAATACCAAATAGCATGACAAACATGTTAGGTATTAAAAGAAGTAATATAACACTAGTTTGGTATATGTTTTTTTTTTTCATGTTTGTAATGTTAGCTTGCTTCTTTAGGAAATAACCAAGGGGTTTTAGCTTTTAGTTTTTCAGGAATATCAACATATACTACTCGCCTTGTAAAAAAACGCCATTTAGTTACTTGCAATTTATGTGGTCGCGTTTCCAATTTATTTGCTGCATTTAAAGAGGCTATATTATTAATATCAATAATTGCTACGGCCCACCTATAGCCTAAATCTAAAGCTTTTTTCCCTAGCATATAATTTACTGTGGCGTATAAATTTAAACCTCTGTATTCTTCAATCGTGTATGCTCTTTCAAAAATACATTCATCTGCTTCTAATTCATGAAAGTTATGTCCAAAAAAGCCTTTTATTTTTTTATTCTGAGAAGGTTCTATTAACCATTCCCTATAACAGGGTACATCGTCAGTGGTTACAGCCACATAACACGTAGGTATGTTTGCGTTTATTAATAAGTCATCAAGTGCTAAATTACTAAAGTATTTATTGTCTGAATTTTTATAGAGACGTATTTTTATGTCCATTTTTGCTTCAGGAATGTCACCTTTTAATCCAAGACAGAGGTCTCTTCTAACAAAATACCAATAGGAATTAGAGTAAGCTCTGTTTTTAATTATAATGAAAATATCTTTGATATATCCCTTTGCAATCATATTACAAAGGGTATTGAACTTTTTTTTAATTATATACATAGTAGAATTGGGATTTTCTAAGTATCAAAAGTAGTTTTTTTATATTTATTTTCTTGCTTTTTTTAGTTGAAAAACATCATATTTTCGATGATTTTATTTTATCTTTAATTTTTGGGTAATTTGTTTTCCTTGGAGTAGGTATTCTTATAATCTGATTGAATTCATAAATCAGGTTGCTCCATCTGCGCTTATATTTCAAATACCCTTGCGCTATGTCCATCACTTCGTACTTGTTGTTTTTTTTTTAGAACATAGGCTTGGTTGCTCGAGTAAGCTGACATCATGAAAAAGTGAATATTTGGAGTATTGCAAAAAATCGGATAACGACATATAGATACTTTAATGTTCGAGTAATTACCTACCGTCGACTTTAGTTAGATTTAAAAATTTATGACAATTAATCTGTAGTGGTTTATATTTTGTTCTTTAGAATTCTCAAAAATACTATGTTCACTAATGGTCTTTTAAAGAAAATTTATGCAGTTTAAAGTTTTATTTATTTTTAGTTAAACTTAATATTGATATTAGTACTTTTAATGGTATTAAATAACTAATATTTATATATAAATCGTCTAATATTTTGTAATTCAAATTATATGAAAGAAAAATATTCTATTTTAATACCAGATGGAGAAAGTAATTTCTTGCCAGTTGTGATTAATTGTTTGTCACAAAACAAAAGGTATAAATTATATGTTATTTTAAGTGAAAAATATAAGCAAAAAGAAATAGCACGTTATAAAATTATAAGTGATATACATACATATGAGCCTCTTACTGAAGACAATGAGATTGCGTGGGTTAACAATATTAACACTATTGTAGAAGAGCATGCTATTGATATTATTATGCCCATTGATATAGATGCCATCAGATGTTTATCAAAAAACAAAAGATATATCAAGGCCTCTAATAAATTAGGTTTATTGCCGCCATTAGAGAGTTTTGATATAGCTAACGATAAAGGGGCACTGGCCAAATATCTTACCGATATTGGTTTACCAGTTCCCGATACATTTTTATATGCTAAAAACGATGATTGTGAAAAATCACGTTCATTCGATTTTCCTGTAATAATGAAGATACTTGAAGGCTTTTATGGTAGTGGTGGTGGAATTAAAATGTTTAATGATAGTGAATCCTTAAGACACTATTTTTTAAATAATACCATGGATAGTTCCTATTTAATTCAGAATTATATAGAAGGTTATGATATTGATTGTAGCGTATTATGTAAAAATGGCGAAATATTGGCATTTACAATACAAAAGGGCACTATGAAAGGAGTAAGTGATTTTACACCTCAAGTGGGTGTGGAGTTTTTATTTGAGCAAGAGTTATATGCCGTTGTAAAAAAATTAATGAAATCCCTAAATTGGTCTGGTGTTGCACATATAGACATGCGTTTTGATAAAAATGACAAAAAATTTAAAGTTATTGAAATCAACCCTAGGTTTTGGGAGTCGTTGGATGCATCGTTAATTGCTGGAGTAAATTTCACATATTTTTATTGTTTAGCAAGCAAAGATATCCCATTTGAAATGCCCAAATACAATACCGTTAAATTTTTAAACTTAGTTGGTATAAATAAAACAATCAAACAGAATAAGTGGTTTCTTTTCAATTTTAAATTTTTATTCAACAATACCCCTTTAAAGTTTTTTAGAAAAGACCCAATACCACTTATCTATATTTTATATTATAAAATAAAAAATGATTTTAAAAGAAACTAAGTCTCACATGGAAGGAGGGGAGCTGATGCATAAAATATTTAACGCCATTTTTTTAATAAAGGATGAAGTTGTTTTAAGATTTAAGAGTTAGTGATAGTTATAATTTATAATTTTCTAACACTAATTTATGTGATGTAATAACAAAAAACAACAACCAGCTAACAATCCCAAAAAATTTAAGACCATCTTCAATAAAATATTCCAAACCACCACTTTCAAGTATAAAGTCTGTAAATACAGATGAGCCCAAAAAGAAGAACGCAAAACCTATAAGGATATAGTTTTGTTTCCATAGCATCTTATAAAAATTAATTAGATACCATAATGCAAATATGGCATAAGACAGTAGTATGGTATATTGGGCAAAATCATTATTTATTAAATAATAGACTGCTGAGTCATGAAACATAAAAAAATCATCAATCAGGAGAATTGTAGTAAAGCCGCCTGAATATATTAAAAAAACAGCTTGATTTTTATTACCAAACGACCAAAGAAGTCTTCCTGAAAAAAAACAGACACTAGCAGTTGCGCACCAAAAAAGGACACCTACATTTGAAATTATCCCAATAAATGGATTTGAATTAGAAATAAGGGCAGGGTCTCCCGTGAATTTCTCAAAGGGAATATGGTATGTTTTGGCCAGAATAAAAACCAACCCTAAGGAAATACATGCAAATGCGTAAACTAAAGTGATGGCCAACTTATATTTTTTCGTCATGTTTTACTTTTTTTAAATTGATGTGAGCTTAGTGGGATAACTACAAATTTAAGTAATTTTCATACATAAATTTTGATTTTATTTCTATGCAGTTTCGTTTTAATTAAGCGTTAATTTTTTAGTTGTTTTTTTCCCTGCAAGCAAATAATCTTTTTTGTTATTTACTTCAAATATTCTTAAATCGTTTATATGTTCTTTGTTTGTATATAAAAAATCATTGATTGGTTTTTGTATATAATTATATGTGGTGGTTTGTTCCATTATTTTTTGAAAAGCATCGGTATCGGAAATCTGGGCATCTTCAAATACGTACAGGCAATCTTCTTGATAAGGTTTGGCTTTCCTCAGTTTCTTTTTAATTTTATCTATCAGGTCATCTATGTTATTTGATTTTAAAAAATTTTTGAATTTTAATTTATTAATTTCAATAGTTGCTGATAATCGTGCTTTTAAGCTTTGTTTCTTATAAATGATATGATGGTCAAAATCGTAAATAAGGTTGCTCCATCGGCGTTTATATTCCAAATATCCTTGTGCCATGTCCATCACTTCATACTTGTTGTTTACGCTCCATTCCAACAGTTTGTAAAGCGACACGTTACCGAGTGCAAATTTGGCATAATTTATATCATAAGAAGGGACTGAAACAAAAAGTATGTTATCGAAATGGTGGTTTAAGCAGATATGTACTGGTGTTGTATCATCATAAATAACAAACAATGATGCCTTTTTTTCTTTAATCAAACCAAATGTGGTTTCAATATAAGTATCCCAGTTTTTTAATACTTTGTTGGAATCATTACGTTGGTCGAATCTCGTGGTTAACATAGTATGCAAGGTATTCATTAAAAACGTGTATTCATCTTTTGAAATAGCACCAAAAAACAGTTTGTAGTTGGCGTTGAAGCAATCTTCAAATCTGTTTACAAACCTTAAAATATTCGCCCTGAAACTTTTTTTGTATTCTGCTTTAAAAAGTGTTTCTAAATCGGTATGTTTTTTTATTAAAACGGCATAACCGACTATCTTTTTTTGGGGAATTTTAACAATCCCTACAGTATTATCTATCTTAAACTCAGGCTGAAGGTATGATGGGAATAATGATACATTAACTACTGTATTAGAGTTTGTTATGGTATTATATTCTGAAGTGTATATACTTGTGGTATCGTGTGTAAAATAGAGTTTATGATAACAATCCGGCACCTTGTTTTGTGTTGTAATCGTTTCGTGAAAATTCTCATTCAGAATCATTTTGCTTTTATAAGTTTTAATAATGTTTCAAGTTTTAATGTTTGTTGCGGGTAATACTAAATTACAATTTTAATACACCAGAGTTATTTGTTAAAAATGATTTTTATTGAATTATCTTTTCCTTTAACTATAAATGAATCGGTTTCATTAGAAATTTTATATACCGAAATAGTGTCAAAATGTTCCTTATATGTATAAATAAAATTATAAATATGTTCATTTAAGTATTCCCGTTTACTGTTTTTTGTTAAATCGATTTTTTTTAAAGTTAAATTGCTTTCTTCAATGTCTATTTTTTCAATATTGTTATTTGAAAAAGAGATTTTTTTGTTAGTTTTTGTTTTATAATATTCCTTTATTTTTTTGATTAAACGACTGTTAAGCAAATCTTTTGCTTTGTTTTTAAATTGAATTTTATTTATTTCCTTTAAAGCTAATATATTTGCACTAATTGAAGATTTTTTATAATAAACATGAGTTTCTAATTCATAGCTATAATTACACCATCTTTTTTTATAATCATAATCGCCATTGCCCATATCCAAATACACATACTTGTTTTCAACACACCATTCTAGTTGTTTGTAAACAGCCGTGTTGCCCAAGCCAAATTGCGCATAGTCAATGTCATACGCTGGAATGTAAGCAAAAAATGTTTTTTCATAATGAAAATTTATTGAAACTTGAATAGGTGTAACGTCATTATATATAACAAATAAGGATGCTTCTCGATTATTTATTAATGGGAAAAGTAATTTGACATATTTGTTCCAATCGTTTAGAATGAAGTTGTTATCCTTGCGTTGTTCAAACCGTCGCATTAGCATGGCGTGTGTTCTATGCATGAGGTTTGTGTATGTTTCTTCCACAATAGCGCCATAAAACACTTTGTAATGTATGTTGAAACAGCTTTCCAAGCGTTTCATTTTTTTTATTATTGGCGCTCTAGAGTTTTTGCTAAAATGAGTGTTTAAATATTGGCTAATATCTTTTGTGTTCGGATCAATGATAATACCAAAACCATCAAGATATTTTTGTGTTATTTTTTTGGTTTGATAATAATTGTTATTAAATGTTGGAATTAAAAACTTAGGAAAAGCAATATTAATTTCAACTAATACGCGCTCATCAGTTTCTTCAGATTCATAAAAAATACTTTCATTAAATGAATAATTTAAAGATTTATAAATATTAGATATTTTATGTTGCTCTAATAGATCATTTATAAAATGTATTTTTTTAATCCTCATTTTTAATTTAAAGTTATTTTAATAATAGTGTTTTCAGCTTTAAAAACGTAAGTGTTTAACTCTGTGCTAATCTTATAGATTTCTATATTATCGATATGTCCTTTGTTTGTATATAAATAATCATAAATTGATTGTCTAATCCCTTCGGTTTCTGGTAAGTCGATATTTAATTTCTTTAGATTATCACTTTCATAATCATTTAATGACTCTAATTCTTCTAAAATATATGATATCCCAAAAATATCATTATTAATTTCTTTTTTTCTTAAAACAGATTTTAACCGTTTTAAATAGACATCTATTTTTAATTGTTTTAATAAATTTTTGGCTTTTATCTTATTTATTTCTTTGAATGCTATTATGTTTGCTATTATTGAGTTTTTTTGAGAATATACATGATACTCAAAATCATAATAGGTATTGCACCACTTTTGTTTATACTCAAGTACACCAATTCCTAAATCTAAAAAATCAAATTTATTTTCTATGCACCATTTTAACACTAAATAATTATCTAAGTGCCCTAAACCAAATTTACTATAATCTAAATCATAACCATTACATTCACTATGCAAAATACTTTTTTCAATATGTCTGTTTAAAGAAATACTTATAGGTTTATGATTATCATAAACCACAATAAAAGAAGCTTTCTTTTGGTTTATTAATTCAAATAGCCCATCAATGTTTTTGTTCCACTCATTTAAAAAATGATTGAGTATTTTTTTTTGATTAAATCTTTTTGTAAGAAAGCCTTTTAGCGTGTTTAATAAAAAATCAAACTCTTCTTTTGTTATAGAACCATAATAATATTTGTATGTAATATTAAATGATTCTTCTAAACGACTTATCGTGCGTCTTAAGTTTTTTTTAATTTGGGGTTTTAAATGATTATTCATAAACCCTTCAATAGTTTCAGGATGTTCCAAGGCAATGCCAGCACCTGAATAATTTTTATGTATTATTTTTTTAACTTTATACTGATCTTCATTATAAATGTAAGTTGATAAAAATGTTGGTATAAGCGAAGTGGTTATTACTTTTGATGTATTGGAATTAATAGAATTATCCTTGTTAATATAAGTCTTTGTATTAAAATTTATAAATTTATAAATTGTTGGAATTTTTCCTATTCTATTAAATTCCCAAATAAACTGTTCTCTTTGGATGTGTTTCATTATAAGTAGGTTGTAAATTGTAGGGATGCGATGGTTTCTTTTCCTTTGAAAAGGTAGTGTTGCGGCTTATCATTTAGTTTATACGCTTGTACATTCGTGCTATGTTCAGTATTTAAATATAAAAAATCATGAAACGGCTTTTTTAAATGCTTATAGGTAGTATCCTCTACATTGATATGCTCTAAGTTATTTATTTGTACGCTATCCCTGTTTTCAATAGTTGAAAGCGCATAGGGTAGTGCTGGCTCTTCCTTTTTTCTTTTTAAAGTTGTTTTTAAATTTTTAACCATGCCATTCACATTTTTGGAAATGAGGTAGTTAATTAATTTATACTTGTTTTTTAATACGGCTGTATATAGTTTCCCAAACTTGTTTGTTGGCTGGTAAATTACATGGTGCTCATACTTATAGGTTGTGTTGCACCAACTCACTTTATTCTCAAAACCACCATAGCCCATATCAAAAATAGGGTAGTTGTTTTGAAAGCACCATTCAATAATTTTATAGATGGCGACATTACCAGGCGTAAATTTTGCGTAATCTAAATTAAATGTAGGTACAGAAAAATATAAAATGGTATCGCAATGAAAATTTAAAGTAAACGTAATAGGCTCGTCATTATTATAAATGACAAATAACGATGCTTTTTTGTTTGTGATAAGGTTGAAAGCTATTTTAAAATAATAGTCCCAGTTTTCAAGGATTAAATTTCGGTCGTTACGCTGGTCAAAGCGGGTTGTTAGCATTTGATGAAATATAGCCATCAAGGTTTCATATTCCTCATGCTGTATGTTGTTTCCACAATAGGTTTTATAAGTGATGTTGAAACAGGATTCCAACCGCTTAACCGATTTGAGTATTTTGTACCGAAACGTACGTTTGCATTCTTTTTTTAAGTAATCGTCTATAGAAGCACAGGCTTTTAAATTAGCTAAATAGCCCTGTTTTAAAAACACCTTGTTGCATGCCAAATTAGTTGCAACCGTGGTTTTTAAATAATCGGGCACAAATTTGAACGTATGTATTTGCGATTTTAAAAGAATTTCATCCTTCCCATATTTCTCACTACTTATGTTTGCAGTGCTAAAGCTATTAAAAACGCTACTGTAAAGCGCATTGGTTCTATGTTGCTCAAATACATCAGAAAAAAAGTTGTGATTCGTTATATTAAAGCCCATTATGGTTAATTCCTTTGCGTTTTTAAATTATAGGCTAAAAGTAATTAATAAATTCATTTAGGCTTTATTTTATAGATGAAGTGCTATAATTTTTGATAAGGAAAGAGATGGGGTGTAGAATTGGTTGTTGGTTGTTGGGTGTTGGGTGTTGGGTGTTGGGTTTTGGGTTTTGGTTCTTGGTTTTGGGTTTTTGGTAATGGGTTGTTCGTATTAACGGTTTAATTTATGTTAGAAATGGCAAGATGATTGATGAGTTTGCTTCACTATGTTCGCAATGACGGTTGTATTTGGTTTTGGGTACTTGGTTTTGGGTTCTTGGTACTTGGTTTT
>Ga0138256_10006809_pt1 | contig 12075 bp, 14 predicted proteins | sample KNB2016incub_MG_FD_105486 | JGI IMG/M metagenome (GOLD analysis project Ga0138256, IMG submission 105486) | Active sludge microbial communities from wastewater in Klosterneuburg, Austria - KNB2014incub_MG | ecosystem: Engineered > WWTP > Activated sludge > Unclassified | place: Austria... | reverse complement strand
GCGTGAGTGGTTTGAACTTAAACCAAAAATCGGTTTTCGGGCCGCTCAATATTAGACAATGGATATATTCGGTATAAAAACACTGAAAAAACAGAACCTGCAACTGATGCAGACTGTTAAAGCCCTCCAAACTTTTAACCGTTCGCAATCCATTGAACAGATACGAACGATGATATTCCCATCCTGGCAATCTGTTAAAGAAGTTGAGGCCTACATTATATTCGATGATGTGTACAGCGTTGTTTCACGCCTTGCCACTTCATCGGCTCAAGTTCCATTGGTTGCGTATGATGAAGCAACTGGTGAGGATCTGCCACCATCTGACAAGATGCAGCAGTTCCTGAGCAGGATGACAATGGAGCAACGGGAGATAATGTACACATGGCTGTATATGTCAGGTGAGGTTTTTATGTGGAAGGATGCGCTGTTTTTAGGGCCAAACAAAGGCAAATTAAATATCGAGTTCCTGCACCCGTCATTCATGACTGTAATACAGGAGGATGTTTTCCCTAACCGAATTATTGGATACCGTTACCAGGATACACGAACCACATTTACATTGAAGGCTGAAGAAGTAATTTATGTAAAATATTTCAACCCAACTACGCAATACAATGAACGCCATCGTGGCATGGGTCCTATAAAGGCACTGGCTCAAAGGTTGACAAGATTACAGGCCAATATGAGCGCATCGGTATCACAGATGCAGAACGGTGGTGTGCCTTCAATCGTGTATGATAAAACACCTGGTATTGATGCAGATCGCGGCTCAGGCGGATCGGCACTGAATGAAGAAGTATCTGCGATGGGTCAACATAAAGAAAACTTTTCCCGGTTCCTACGCAATCCTGAAAATAAGGGAGCGCCATATTTCTCAGCCGGTGAAATGGGAGTATTGCAGCTTGGGTTATCGTTGGTTGAAATGGATGCCATTGCCCAGGCCGATGTTGACTTCGATAAGATATGCAATGCTTATTCGTTGTCATCGGTGTTGTTTAACAATAAGAAGGCATCTACAGAAAGTAATGTTAAGGAGATGCGAAAGGATATGTACACCAATGCAATTATTCCGAACGTTATTCGTATGTGTGACGGGATAAGAAAAGGAACGGTTGATATTTTCGGAGAAGGAAAGTGCGTACGCCCTGACCTGAGTAAGATACCCGAACTGCAACAAAATATGAAGGATAAAGCTACCGCCTGGGCAGCACTCCCGGCTATTGTGCTGAATGAAATGCGGTATGATATGGGTATGGATCAGCTTGACGATGAGATGGCAGATCGTTTGCTTATTAAGCAGGGATATCAGTTAGCGGATGATCTTGAAATTGAAGTACAACCAATAGACAATACAGCCAATGATTACGCAGCAACAGATACGGGAGATAATTGAACGGGCTATACCGCTTGATCCTAAATGTGCCATCACCAGAGCGAAGCAGATGGAACGCAGGGCCAGACTACGGCTGGATATTGAAGAAATGGTAAGAGTGGCTAAACCTGCACCGTATGAACCCAGAACGGAAATGAAATGACAGCATCTCAGCAAAAACAGTATTGGCTACAATTCCACCGGTTTCAGATGAGGTACGAACTAATGTATGCTCCTAAAATAAACAAGGCGCTTAAAGCACAGGTGCAGCAATACATACATACAAAGGATGTGTTATACGTCCGTTCAGGTGGTTTGTATGCTGTCTTGCTTGACCTGTATAAACAGACCGGATCAGTTTGGGCCAGACATTCACGAACACTATACAGGCAAGCAAAAGCAACCGGTCAAATGGGATTCAGTGAACGTATTGTTACGTTCATGCAGCAATATTTTGGGTTTGACCTGCTTAATGATGCAGAAGGTATTACCAACACAACAAAACGACTTATTCAGGAAGTACTAAGCGAAGCTGCTTTACATGGCTGGTCATTCGATGAGATAGTGAACCGGTTAGAAGCACCTGACTTCACAGCCAAACGTGCCAGGTTGATTGCCCGTACTGAAACGGTTAACGCTGCCAATGCTGGATCAATGATCAATGCAAAACTGGCCGGCGCTACTAAAAAGATATGGATCTCAGCCCGTGACAGCCGGGTAAGGATGCACCACGCAACAGTAAATCAAACGGTAATACCAGTGGAAGATAAGTTTCATGTTGGTTTATCATTAATGGATCACCCAGGGGACAAGGCAGGGGGTGCAAATGAGTGTTGCAACTGCAGGTGTGTGGTGGCCGGGATACCTTAACTTATCAGTCCACGCCGGAAGAAGTTTGCCACTAACTGAGGGATGGTCTTACAAAGGCACTGAACCTTCAAATCAATTATCCGCTTTCTCAGAGTCCAGTAATTAACCCCACATTCAACAGCTATTTCCTTTGAGGTATATCCTTCAGAAAGTTTCTGTACTAATTCTGTGTTGCTCATAATTGATACACAAAGTAGTAAGTTTCATTGATATAGCAAAATTTTACGCCTGTTTAAAATCTAATTTTACAAGCGTGAACGAAATATATCTTTACAAAGCCGGTCATATAGGGGCATCCATTAAAGACGTGGATGGCAAAAAGGGTATCGTCACCGGTTATTTTTCCGCTTTTAATAATGTTGATTCAGACGGGGATATTATCCGCAAAGGCGCTTTCACTAAATCAATACAGGAATGGGGGCCACAATCGGCTACACCACGTATCAAGCACCTGATGAACCATAATTCATCTCAACCGCTTGGTAAGATAACAATGCTTCAGGAAGATATTAAAGGCCTGGCATATGAATCTCATGTAGGCACTCACACGCTGGGAAGCGACTTCGTTAAAATGGTGGAAAGCGGGTTGATCACCGAACACAGCATAGGTTTCAGGACGATGAAGCGTAACCAGTTACAGGACTATGAAGAATATGTAAAGAACCCGGATAAGGGCTGGTATGAACTAACTGATATAAAACTGTACGAAGGAAGCAGCCTTACGGCCTGGGGATCAAACCCGAACACGCCATTGACCGGAATGAAGGGTATGAAAATGGAAGATGTGATACAGGGTTATGTTAACCGGCAGAAAAGCATTGAAAAGTTTTGCGCCAACACAACCGCATCGGACGAAACAATCGAACTTCTTTTAATTGAAAATAAGCAATTGACACAGGTTATCATTACGCTTACTGAGCAGACTAAAAACGTCACTCAGCCGGTAGATATAGCCGATCAGATCAAAGAAGCATTTAAAACATTTCACTCACAACTACAAAACTAAAAAACATGGCAGAAGATATTAAAGCGCTTATTGTGGCCGAACTTGAAACTACAAAAGCCGCTATCCTGAAAACCGCCGATGACAACGCAAAGTCAGAGGCAGCAAAGATGCTTGACCTGGCAGAAAAAAAGATCGCTGAGGTTAAAGGACTTCCATCGGACGTAAGCCCGGAATCCCTGAGCAAACTGGCAACCGATTTCAAAGCAATGGTTGATGATTGGGCCGATATGGAACGCCTGGTAAAAGAAGACCGATTTGCAGCCAATGGAACAGAAGGCAAACAATTCCATGAGGCTTTTGCAATCGCAGCCAAAGAGAACGCCGACAAGCTGGCTAACCTGAAAAAAGGTGAAACGCTGAGGATTGACCTGAAAGACATGACTTTCGGTAATGCATTTACCACAGCCGGAGCCAGTGTAACGTATGTACGTCCTGGTATCATTGAATTGCCGAAACGTAAGCTGCATATCCGGGAATTACTACCCGGTGGTGGTATGGGTAACAAATCGACCTTTGATTTCGTTAAGGAGATCACTGGTTCAGGTTCACCGATTGCACCAACTGCTGAAGGTGCTCAAAAACCGCAGTTTGGACTGGCCCTGCAGGAAACTTCCGTACGTGCTCAGTGGATTGCCGGGTTTATGAAAATGAGTGTTAACCTACTGGATGACGTTGAAGGCATGACCACCTTCCTGCAAAGCCGCCTGCCTGAGAAATTGCTTCGTGTTGAAGATGAGCAGATCCTGGACGGTAACGGCGTTGGTTCTAACCTGCTGGGTATCCAGTCTGTTGGAAACTTCACTGCTGCTGCAGCCGCCGTAACAAACCGGGCTGAAACCCTGGTTAATGCCATATCACAACTTGAGAACCTGGACAGGGAAGCCAATGGCATCCTGTTGAACCCGGCAGACTGGTACACATTGTGGCTGTACAAGGGATCAACTTCCGGTGATTATACATTACCTGTTAACCTGGTTGAAAGGGTTGGTGGCACAATGTATATTGCCGGTGTACCGGTGTTCAGATCCACAGCACAGAGGGCACTTGACTTCCTGGTGGGCGACTGGAATATGGGGGCTAACTTCATTACCCGTGAACCTGCCCGTGTTGAGTTCTTCCGTGAGGACGGCACCAACGTACAAACCAATCAGATTACCGTTCGGATCGAAGAAAGGATCGCATTGCCTGTGTATGGCAACGATTACTTCATCTACGGTTCATTTGACGCAGTATCGTAACCGATTCACGCATCATAATAAGGCCCTGTCCAGTATTGGGCAGGGCTATTTTAATTTTAAGCAATGGATTACACAAGGAACGAAGATTATTATTACAGGAACCGGTTTTACAACACAGCCAAAGGGCCATCGTATAACCAGGTGCTGGATATTGAGATAGAAGAACCAGAGAGTGAATTGTTTACTATTGCTGACTTTAAGGAGTGGGGCAAGATTGATTCATCAGTTGAAAACAGTCTTATTTTATTGCTTATTACTGCAGCAAGGCAGCAATGTGAAAAATATACAGGAGTTAGTTTTGTTTCCCGGCAAGTGCAGGCTACAATAAATAATGCAAACGGCGGTATATTTCTGCCTTATGGACCTGTAGGACAAATTTATTCAGTATCTGATTTTGATGGTAATGCAATAACATCAACTGAATATAAACTTACCGGGCGCCTGTTTAAACAACTTCAATATCCTACATTATCATTCATAACTATTATTTATGATGGCGGTTACACAACTTGTCCTGAAAACATTGTAACGGCTGTTAAAATGCAGACGCTTTACCTGTTTGAAAACAGAGGAGATGAGAACAAAGGAATTTCGCCTGACGTAAGGTTTATTCTTAACCCATTAATCCGTAAGTAATGCCGATTGGTAAATTCAATAGATACCCATTATTTCAGAACGAATCATACACGGTTGATGCCGGTGGTGGTGTAACGGATACTGTTATTGATCAATGGAACGCATGGGCTGAGATACAGGACAGGTCAGGGAATACATACGCTGCTGAGTCAACCGATCTTACAAGATACGATTACCGTGTCCGGGTAAGGTTTGACAGCCGGTTTAAAAGCACGACTAAAATGGTTTATGAGGGTCAGGTTTGTACGTGCGGTTCAGTTACTATTGAAACAGAGGGAATGAAACGGTTCATGGTATTGCGTTTTGCACGAACAGACACATTTGTAGATATTTCATAATGGCACAAGCAGTAAGAATAGAAGGATTGCAGAAGGCACTGGCCAGGTTCGATATTAAAAAATACGAACCGAAGGTACAGGCTTGCTTTAATAATTTCGGGCTAAATGTTGTACTATCCGCTCAAGATAATGCACCTGAGGACGAAGGGCTTTTAAAGGGTTCTATCCGTCAAGATCAAATAAGATTAGGTACTCAAATAAGTGTTGGGGTGGATTATGCCGCTTACCTGGAGTTCGGCACCAGAAAATTTGCTGCTCAGTATGTATCATCATTGCCTGCAGACTGGAGGCAGGTAGCTGCCAGGGCGAAAGGTGGACGTGGTGGCACTTTTGAAGAAATGGTACTTCGTATAACTGAATGGGTGAGGCGCAAAGGATTAGGAACCGGGTTTGCCGGCCCCATAGGTGTAACTGGCACTTACAGCGTAAAGTCACGCCGCAGGACAGGATCGAAAGATGTGCAGGCGCAACAAAACAAGCAGGCAGCATACGCCATTGCTTTAAAGATACTCAGGGAAGGCATACCGGCGCAGCCGTACCTGTACCCGGCGGTCAACACAAACATACCGATATTGATTAAAGAACTTAATGCCATTAAGCTATGATTGACGTAAACTACTCATTGCGGATAGCTTACCAAACGGCATTAAATGAATGCGTGGCTGGGGTGCCTGCGTTTTACGGCGCAGTTCCGGGGACGGTATCGCCGGATACCTACATAGTGTTCAGGTCAATCACCAATACAGACGCATCCACAATGAACAGCAGCGATACAGATACAACCATTACAGTGGAGATACAGACATGGACAGATGGCAGCAATAGCGGATTGACGTCCGATCTGATTGCCAGGGAAGTTTTTAACCGGGTGTTACCTAACCCGTCCGGTATATTGACAGCAGACGGGATGCAGATCATTTCAACCAGGCTTTTGAATGACGTGAGCCCTCCGCCTATATCCCAGGCGAACAGGGTGTACCAAAGCCGGGTATTGACGTTCGGACACAAGATTTATTTACGATCAGATATTTCATAAAAAATGCAACGGTGTTGCAAAAATTGTTAACTTTATAAAAAATTAAAACATGGCAGAGCATAAAATTAATGGCACAGATGTACTGCTGTTTATAGGCTTGGATGGCGTTACCTATGAAACAGTGGTTTGCCTTACCAGCCAAACCGTTACCCGTACCACATCGGAGATTGATGCAAAGTCTAAATGTGGACCGGATAAGTTACCCGGTACACAGGACAATGGCATCTCTTTCGAAGGCCAGGTAATGGCTGATCCTGACAGTGGTAAAACATCCACTGATGAACTGGATGATCACTGGCGAGAGAAAACAACTATCTACTGGAAAGTGGGTAAGGTAACGCCGGTAACCGGGGACGTTACTTATTACGGTACTGGTTTCGTCAGTGAACTTACTGAGGTATTTGCACAGGACACCGTAGCAACTTTCTCAGGTAAGATTGCCCCGTATGGTACCATTTCTAAAACAACCGCTACTTCATAATGAGTTACATACAGGTAGAAATAGGGGGGCGTTTACGGGGGCTAAAGTTCAACCAGGGTGCTATTATGTGGATGCAGGATAAGGTTGACTTTGAGAACTATGCAGCCACAGCCGGTTATGCAACGGCCTGGGGTGGATTGAAATCAAACTGCTATGTGAAAGGTGAGGAATTGACAAAGACGGTTAACGGTGTTGAAGTGCCTGCCACGTTTGAGGATGTTTGTGAATGGGTGGATGAACTTGATAAGGATACGGCTTTGAAGATAGCTGATGCCTTTAAGGAATCATCCGTGTTTAAAAAGTTAATTGAGGAAAATGATAAAAAAAAATTATTGGAAGTGACTACAGAGCCGAGTGTTACAGGGTCGCCTGTGGATGTTTAGGATGGACGGAAAGAGATTTGTTAGTAAGTAGCCCGGAATCGTTTTATTATGCGGTCGAGGGCTATTATCGTAAAGAGGAAAACAATATGATGCTGATGCGTAACGTAGCTCAGTTTGCATCGGCTGGGTTTGTGAAGAACGATGATTTTAACAAGGCATGGCCAATGCCTAAAAAGTACCAGCAGGACGTTATTAAAAAGGTTTGGGGTAGTGCTGAGGAAGTCAGGAACCTGAGGGCGCAGATCGAAAAGGCACACGGCATAAAACTTAAATTTTCAGGCGATAAATGAGCGATATAAAAATAGTCATAGGGGCGGAGGTTGCCGGTGCGGAGGCTGGGCTTAAAAAGGTACAGGCGCAACTTGCTGGTACTGCTGTAGCTGCTGCAAAGGCAGATAGTGCTATGGTTAAATTAAAAGGTGGTTCATCTCAGGCCACCACTGCTTTATCAAACTTTTCCCGGGTTGTTCAGGATGCCCCTTTCGGCATCATAGGTATTGCAAATAACATAGACCCGTTACTGGCATCATTTCAAAGATTGAAGGTAGAAACAGGAAGCACAAAAGGTGCTTTCCAAGCACTTGCCAGCAGCTTGGCCGGCGCAGGTGGGTTGGCACTTGCCGTATCTGCTGCCACATCTATACTTTCAGTACTGGCAATGAATGGGTTTTTCCGTTCCGGTGATGAGGCTGAAAAGGCGGGCCGGAAGGTAAAGACGTACACAGACTTTTTAAGGCAGGCAACCGATGAAGTGGCAAGGGAACAAACCGAGGTTTTAGGACTGATCGGGGTTCTTAAAAATGAAAATGAAACAAGGGATAGAAAACTATCTGCTATTAAAGAACTTCAGGATATTCAACCTGAGATATTTAAGAACCTGAAGTTAGAACAAGGTGCTGTCATCGGACTGGATAATGCGTACAAAGCATACGTTGCTAACTTGCAGAATGTAATTACTGCTAAAATACTTCAATCACAGTTAGAAGAAAAGATTGCCAGGCAACTTGAATTACAGAAGATACTTGCTTCAACACAGGGGACGTTCAATAAGCCACTAAAAGACTTCTCAGCTACATCACTGGAAGCAGCTAAAGCGCAAAAAGAATTGGCAGACCAGGTGTTTAAAACACAAAAAATACTTGGTACAAATATTACTGCCCAGCAGGCTGCTGCAGAACTTAACAACCTGACAAACCAGATTGATAATCTAAGTAAACAACTTTTCAAGCTAAGTAGTACGGTAAAACTACCTGAGATAAAGGTGTCGGCAGAAAAGATAAAGATTGAACCACCGAAAGATCCACGTTTTTATATCAATAGTTTGCGGAACCTTTTTAAAGATATTGAGGATAAGGAGTTTACCAGCAAGATCGTTGTTAATGTTCAGCCTCAGTTTAAGACTGATCCCGCTGGGATAAATAAGGCAGCGATAGAACTTGCAGACCAGGTGAACGCTATTGTGAAAAGTGTATTTGTAGATGCCTTTTCAGGGCTTGGTGAAGCTATCGGGGACGCTTTATCCGGGGTAAGTATTGATGGTGCATTTTCAGGTATCGTTAAATCTTTGGCAGGTGGTTTAAAGGCTATTGGGCAAAAGATTATAGAGGCTAATGTTCAGTTGGCAATACTTAAAAAAATAGGGTTTTCTAACCCGGTTGTGGGTATTGCGGTGGGCGTGGCAATAACGGCACTTGGAGCAGCATTACAAAATGCTGTGAGTAAGCAAAAGGCATTCGCTACCGGTGTCCGCAATTTCGGTGGTGGTACTGCTTTGGTTGGTGAACGTGGCCCGGAAATGGTTTATCTGCCAAAAGGGTCATCCGTTCAACCTAATAACGAACTGAATGCATATGGTGGTGGGCAGATGGTGTTCATACCAGATATTACACTGAGAGGGACGGATCTTGTCATTGCTTTTAACCGGGCATCGGATGCGATGGGTAGAAACAATTAAATAAGCCCCTGTAGAAACAGGGGCCGGTTACTTAGAATACTATGAAAAACCAAATTATCAGTATAAAGATACAAAAAATCCCGATATAAAAATACCAGGATTTAGTTTGTAAACAACCATTGTAATACCCAAATAACTCAGTACTAACTGAAGTCAAATATATGCCATACGGTTTAAAATACCAAACACAATTTACCAGCGTTTCGGATGACAACAACCCGTCACGGGATTACACACTGAAGTTCCTGTTTAAGGACTATGCGGGGGAGGTTGCCACGCTTACCGGTGGAGGCACTACGGTAATCCAGCGTTGTACGGTTGACGAACCAAACGCAGCTATTAAAGGGCAATCGCTGGATATACGGCTAATCAATGAAGGGAATATACCTATCAATTCATTTCAGTCTGAGGATGATGACGGTGTGCAGGTTCAGTTATTGGATGAAAATAATAATATACGGTTCATTGGGTACCTGGTTCAGGATGACTTCTACGAAGGTATGGTTGATTTCGGACATGAAATAACCTTATCAGCAACCGATAGCCTGGGCCTGCTGAAGGGAGTAATACTTTCGGATGCAGATGTTCGCCGGTCATTCTATGCGGTTCGCCAAACAAATGGGGTTGACACGGTGGTTTATGTGTACGTTGAATCAACAGCTTTCTACCCACAGGCCGGGGATACGATTGAAATCGGAGGAGGCACATACATTATTGACACAGCCGTAAAAGAAGATACCGTTATTTCATCCATTGGTTATAACTGGACAATAACTACTACTACAACAACGGGGGGTATCGCATACGGGGATGAGACAATATACCTTACTGGTGAGGTTAACCTGCTGCAAAGGAATAGTTTGCTTTCAATTATCGCCTGCTGTTTGGGTCAAACAAACCTGCCGCTTGTACTTAACATATTCCTTAACATTTATGAGTACCGGCAGGATAACACACTGAGTACACTTGACCAGACGTTGATTGACAGCCAGACTTTCATAACCGGTGAAACATACCTGAACTGCTACGAAACACTTACTCGGATATTAACTACGTTCCGGTGTACATTATTTCAGGCCAACGGGTGCTGGAATATTGTCTGCTGGGATGAGACCCGAAAAGTAAGCAATTCAATAAATGCTTTTGTTTATGATGAAACTTTTGCTTTTGTTGGTACAGATACATTCAGCAACGTATTTAACGTAGGCCCTGAACCTGAACTTACTCAACCTGAATATGAACTTGTGCAGGGTGGTGTAAGAGGGTATAAGTTCAGCCGGAAACAGTTTAACTACGTTCAGCCTAAATATTTACTACAGAACTATGATCTGCAAATATTAGGAGACTTGATAGCTGAGTACCAATCGGCTGGCAGGACGTATAAAGAATATGTTGCAACGTTTTGGGAGGGATCATGGAGTACTCCAGCCTGCACACGGTTTATCCGGGTGGTTTATGATACAGCTACAGGCAATGAACTGGAGAGATATATTGTTGCCAGGGGAACAGCATTTGATGATAGAAGGGCTGTTGCAGGAACGGCGTTTGAAGTAAATGAGAATGATAAATTAAACTTCTCATTTGCCTTCAGGACAAATATTAGTCAACCTGGATTAGTCGTAACTGTTTTTACGGTTCAGTTATTTGATGGATCACTTTATAGGTACGTAGATGAACTTCCTGTAGACAACGGGGATTGGTTGTCAACGCTTGGTTTTAGTTACAGTGTAGATAGTGGAGATAATACAAACCAATGGCATAATGTTGAAATAATTTCTTCACCTGTCCCATTCACAGGTTTAGTAACTTGTTATCTTTCCATCGCCACAGCTTTACCTGCAAACAACAGCCGTGAGACACATTACAAAGATATAAGGCTTACGGTAACTCCAGCTATTAATGATACATCAAAAATTACTGGACACATACATAAACAGGTTCAGGGGGTAAACAAAAAATCAAACAGCGACCTGGAGTTGAGTATGGATGACAGCCCACGTAATTCTATAGCAGGTACATTATTCCTGGATACAAAAACCGGCCTTGTACAAGACCGCACAACCGCCTGGCGTTACCCAGCAGATGCAAACGGCTGGGTGCTTGGTGAACTTACCACACTGGATGAACTTACCTGGAGGCAAAAGACCAGGGCGAAGTTTGAGGGTGGGTTTAACGGGCTTTGGCAAAACAGCGTACCGGCATCCCTGCTGACAATAGCCCGGATGTCATTCACGCCAACAAAAAACTATACCTTTGGGCTGCTGACAATTGACTATAAAAATAACCGGTTCGATGGTACACTGTGGGAATTATACGATGACAATGATCCGGCCTTCGATCCTGATTACACTTTTAAATACATATACAGCACAACATGAGTAAGGTACTGGGTGAAAATATGGTTTTTTATCTCTACGATGACGGGCAATGGAAACCGTATATGTGCGCCAGGGGTGGCAATATGAGTATCGATACTGAACTGATTGAGACCACCGTTACCGGATCAGGAAATTACCGGACGTTTAAACCAACGGTTCATACGTTCAGCGCCTCAATTGACGGGATCATATCTCTGAATGAGGCTACAGGATTGACGCTCCCAGACCTGCAGGCACTGCAACTGGCAAAGACAAAGATACTTTGCCGGTTCACTCAGACTTCCCAGGACGGTGACATTTACACAAAAGAAGCGTATTTTTATATTGTCAATTCAACCGATACTGGCAGCTTCGATGGCATAGCTACATTCAGTATCGCTTTG
>Ga0138256_10006807_pt1 | contig 12076 bp, 6 predicted proteins | sample KNB2016incub_MG_FD_105486 | JGI IMG/M metagenome (GOLD analysis project Ga0138256, IMG submission 105486) | Active sludge microbial communities from wastewater in Klosterneuburg, Austria - KNB2014incub_MG | ecosystem: Engineered > WWTP > Activated sludge > Unclassified | place: Austria... | reverse complement strand
GCGCTTGTACAGCTTTGCCGCTTCGGCGTAGTCCTCGGCGGCGAGGTAGGCCTTCGCTTGGTCCAACAGCTGGTTGTGCGGACGCTTGTAGTTCATCTGCGCGGAGAGCGCCGTGCCGATGAATAGGAAGAGGAAAGTGTTCAGTATTCGTTGCATGGTCCTAGCGTAAAAGAGTGACGTCACCTTTCAATGTGGTTTCACGACCATCACTGAATGTGGCTTGGCATTTCCAGACATAGACATCCTGTTTGGCGGGAGCGCCCTTGTACCAGCCGTCCCAACCGATCCGCACATCGGAGCTCACGAACATCAGTTCGCCCCACCGATTGAAGATCTCCAAGTGATAATTCTCCACTCCTTCATAAGTCGGGAAGAAGTGGTCGTTGTCATAGCTCATGGCGTCGTACACGCCATCGGTCGGTCCGCTGCTGTTCGGCGTGAACGCGTTCGGGAATTCGAGATCACCGCTCACTTCACCTGTGGTGGCACCGACAACCGTGAAGGTGTCGGGACAGTTCCATTGGTTGTTCGCGATCAGCGACACATCGAAGGTGCCCGCTTGCGTGTAGTAGTGGATCGGGTTGAAGGCCGTGCTGCTGGTGCCGTCACCGAGATCCCAGCTATAGCTCGACGCATTCGCGCTGAGGTTGTACGTGAAGACCGGTTGGCTTGGCACGATCACGTGATCGGGTTGTAGCACGAAATAGGCGTTGGCGCGTGGATGCACGACCACACTGTCCACCTTGATGGCAGTGTTCACTCCTCCTCCTATGCCAAATGCTGTCAGGCTCACGGTATAGACCCCTGCTACGTTGTACACGTAGGTGGGGTTATCCGCGGTGCTGGTTCCGCCATCGCCGAAGTTCCATTGGTAGCTCAGGCCACCGAGGCTTGTATTGGTGAAGGCCACCGTCAATGGTGCACACCCTTCACCCTGTCCGATGAAGCTCGCCGTTGGGAAAGGCGGATCGATGGTCACCACTTGCGAGGCGACATCCGAACATCCGTTGCCCGTCACCACCAGCGTGATGGTGTAGCTGCCCCAGGTGGCGTAGGTGTGCGTGCCGGGCTGCTGTAGCGTACTGCTTTGCGCATCGCCGAAGCCCCATGCGTAGGTCCAGTTGCCGGGCGCGCTGGTATTGTTCAAGGTCACTGTGGCATTCGGGAACTGCTGCCCAAAGGGCGTGGCTTGAAAGGCCGCACTCGGCACCGGATGAATGGTCACCGCTTGGGTGAAGACGGAAACACATCCCCACGGAGAGGTCGCCGTGAGTGTGATCGTGCGGATCTGGTCCGCTGCGGTCGTGTTCACATACGTGTGTGTGGGCGTGGCACCGGCGAGGATGTTTCCATCGCCCATGTCCCACAAATAGCTGTTCGCACCGGAGCTGTTGTTCACCGGGTTCACGGTGAGCGGAGAGCACCCATCGCCGATCACCGTGAAGGACGCTACGACAGCCGGGTACACTTGGATCGGCACCATCATGGTGTCCGAGCAACCGAATGGAGTGCTGCCGATCAACGTGGCGTTGAAGGTCATCGGCGACAGACTCGTGTGCTGGTACGTATGGCTGGTGTTCCCCGGTATAGTGGCAAGTGATTGTCCGTCGCCGAAGAGCCACAACACGGAGTCCGCACCGATGGTGAGATCCTGGAAAGGAACCGTGAGCGGTTGGCATCCGGTGAGCACTCCCGGGATGAACTGCGCCACGGGTTGGGGATTCACGACGATCGGCGCATTCGCCGTGTCCGTGCATCCAAAAGCGTTCTGCCCGATGAGCGTGACGTTGAACGTCTGGTCGGTCAGCGTGGAATTGAAGTAGGTATGTATGGGTGCGATGCCGTTGCCGGTGGTGCCGTCACCGAAGGCCCATTGATAGCTCACGGCACCGGCAAGGCTCGGGAAGGTCACGGAAAGTGGACTACACCCGTTGTCCGGTTGGGCAATGAAGGTGAAGTCCGGTGTGGGGTACACCATGATCGTTTGCTGCATCGTGCTTTCACAACCGGCTGCGGAATATGCGGTAAGCGTCACGGTATGCATGCCCAGGAAGAGCGTGTTGTTCACATACACATGCTGCGGATCGGTCGCGGTGCTGGTGCTCCCATCATCGAAGTCCCACAGGTAGGAGGATGCGCCCGTGCTCGTGTTCGTGAAACCGACGTTCATCGGTGCGCAGCCCGGCTGTGCGTTGTGCGTGAATCCGGCCACGACCGGCGGTGCTACCGTGATATCGACGCGCGCCGTATCCGAACACCCGAAGGCCGAACCCGCGATCAGCATGACGGTGTAGATCGAATCCGCCGTTCCGAAGTTGGTGTAGGTGTGGCTCGGCGATATCGCTGTATCCGACTGTCCATCGCCGAAGAGCCAGAGGAATTGGGTGGCCCCGGTCGTGTTGTTCGTGAAGTCCACATCCACCGGGGAACAGGCGAGCACCGCACTCGGTGTGAAGGCCGCTTGCGGTGGCGCTTGCACGTTCACCCATTGCATGCCTGATCCTCCGCAGTACGGGGTGGTCACGTTCAAGGTGATCACATACGGGCCGGCAGCAGCGAACTGGTGCGTGGGAAATTCATCGCTCGAAGTAGTGCCATCACCAAGATCCCAATCCCACACGGTCACCGGGTTTCCGGGATCGGTGCCGATGACCGGAGTGAACAGCGCCGTTTGCCCCAGACACAGGTTGGCGATCTGGATCGCGACCGTCGGAGGTGCATAGACATTGACCGTGTGATCGTGTGTGTCGGTGCAACCCAGCGAGTTCGTCACGGTGAGGCTGAGCACATAAGCGCCGGCTGTCGTATAGGTATGTGGTGGTGGCGCGGCACTCGTGTTCGTGGTGCCATCCCCGAAGTCCCAGAGGTATTGCACCGCACTTATCGATTGATCGGTGATCGCTACCGTGATCGAATCGCAGGCGGCGTCCTGGTCCAACAGGAAATCCGCAGTCGGGACCGGTAGGACCGTCACTTGCACACCGGCTGTGTCGGCACAGCCCGCTGTGGCCCCTTGGATGCTCGCGGTGTACTGTACCAAAAAGGTCCCGGCTTGCGCATAGGTGTGTGCTTGGTCCCCTGCGCCCGTCCATTCGAAACCGGCACCCGCACCGAAATTCCATTGGAAGTAGTTCGCACCACCAGCCGTGGTCTGATCGAAATTCATGGTCTCTCCGATACAGATCGTGTCGGGATCCACCGTGAGGGTCACCTGCGGCGGCGGCACAATGGTGATCTGGATCGTGGCGGTATCGACACCGCAATAGTTGCTGTCCAACAGCATCACTTCGTACGTGCCGATACCGGGGTATTGGATGACGCGCGGAAAAGTGGGTGGCCACGGCGTCCAGTCGATGATCGAGTCCTGGCCCGCGCCCCAGTAGTCGCCGAAGTTCCAGTACTCATACCGCTGGAAGATGTTGCCCTGCTGAAGACAGTTCCGGTTCGTGGTGTTCGCGAAGGTGACCGTGCGATCCGGCCAACAAAGGAGCGTGGCACTCGCGGCGATGCTCGCGTCATCAATGTCCCAGATCCGGATAGGATTGAAGGTGGCCAAGCTGGCGCCCCCTTGAAGGGTGTTGCAACTGTTCTCCGCTGTGAGGCGCACCGTGGTCTCGCAATCCACCGTGCCTTGCAGGTAGGTGTGCGTGATGGTCTGTCCCAAGTTGGTGGAATTCATGGTGATGATCGGCGAACCATCACCGAAGTCCCATTGGAAGACCGTGTTCGGGGAAACGTTCGTGCTGCTGTTCACGAAATCCACCGGATGCGGCGCACACACTTGTGTAAGACCGCCGATCGGGATCTGGATGGAAGCGCTTGAACTCTGCTCGATCGTTAACGTGCCGGTGACCGTGCAGCCCGTTCCGATCTCGGTGAAGGTGATCGTGTACGTCGCTACAGTGGCCGGGTAGGGATGTGGTACCGACATCGGTGGTGCGAGCGATGCACCGTTGTACACGGCAGTGCCATCGCCCCAATCCACCGTGAAAGCGCCAATGCTTTGCGGGGTGGCGATGAGCAGGTTGAAGTTGCTGCCGGAGCAACTGAACCATTCCGGACTTGCGGACGGGACCCCGTAGTAGTCGTACAGCTGTGGGCATTGCGCATCCGCAGTGAATGCGGAAAGCACGGCGCAGCAAACGACGGAATGACGGAATGGACTCACGCGAGCGGTTCTAGTTGGACCTTCCTACGCCTGAATACCGCTTCGGGATACGCCGGATCAAAAGCACGCGTGATCCCCGACGAGTCCACGTGCGTCAGCAACCAAGCTTGTGGATCACCGTATGAAGGGCCGATCACTTCACCTCATCCCGTCGCCATCGCGAACATGGAACATTACGATCTCTGCGTTATTGGTGGCGGACCTGCCGGGTATGCGGCCGCCATGCGCGGCATCGACATGGGTCAACGCGTGATCCTGGTCGAGCGGGATCGCATCGGTGGAACGGGCATCTATAACGGTGCCCTCACCTCCAAGACGCTTTGGGAGATCGCACAGCGTGTCTCCAGTGCGAACGAACTCATGCGCACCCGTGGCCGCGAACCTTTCCGGTTGGAGTGGAATGAGGTGATGCGTTCATTGAACGAGGCGGCGTTCGAACGGAAGTACCTCTATGCGTGCCACATGCAATTGCTCGCCGCCCGGCCCGACACAGGTGAAGGAAGCTTCCACCACGAACGAGGCGAAGCCCACTTCCTTGATCCGATGACCCTGCGGATCCAACGCCCCGGCTTCATCCACGACATCAAGGCATCGCACGTGGTCATCGCCACCGGTAGCCGTCCGAGGACACTGCCGGGGATCGAAGTGGACGAGAAGACCATCCTCACCAGCGATGGCCTGCTTCAATTGGAGGACTATCCGAAGAGCATTGTCATTATCGGTGCGGGTGTGATCGGTTGCGAATTCGCTGCGATCTTCTCCCTCTTCGGGAACACGAAGGTCCACCTGATCGATCGCGCCGATCGGATCCTGCCCTTCGAGGATATGGATATCAGTGATCTGATCGCGCGCAACCTTGAGAAGCAAGGCGTGGTCATCCATCGCCAAGCACAACTGGAACGGATCGCGAACGTGGATGGCGAAGTGGAGTACCACCTCTCCTACCCCGATGGCCATACCGAGACCGTGCGCGTGGAAAAGGCGCTCATCTCGGTGGGCCGAGTCGCGAACACAGGTAGCCTGGATCTCGCGGCTGCAGGTGTGCGGACCGATCCGAAGACAGGCAACATCGTCGTGACCGATACACGCACCACCATGCCGCATATCCATGCGGTTGGCGATGCCACTGGCAAGAACATGCTGGTGAACCTCGGCGAAATGGAAGGCCGCCACGCCGTGGAGTTGATGAACGATCCGAACATCCCGGCACTGAACTACGCCAACATCAGCACCATCATGTTCCTGGATCCGGAGGTGGCCGGTGTTGGCTTGAATGAACAGGAATGCCGCAAGCATGGTATCGCTTATCGCGTAGCACGCGTTGATTATTCCTGTCTGGCCCGGGCCATCGCCATGCGCAGGACCAAAGGCTTCTTCAAGGTACTGGTGAGCAATGATGACACGATGCGTGTGCTCGGCATGCGTGCCGTGGGTGAACATGCCTCCAGCGCTATCGAAGCGGTGTCACTGATGATGCGTCTCGGGACGCCCATCAGCGAATTGGCGGATCTGGTGCATCCGCATCCGAGCATCACCGAAGGCGTGCAGGAATGCGCGCGGTTGCTCCTGGGCAAGAGCATCTTCAAACCCGAAGTGTTCGCGGACAAGATGCAGTGCTACACATGGCTGCCCGATGCGCAACAAAGCGCGGCAGCTTGAACCGCCCCGACCGCTGACGTTCGATCAAGGAGGACCCGGATCCTGGAACGCCGGGTTGTTCAGGAACTCATCGTCCGTGAGCGTGTGCAGGAAGGCTAGCAACTGGGCTTTCTTCTCCGGGGTCAAGCTCAATCCTCCCTGCGTGAACTTCATGAATGGAGAAATGGTAGGCGATGGATGACCACCACTGTTGTAATGTTCGATCACCTCTTCCAGGTTCTCGAAACGTCCGTCATGCATGTACGGAGCGCTTACTGCCACATTGCGCAATGATGGCACTTTGAAGAGACCCATGTCCTGGGGAAGTCCGGTTACACCGCCGCGGCCAAGATCGGTGAATATGCTGTCCAATCCGTTGTTGCGCATGGAGCCATCCGTGAACCGGGCGCCGCCATGTGGGTGGCAATGGAAACAATCCGCACCCCACTGTCCGCCCAAGCCCAAGGAGGGATCGCCACCTTCCTGTTGCGTCAGCAGGAAGCCGAGTTGCTCCTCCGGTGTCAATTGCTCTTCACCACGCATGAACTTGTCGAAGCGTGAGTTCCCGCTGATCATCGTCCGCACGAATTGCGCGATCGCCTTCGCGGTCTTGTACTTATCAATCGTCGTGCTTCCGAAGGCAGCTTGATAGAGCGCCACGTACGCGGGATCCGCCTGCAACTTGGCCACGGCGTTCGGCCAGGTCTCGTGCATCTCGATCACGTTCTCCACCGGCCCCAGGATCTGGTCCTCCAAGCGCGGGGCACGGCCATCCCAGAAGAATTGGTGCTCCCACCCGAGGTTCTGCAGCACCATGCTGTTGCGGTTTCCTTGGATCCCGTCGATCCCCGTACTGAACCGGGAGCCGTGATCGCTGAACGCAAAGACCTGTGCATGGCAGTCAGCGCAACTCTGCGTATTGTTCCCGCTTAGTCTTTCCTCATAGAAGAGGAAGCGCCCCAACGTCACCCCTTCCACGGTCATCGGGTTGTCCGCCGGGATCGTCATCGGCGGGAAGTTGGCAGGAATGACCAATGCATAGGGCGTCGTCACCACTCCGTTGTCCTCCTCCTCCTGCTGCTTGTCAGGCTTGCATGTCACGAAAAGCCCGGTGATCAACAGGCCCAGGAACAATGGATGTCGGACGTGGAACTTCATGGCACTTGATCAATGGTTCGTTCGTCGGTGAGCGCGTTCAGGAAGGCGATGAGATCCAACTTCTGCTCTGGACTCAAGTCAAAGGTCCGCATTTCAGGATCGCGGTTCACGTGTGGCAGCCCGCCACTTGCAAAATGGTCGATGACCTGCTCCATGGTGCTCATACTTCCGTCGTGCATATACGGGCCGGTGCGTGCGATGTTCCGCAAGGTCGGGGTCTTGAAGCGGCCGTTGTCCGCTGGGTCCAGTGTGATGCGTTCGCGACCAACATCCGCGTAGGTCAGGTACAGCCCGATATTGTGGTAATCATGGTCGCTGAGGTCATGTCCATTGTGGCACGCCGTACAATTCAATTCATCATTGTTGAAGAGGACCATGCCCCTGATCTCGCTATCGGAAAGTGCGGTCTGCTCTCCTTGCATGTAGCGGTCATACCGCGACCAACCACTGATCAAGGTGCGCTCATAGCAAGCGATCGCCCGCGAAAGGTTCCACGCGTTCAAGGGTTCACCGAACGCCTTCATGGCAAGTGTGTTGTATGGCTCTTGGTATCGGAGTGCCGTGGCCACTTGATTGATGTTGTGATCCATCTCCACCTCATCGTGGATCGGCGCGATCACCTGCTGCTCCAAGGTCGGCACACCGCCATCACGGAAGAAGGCACGGTGGTAGGCGACATTCGCCAGCGAAGGCGCGTTGCGCATACCCAATTGACCATCCACGCCGCCGCTCAATGCGGTGGTGTCGCTGAACGCGTGATCGGGGAAGTGACACGAAGCGCAACTGATCGATCCATCACGCGACAACCGTGGATCGAAGAAGAGTGCCTTGCCCAACGCCGTGGATGCCACAGTGAGTGGATTATCCGCTGGAACATCGGGTGCCGGAAATCCAACAGGCAACACCAGCGCGAATGGCGCATCGCTTTCCGTGGGATCCGGATCGGACTCGCGCCGACATCCGCCGAGAACGAGCATCACCGCTATCGGCACCAACCACTTCATAGAACCTCCAGGGCCATGCTGCGTCGCACGTTGCGCGTAAGCTTGAGCGCCAATGGATAATTCCCTCCGTGTGATTGGTTCTCCGTGGTCACATTGATCGTGTCCTGCGGTGTGGCCAGGAAATGATCCACCGCGATGCGCAGGACCAATTTCGTCGTGACATCCTTCTCCGTACCAAAAGGCAACGCCGGGAACAATTCCGCCGTGGTGAAGCAGGTGTCCATACCGGTGTGGACCGAGAAGGTCGACAAGAGCGGACCAGTGCCATTCGGATCCGGATCGTAGCGACCATCGAACAACACGAATTTGTAACCGGTGGCCCAGCTCCAGTACATCCCGTTGTTCACGCTCATCGGGTGTTCATCACCATACAACGCAGCATTGGTGTAGTTCAGGTCATGCGGCAATCCGATCCCCGCACGCATGCCGAGCCAATTCCCGACAGGCACTTGGAGGTCGAACTGGAATGGGCCGTTCCCCAGATCGAGCAGACGCACTTGTTCCATGGTCGACTCTCCGGTCGCGCTCACCAGACGCAGATCGCTCAAGTACATCTTGAGGAACTCCACTTGGAACCGGTACCCATGCGGGGCGATATAGGGCGTATATCGCTGCAAGGGTTGGCCGTTCCACTCCGGGCGCACTTCGATCCGCAAGGTGGAAGCCGCCGTACGCGGCTTTACCGGTTCGTCGGTGCGGCAGGCCATCAACAAAGCTGCACAGACGAAGAAGAAGAGGGATCGGGTCATTTCATCTTGATGCTCACCGATAAGGACCCGGCAAGCGTCCCAAAACTAAGCCCGCACCCGCCGGGCACAGGTTGATACCGATCAGGTCATTGGTGCAACTCGTGGAAAGCCAAGGAGCGCTTGCCGATGCCCGGTTATCTTCCCGGCCATGTTCACCGTGCTCAGGAGCAGCGCCGGCGCAGGCAAGACCCATGCCCTGGTAAAGAATTACCTGCGCCTATGTCTGGCCACGGACAATGCCACCGCGTACCGGCACGTACTCGCACTCACCTTCACCAACAAAGCGGCCAGCGAGATGAAGGAGCGCGTGGTGCGCTATATGGAACAGCTCGCCGCTGGCGACCATGCATCGGCACCCATCCAGGATGTCCTGAGCGATCTACAACGAACGGCTCATCTGGATCAAGCGTCCACGGCCGACCGCGCGAAAAAGGTCCTGCACCACATGCTTCATCATTGGGATGAAGTGGCCATCAGCACCATCGATGCGTTCACGCGCAGGGTGGTCCGTCCGTTCTCACGGGATCTGCAATTGGATCAGGATCTGCGCATGACCACCGAGCACGAGTGGTACAGGGAAAGTGCAGTGAAAGCCGTGATCGCCGAGGCGGGGATCAACGCACCGCTCACCGAACTGCTCACAGCGGCATGCGAACAACTCTTGGATGACGAGGCGCGTTGGGATCCTGCGCTTCCCCTCTCTGAACTCGGAAAGGAACTGGACAAGGAATCGTCCATCGCTCCACTGGCCGCTTTGCACGGCATGGATGCGGAAACGGTGATGGCCTTGACCGAGGGCCTTCGAAAGGAAACAGGAGCCTATGAGCGCGCGGCGCAAAGCCTTGGCAAGCGCATTGTTGAAGGGATCCAAGCAGCAGGGATCACTCCCGAGGAACTTGCTGGCGGAAAGAACGGCTACCATTCCTTCTTCCGGAAGTTGGCCGCCTTCGGCGATGAATGGCTGGAACCATCCGCGACCGCACGCAAGGCGTTCGACAATGACAAATTGGGAAGTGGCAAGATCAAAGGTGCTGCCGTAGCCGCGCTGGAGGAACTTGGTCCGCACCTGCACGCGTGGTTCGCAGAGGCGAACGAACTGCTCGCCTTGGGCCAGCTGGATCATTTCGTCCGCGCTGCTGTACTGCGCGAATTGCCCTCCGCATTCGCGTTGATCGAACTGGATCGAAGTCTGCGCATGTTGAAGGAAGCGGATGGCGTGGCATTCTTCAGTGATCTCACACGTCTGGTCGCCCAAGTGGTCCGCGATGAACCCGCACCATTCATCTTCGAACGGTTGGGTGAACGCTACCGGCATTTCCTGTTGGATGAATTCCAGGACACGTCCTTGCTCCAATGGCACACCTTGCTTCCGTTGATCCACAACGCGCTTTCCAGCGGCGGAAGTGCATTGCTCGTAGGCGATGCGAAGCAGGCGATCTATCGCTGGCGGAATGGTGAGGTCCGGTTGTTCACCACACTGCCAGGTCTCTTCCCTCCGGCCAGAACACCGGTTGAACGCGAATACGAACAAGCACTTCGATCGAACGATCACCCGATCGAACCACTGGCGATCAATCACCGATCGGCCTCGACCATCATCGAATTCAATAACGGCGTTTTTGGTGTACTGGCTGCGACACTTCCGGAGAGCTTGCGCCCGGTATACACCGCGCACGAACAAATAGTACGACGCAGTGAACCGGGGCGCGTGCGAATGGAACGCCCATCCGATAGCGAACCAACCGAGGAGCGGGCTGCCACCATGGACGAGTTCGTGCTTCGGAGCGTTCGTGATGCGGAGGACGATGGCTTCGCACCAGGGGATATCGCGGTGCTGGTGCGCACTGCGGCGATCGGGCAAACAATATCGCGTGTCCTCACGGAAGCGGGCTACTCGGTCACTTCACCGGACGGTTTGAGATTGGAGGGTGATGATCTTGCCGAATGCCTCATCGATCTGCTTCGTGTAGTTCACACGAGTGATCCCGCTGCTGCAACGCGCGTAGTACAATACCGCGTACGCATCAGAGCGTCAGCGAGCGACGAACAAGTCGATCCGTTCGGAACAGCCACGAAAGGCTTCGACCCAGTGGCTGTGGTAAGGACCTTGTTGGCGGATCACGGATCACTCACGCTACGCACCACGATCAACGAGTTGATCGGGCGTTTGGCACAAGCGATCGACGCTTCGCCCGATCCACACCTGCTCACGCTCATGGATGAAGCACACGCCTTCGGCATTGCGCATGGCCAGGACATCGGTGCCTTCCTGGAACATTGGGACCGCAGCGGCAAACGGCGGAACACCGCAGCGCCAGTGAATGCACAGAGCATCCAAGTGATGACCGTACACAAGGCGAAGGGGTTGGAATTCCCTGTCGTGATCATCCCCAGCACGCGAATGGCCGCAGGCGGCACACAGCGTGAGCGCTTGTGGATCCAACCCGGAACGGCTGTCCCGGAACTCGAACATGCCTTGGTGGCGAAGAGTGCGATCCTCCGCGATGCAGCGCTGCCGGAGATCCGCGAGGAGGACGATCTGCGAAAACTCGATGAGCTCGACCTCCTCTACGTGGCCTTCACACGCGCCGTGCAGCAACTTCACGTGTTCCTTCCTAATTCCAAACCGGACGAACTGACCAAAGGCCTTCAGAAGTACATGGAAGATCACGGACATCCCGACGTGCTCGATACCGGTGAACGGACCGGGCCATGGACGGCGCGAACCGCTGATCCCACCGGATCGATCACTATCGCCATGGGCACACCACCCGGTCTTGCCATTCGTTTCGAAGCGACCGAGTACTGGGACCCGGCCGATCCGGATCCGTACCGCCGATATGGCAATGCGGTCCATGCGATCCTTAGCAGGGTCGATCATCCGGAGGACCTGGAGCGAGCGATCTCCACGACGATCCTGGAAGGGCTGATCCCTGAAACGGATGCGATGGTTCTGCGCGATCGGCTTGACCCGCTGCTACGTTCGGAAGAGCTTATTCCTTGGTTCGGTAGCGGAGTGAAGGTGCGCACGGAGAGCGCGATCATCGATGCGAGCGGAAGAACACACCGCCCCGACCGCGTCGTCTTCGATGGAGATACGGTTCGCGTCCTCGATATCAAGACCGGTGCCTCTGATGAACGACATCAGGATCAGGTGCGCCGGTACATGCGCTTGCTCGGTGATCTCGGATACGCGCATGTGGAAGGAGCCCTGTTGTACATAACCGATGGAACCCTGATCCCCGTAGCCGCATGAAACCGGAGTTGACCGTGAAGCATTTCGATGAACTTACTGTTCGTGAATTGCACGACATCCTTCGGCTGCGCGTCGATGTCTTCGTAGTGGAACAGGCGTGCGC
>Ga0138256_10006805_pt1 | contig 12077 bp, 10 predicted proteins | sample KNB2016incub_MG_FD_105486 | JGI IMG/M metagenome (GOLD analysis project Ga0138256, IMG submission 105486) | Active sludge microbial communities from wastewater in Klosterneuburg, Austria - KNB2014incub_MG | ecosystem: Engineered > WWTP > Activated sludge > Unclassified | place: Austria... | reverse complement strand
TGACGGCGTGCAGGAGCGATCGCACGGCGGCCGATCATACCCCGACGCGCTCGCGCAAGAACCGAAGCACACGTTCTCGCACCAGCTCTCGACGCTCGAGAGGCACGATGTGCGTGCCTCCCGCCACCATCAGCAATTCACCCTGCGGCATCGCTTTGGCCATTTCTTCGGCGTATCGAGCAGGCGTGAACGTGTCGCGATCACCGCCGATGACCAACGCCGGCACATCCACCGAGGGCAACAGATCGACCGCCGAGTGCTCTCCCGCTGATCGCAACATTCGTAGAAACATCGGCACGTCGATGTCGCAAATATGCTCGAGGTACGGCATCACGTCGTCGGGGCGAATGGACCGGTCGATGTCGCCCGTCAGCATGGCCAAACGAAGCGCCACATCGGCGGGCATTCGACCCCATAGTGCGCGAACGATTTCCGGATGCGCATCCACGCGTGCGATGAGCCGCGGCAGAATCTGCGCCAACACATCCGTGCCTTTGAACGTGTACGTGATCCGCCCCGGAGCACCACAAAGCAGGACAATGCCTCGCACCTTCTCGCGACGCAGCCGATACGCCTCCAGCGACACCTGACATCCCATCGAATGCCCCACGAGCACCACGGGCGGGTCACCGATCGATTCGCGCACTGCATCGAGGTCTCGAGCATGATCGACGAGCTCGATGCGTGACGGGTCTGCCGGAGGGCCACTGCGTCCGTGTCCGCGATAATTCCAATGCGCAACGGACGCGACCTCCGCAAGATCATCCCACAGGTACTTCCAGATGAAACCGTCGCAAGCGATCCCATCCGCGAGCACCAACCACACATTCCCCGGGCCCTTGCGCGAACGCACGAACAACCGTGTCGCGTCGGGACCAGCGGCGAAGGAAGCAGACGGCGGGCGCGATGAGGGAGGACGCGTCAATCGCTGAGGTCCTCGTCCGTGCCGCTCACTTCGTTCACGCTCGGCAGCTTCCTGATGTCGACCCGCGCGAGCTTCCACGCACGTTGCACCACCCACGACAGCGAGCGGTCGAGGCGATTGGCCTCTTCTTTGATCTCCTGGAGCATCGACTCCGGAAAGTAGAGGCTTTGCTTCCGCTTGTCGGACTTCGACGCCTCGTTGTTCTTCCCCAGCGTGTCTTTGTCGTTCATGGGGCTCCTAGGCTCCAGCTAGCTACAGTGGCGTACCTTAGCGCACGTATGACCCCCAAGGAAGCACCCTCGAGACTCTAGGCCCCTTGCCAGCATGAAAACGCGGAAAAGCGCGGTCCGAACGTTCGTGCGCGACACCAGCGTCTTGTGCAGCCTCCCGATGCCTGCCCGTTTTCCGACATTGCGTGATGACGTTTGCACCGCGTTCTCGTCGTCGCGTGGTTTCGAGCAACGAACCCATGTCGACGACACGTCTCACAACGCAGCCGATGAATCGATCGCCCTCGCCACGTACCGAACAACCTGCGGATTCCGTCGAAGCCATCAAACGATTCGCGGCACGCTCGACGCTCCACAAGCTCGGGCCATCGCATCGCGGGCGGACATCGTTGCGCGGGAAAAACTCGAACGCCCATTGCCACGAATTGCATTCGATGTTGCTCGAACGAGAGGCCGGGCAATGGAGGTAGAACTTTTGCTTTCGGCAAGAGTTGTGCGTTTTGTCCGCCGGTACGGCGAAGTCTTTCTTGGGCCGCCAACATGAATGATGGCCCAGCCAATCCGAATCGCGTCCGATTTCCCCTCTCTCATCGGCCACCGCGGTGTTATCCATCTGCCCGCCCATGACCAAGTCCATGAAGTCGTCGCCGCGCGTGGGAGCCAGTGCCCTGTTTGCCATCGTCGCCCCCTTCCAACGGTTTTTCAGACTGGAAGTCGCCGGCGGCCTCGTCCTGATGTTTGCTGCGGTCCTCGCCATCCTGTGGGCAAATTCTCCACTTCGCGACGCCTACCACGCGATCTTCCACGCGACGATCGAGTTGAAGTTGGCGAACCGCGGCATTCATTGGACCGTACACCACTTCACGAACGACGCCTTGATGACGTTGTTCTTCGTCGTTGCGGGGCTCGAGATCAAGCGCGAGCTCGTGCTGGGCGAACTCCGTACCTTTCGCCGCGCGACGTTGCCGCTCATCGCTGCGCTTGGGGGCATGATCGTGCCGGCCCTCATTTATTTCGCATGCAACTCCTCGGGCCCCGCGCGCGCCGGCTGGGGCATCCCGACCGCCACCGATATCGCCTTCGCGCTTGGGTGTTTGTCGCTCGCGCGTCGTCGCGTCCCGTCGTCCGTGTTCGTCTTTCTGACCGCACTTGCGATCTTCGACGATCTCGGCGCCATCCTCGTCATCGCCCTTTTCTATGGCGGAAAAATCGATGCCTTGTTCATCGTGATCGCCCTGCTGCTCTCGGGGCTTTTGCTCGTCCTCGGACGCGCGCGCGTCCAAGCGGTTTGGCCCTACGCCATCGTCGGTCTTCTCCTTTGGGCAGCCGTGCTGAACTCCGGGATTCATTCGACCATCGCAGGCGTGATCATTGGACTCTCCCTGCCCACGAGGCCCCGAAGGTCCCCGGACGACGTGCTCGATGACCTCGATGTGGCCATCACCTCGCTTCGGCGCGACTACGAACGACGCGGCGTCGCTCCGGACGGCGCCATCGCGGCCATCGAGCGCCATCTGGAGTCCGTCCAAGCTCCGGTCGACCGAACGATGCATGGTCTGCACGGTGTCGTCGCATTTGGGATCGTGCCGCTCTTCGCGCTTGCGAATGCTGGTGTGTCGCTGAACATGACGTCCGGCATGGGCTCGAATGTGACCATGGGCGTGCTCGTAGGATTGGTCGTGGGCAAACCCGTCGGTATTTTCAGCGCGACATGGATTGCTACACGCTTGGGTCTCGCCTCGCGCCCGACGAACGCGACGTGGACGCATGTTCTTGCCGCATCGCTCTTGGCTGGGATCGGATTCACCATGTCGCTCTTCATTGCCAACCTCGGTCTTGGTCAGATCCCCGTGCTCGAGGATCAGGCCAAACTCGGCGTGCTCGGGGCGTCTGTCGTCTCTGCACTGCTCGGCCTTGGCCTGTTGGTTCTCAAGAGCCCAGCGACGCAGGTCACGACGGAGCAGGACGTGCCCGTGATGCTCGACATCCCTCGCTTTGCACGAGGCTACGGCGTTTGTCCCTGCAACATTTCGGCGCACATGTTTGGCCGGACGCTCATCGATCTCGATGTGAGGCGGCGTTTTGGCGTTACGGTGATTGGGGTGTGGCGTGGCAGTCAGGATGTCGCTGCCCGCAAGCTCGAACCCATGATCGCCGACGCCGAAATGCACGAAGGCGATGTCCTTTTGGTCGCCGGTGCAGACGAGTCGGTCGAGGCATTTCAATCGTTTGCGCAGGGCGACGAGCAACAATCCACCGCTCGACGTCACGAGCCAGTGATGAGCAGCTCGTAAGCGTTCTGCTAGAGTGGCTGCATGGGAACGACGGGATTATTGACCGTACGCCTGCGCCGGTCGGACGACGACGACTTCATTCGCGACGTGGCGCAGGAGTCGTTTGCGCGTTGGTCTCACACGCCCAGGCAGTCGATCATGGCAATGCTGCATGCGCGCTCGGCGCAAGCGGTCGTCGCAGAGAAGAACGACAAGAGGCTTGGATTTGCAATCGTCACGTTCGAAGCCTTCGCGAGGTCATTCGGACCTTGGCCACATCCCGTCATTGCGCATCTCGATGCAATCGCCGTTCAAAAAGACGCTCGCCGGATGGGAATTGGCCACGTCGTGCTTGCCAGTGCAGAAACGCTCGCTCATGAATACGGTGCCGTATGCATGACCCTCGACACGGCTCGCACCAATCGAGCAGGCTTGGCTCTTTTTGGTGCGCACGGGTATCAAGTAACGATCGAAATCCCCGAATTTTATCGCGGCGGGCAGGCCGCACTCGCCATGACCAAACTGCTTGCCAACTGATGTGCCCTTGTCAGCATGTGGACGGTTCGTCGCGAGCGCACATGCACTTTTCAGGCGACACCTAGCGCCTTCGGTCGTACAATCTTCCGTCGACGTCTCCATCGGCGCGCACGACCTGCGCCGACATGCCAAATACGCTTCCTGCACCCGCATCACCCACATCGGAGCCGACCTCGTGAGCAAAGAGCAAACTACAATCGACGCCAACGAAGCTGTCGCGTCCGTCGCGCATCGTTCCAGCGAAGTCATTGCCATCTATCCGATCACGCCCGCATCGTCGATGGGCGAATTCAGCGACCAATGGTCGAGTGACGGTCGGAAAAACCTATGGGGGGCGGTTCCTCGCATTGTGCAGATGCAGTCCGAAGCTGGCGCTGCCGGTGCCGTGCACGGCGCGCTGCAAACGGGAGCTTTGGCGACGACATTCACCGCGTCGCAAGGCTTGCTGCTCATGATCCCCAACATGTACAAGATCGCCGGAGAGCTGAATGCATGCGTCATTCACGTCGCGGCGCGTACGCTGGCAACGCATGCCCTGAGCATTTTCTGTGATCATTCCGATGTCATGGCGTGCAGGCAAACTGGTTTTGCCATGCTGTGCTCGAATTCAGGACAAGAAGCACACGACTTTGCAGCAATCTCGCACGCCGTGACGCTCGAGGCGCGCATTCCGTTTTTGCATTTTTTCGACGGCTTTCGCACTTCGTCAGAGATATCGAACATCGAGCTTCTCGCGGATGACGAGCTTCGAGCGCTTTACGATGACCAGCTCGTTGCGGCCCACCGTGCTCGAGCGCTTTCGCCGGATCAACCTGTTTTACGCGGAACTGCGCAAAATCCAGATGTGTTTTTCCAGGCACGTGAAGCGTCCAATCCATTCTACGATGCTTGTGCGACCATCACGCAGAAAGTCATGGATCGGTTTGCCTCACGCACGGGTCGAGCGTACAAGCTGTTCGATTACGTTGGTCACCCCGAGGCCGAACGCGTGATCGTGCTCATGGGTTCCGCCGCGGAAACGGCCCATGAAACGGTCGAATACATGAACGACAGTGGCGCAAAGGTGGGCGTCATCAAAGTTCGTCTCTACCGCCCATTCGATCTTCCAGCTTTCCTGTCGGCAATACCTCGAACGGCCCGCGTTGTCGCGGTCCTCGACCGCACCAAAGAACCGGGCGCTATCGCCGAACCCCTGCACCTCGATGTCGTCACTGCCATTGCCGAAGCGCGTGCGGAAGGCTTGCTCGATCGCGACATTCGCGTCGTCGGAGGACGATACGGTTTGTCGTCGAAAGAAGTCACGCCCGCCATGTTCATTTCTGTCTTCGGCGAACTCGCAAAACCGAAACCACGGAATCATTTCACCATGGGCATCGTCGACGACGTCACCCATAGGTCTTTGCCATGGGACAACGAGCTCGACATCGAAAAGAATGACGTCGTGCGAGCCGTATTTTTCGGACTCGGTTCGGACGGCACTGTCGGCAGCAACAAGCAAACCATCAAAATCATTGGAGAAGAAACGGACAATTTTGCGCAAGGGTACTTCGTGTACGACTCGAAGAAATCGGGCGCTGTCACCGTTTCTCATCTCCGCTTCGGTCCGCGCCCCATTCGGTCCGCGTATCTCGTCAAAAAAGCCAGCTTCGTCGCCTGCCATCAGCCCCAATTCCTCGACCGTTACGACATGCTCGATTACGCCGAAAAGGGCGCGACATTCTTGCTCAATTCGCACCACGGGCCAAACCAGGTTTGGAACACCCTTCCGCGTGAAGTGCAAGACGCCATTTGCAGCAAGAAACTACGGTTTTTCGTCATCGATGCGTATCGTGTCGCGGAGGACAGTGGTCTTGGTCGACACATCAGCGCCATCATGCAGGTGTGCTTCTTTGCCATGTCCGGAGTGCTCCCGCGCGAAGAAGCGATTGTCCGAATCAAAGCGTCTGCCGAGAAGGCGTACAAGAAACGTGGTATGGAAGTCGTCCGGAAAAACCACGTGGCCATCGACAACGCCCTCGCCCGGCTCCACGAAGTCGCCGTTCCCCTCTCGCCCTCGGCCGCTCACCACCGCCCCCCCGCCGTCCCCTCGCGCGCGCCGGATTTCGTGCAACGAGTCACTGCCACGATTCTCGCAGGCAAAGGCGACCTCCTTCCCGTCAGTGCGTTCTTGCCCGACGGCACCTGGCCCGTCGGAACCACGCAATGGGAGAAGCGCAACATTGCATTGAAAATTCCCATTTGGGATCCGAAAATCTGCATTCAATGCAACAAATGCGCCCTCATGTGCCCGCACGCAGCCATTCGAGCCAAGATCTTCGACGCCTCCGAGCTCGAACGCGCCCCGGAGGGTTTCAAAGCAATGCCGTACAAGGACAAAGCGGACGGCGTCGCCGGAAAACAATACACCATCCAAGTTGCTCCTGACGATTGTACGGGTTGCGAACTTTGTGTAGCCGTTTGTCCTGCCAAGGATAAATCCAACCCGCGGCACAAGTCCATCGATATGGAGCCCAAAGATCCACACCTCGTCAGGGAGCGCCAAGCATTCGAATTCTTCGTCGGTTTGCCCGATCCCGACAAGCGCCGCGTTCACTTGGACGTCAAAGGTTCGCAGCTCTTCGACCCGCTGTTCGAGTTTTCCGGTGCGTGCGCAGGATGCGGCGAAACCCCCTACATCAAACTCGTCACGCAGCTCTTTGGCGACCGCATGGTCATTGCCAATGCAACGGGATGCACCTCCATCTACGGCGGCAACTTGCCCACGACGCCGTATTGCACCAATCCCGAAGGCCGTGGCCCCGCCTGGTCGAATTCGCTGTTCGAGGACAATGCTGAATTCGGCCTAGGAATGCGCCTCGGTCTCGATGCAAGAGCGCTCGTCGCCACCACCGAGCTCTTGGCACTTTCGAGCGTCCTCGGCGACGAATTGGTCAAGGGCCTTCTCGAAGCCGATCAATCGAACGAGTCCGGCATTTTCGCGCAGCGCGAACGCGTAGCGATCCTCAAGCAAAAACTTGCAAGCTTGTCCGACACGCGAGCACGAAGGCTCGAACGCGTCGCCGACGATCTGGTCAAGAAAACCGTTTGGCTCATCGGTGGTGACGGATGGGCGTACGACATTGGTTATGGCGGCCTAGACCATGTCCTTGCCAGCAATGAAAACGTGAATCTGCTCGTGCTCGATACGGAAGTGTATTCGAATACGGGTGGTCAACAATCGAAAGCCACGCCGATTGGCGCCGCCGCGAAATTCGCCGTGGCGGGCAAGGCCACTGCAAAGAAGGACCTTGGAATGCTCGCCATGACGTACGGCCATGTTTACGTCGCGAGCATTGCAATGGGGGCCAAAGACGCCCACGCCATCAAAGCCATTCAAGAGGCCGAGAGTTTTCCTGGACCGAGCTTGCTCATTGCGTACAGCCATTGCATTGCGCACGCTTACGACATGGCACGCGGCGCCGAACAACAGAAGCTCGCCGTCGAATCCGGCATCTGGCCGCTCTATCGATTCGATCCACGCCGAATTGCAAAGGGAGAACCACCCCTTTCACTCGATTCCGGCCCGATCAAGGCCAAGGTACGAGACTTTATGAAAAATGAGGGGCGCTTTCGCATGGTCGAACTTCAGGATCCAAAACGATATGCCGCGCTCGTGCAGGCGGCCGAGCAAAACGCATTCGAAAAGCGCGGCATTTACGAACAGCTTGCTGGTCTGCGGGTACCCGTGGACGCGAAAACCGAGGAGAAACACTCGTGAATCTCGAAACGACGTATTTGGGAATGAAACTTGCGCATCCTTTCATTCCCGGCGCATCCCCTGTCGCCGATGACCTCGACCGCGCGCGCCGGTTCGAAGACGCCGGTGCCTCTGCCATCGTGATGCGCTCCTTGTTCGAAGAACAAATTGAACGCGAAGCCGCAGCGGTCGACGCGCACGTCGTTCGCCACGCCGATGGTCACGCCGAAGCCCAAACGTTTTTTCCCGATCCAACCATTTTCATCATGGGTCCGGATCGATACTTGGAGCATCTCCGAAAACTACGCACTTCGCTCTCCATTCCGATCATTGCTTCGCTCAATGGCACATCCACCGGAGGATGGTTGTCATTCGCCAAGCATATCGAGCAAGCTGGCGCCCACGCGCTCGAACTGAACCTCTACGCGGTTGCCACGAATCCCGAAGAAGATGCCGCAACCGTCGAAGCACGCGCCATCGAAGTCGTGTCGACCATCCGCGCCGCGGTTCGCATACCGCTTGCCGTCAAGCTGTCGCCGTTTTATTCGTCGCTGCCGAATTTCGCCCGCAAGCTCGAAAATGCGGGTGCGAACGGTATCGTGCTCTTCAATAGGTTTTACCAGCCCGACATTGATCCCGAAGGACTCGACCTCACGCGATGCCTTCGTTTGTCGGACTCATCCGAGCTCCTCTTGAGACTCCGCTGGATCGCCGTGCTTTCCGGCCAGCGAAACCTGTCTTTGGCTGCAAGCGGTGGAGTGCATTCCGCGACGGACGCCGTCAAGGCCATCATGGCTGGGGCCCATGCCGTGCAAATCGTCAGCGCCCTGCTCATGCACGGGCCGTCACGCATGCGCGACATCATTGCGGGCGTCAAAGCGTTTCTCGAGGAAAACGAATACGAATCGCTCGATCAGATGCGCGGCAACATGAATCTATCACGTTGTCCCGATCCAAGCAGCTACGAGCGCGCCAATTACGCAGAGATCTTGCAGAGCTGGCACGGGAAAAACGCTTGACGGCTTGCCCGTCGAGACGAAGGGCCGGACCACGGCGGCCCGGCCCTTCACGTCACCGAATCACATGCAAATGCCATTCACGCATGCCGTCCCCGCAGGGCAATTGGCATTGCTGTTGCATTGAATGATCTTGCATTGCCCCTGCAGGCACGCCCCTTGCGGACACAAGATGGCTCCTGGCGTCTTCTCGTCGATCTGTCCGTCGCAATCGTCGTCCTTCCCATTGCACGTCTCCGGCGCAGGCACGCAAGCACCAGGCGAACACACACCGTTTGGCGTGCAGACCTGACCGGCAGGACAAGGGTTCATCGGACCGCACGGTTGCGGTTGACCGCACTTGCCGTTGACGCAAAGCGTACCGTCAGCGCAAACCGCACCGGAACCGTTATCGATGATTCCGTCGCAATCGTCATCGAGGCCATTGCACACTTCGGGTAGAGGCGAACAGCCGCCGGGCGAGCATACACCATTTGGTGTGCAGATTTGACCCGCAGGACAGGGGTTGTTCGGACCGCACGGTTGCGGCTGACCGCACTTCCCATTCGTGCACTTCGTTCCGTCAGGACAAACAGCCCCCGAGCCGTCGTCGATCGCGCCGTTGCAATCGTCATCGAGACCATTGCAGATTTCGGGAAGTGGCGAGCAGCCGCCAGGGACGCACACGCCATTGGGTGAACAGACTTGGCCCGGTGGACAGGGAGCGTTCGGACCGCAGATTGGGGGCAACCCGCCGCATTTGCCCTGAACGCACAACGACCCGTCCGGACACAGCGGCAACGCGGGATCGTCCTGCTCGTCAATGAGACCGTCGCCGTCGTCATCGAGACCATTGCAGATTTCTGGCAACGGATTGATGCCACCACAAACCCCATTCACGCAAATCTGGTTCGGGCCGCAATCGGCGTCCGTTTGGCAAGGCACGTTGCCGCCGCCGCATTGCCCCATGACGCATGCGGAACCGTCGGGACAGAGCGGCAGTGCCGGATCCTCTTGCTCGTCGACGAGCCCATCGCAATCGTCGTCGACGCCATTGCATATTTCGGGTGTTCCCGAGCAAACGGGCACGCATATACCCGCAGCGTCGCACACCGTGCCAGCCGGACACCCACCATTCGGACCGCATGGCTGCGATGGAACGCAATGGCTGCCTTGACCGCAATCCGCCGTGCAAGCCCAAGTGCCCGTCGCCGGATCGCAACCGCAAGCCGACGGATAACACGCATTCGGATCCGGATCCGGAACGCAGTCGAATCCCGACGCGCAGCCAGTCTGCGTGCAGCTCAACGGACTCGGTTGACCATTGCACGTATTGTTGCCCGGCGAGCAAACGCCATTGACACAGATTTCGCCGGGGGCGCAATTTGAATCCGCCATGCATGCGGCGCCCCCACCGCCACTTCCGCCACCGCCATTGCCCCCAATCACCACAGGCTCGATGCATGCGGTCAACGCCAACATTGCGCCGACGGGGAAGAGTGCCGCAAGAATCCAGTTTCGCATATTCGTCATGACAAGCGTTTCCTTTCCACGCCGGCCATCCGCCGACGCGCAGTCTATTGCCCACCTGAGTGGCCGGTGCTCAGCCGGTCCGTGAAAAAATCGTCATCGATTCGTCGGGCACGCTTTGCGAACGCGCGCAGCCAACGGCGAACGCGGATTTTGTGCCAAAAATGCCGCAGCCTCGGCATTTGCTTCGTCCACGCGTCCAAGCTTGCACAGCGCAAGCACCCGAGCCGCAGCCCGTTCTTCGCGCAACTTCTGCCCCTCGTCTTCCGCCGCCTGATTCGACAACAACGCCAGCGCCTTTTCTGGGTCGCCACTTTGAAGTGCACCGTGAGCGTCCCGCAATCGCTGTGTTTCTGCAATCAGCGAATCGGCCGTCTCTTCATTCACGTGCAGCGGCGCCGCAGACGGGGCCGTTCGAACCGACAACGGCTTTTGTTGCAATACAGGCGGCGCAGGAGTCGTTCCTGATTCCGCGATATCTTCGCGAGGAACATCCGTCATGGTTGCAGGCGGGGGCGTCTCCTTTGCGGTCGACGCGGGCGCTGCCGATATGGCGACCGCCTGCGGCAACGCTGGCGATTGGATTGCGCTCGCTTTCGGCCACGCCACCATGGCCCCAATTCCTGCCGCACCCACGAGCAACACAAATATACCTTTGGCAAAAACGCCCCCAACGAGCGTCCCCGCAATGGGTTTGGCAGCACCCACCGAGACTGGCAATCCGGCCCCATCAGCCGCCTTGGCCATCGTCGCACTCGATTCGGTGGCTCCCGCTTCCGCTGCACCCGTCGCAATGGCCGCCATCAGTGACGAATGAATACGCAAGCGATCGGCGGCCGACGGATGATCGCCATCGCGCCCTTTTCGAAGAATCTCCCGCGCGTCGGGACCGAGCTCACTCATCGCAACCTTCCTCTCTCACGCGCCCGCTCACGCGCCCGCTCACGGGCCACTGCTTGCTCGAAATCACGCCGCGCCGCCCGAATTCGCGCATAAATCGTATTTATATTTTCTCCAAGCGTATCCGCAATTTCGGGCGCGGTCATCGCCTCCAGCTCTGCAAGCACAAGCACAATACGCTTGTCATCGTCGAGCTCATCGAGCAGCCGGTGAAGCAATCGCACTCCCTCGAGCCGCTCCATTCTCTCGTGCTGCCCCTCCGCCCGTTCGTCCGCAATGTCGTCGGCATCCACGGCCGTATCCGCTGACCGAATATGCGGACTCTTTCGACGAATCGTGCGCCGATGATCACTCGCCACACGTGTGACAATGGAAAATATCCAAGTTTTTAGCGACGAACGACCCTCGAACTGACCAAGACGTCGATACACGACGAGGAATACTTCCTGCACCGCATCGTCGACCAACGCCTCCGGAACACCAAGCCGCCGAATGTTACGAAAAACAAGATCGAAATGCTCGTTGTAAATCACCTCGAAAGAAGGCACCAACTGCAAAGTTTGCGCGCACACGAGTGCGTTGCCGTCGGAAGGAACGGACGTCATCGGAGAAGCATGAACGGACGCAACAGGAGCCAAGTATTCCTTTGAGTGGCCGGTCATCGACCCATCCGTGAAGAAAAAAATCAGAACCGCCACTCGAACCCCAAAGCGATACGCCCCACAACAAAAGAGGGCAGATGCGCATCCCCGACACCCGTGACGATGAATCGTGGACGAGTAACATGAAACACGATATCTGGCTCGAGCACCAAACGAATTCGCTGCGCCACCCGCAACGACCCGTGCACGCCTGCCCCAATACCGACGAGCGGCGCGTCCCCTTCACGCGCATCAGTAATTCCAAAACTCGACGCATGAACACGTCCCGCGTCCAATCGGAGTTTTGGCG
>Ga0138256_10006804_pt1 | contig 12077 bp, 10 predicted proteins | sample KNB2016incub_MG_FD_105486 | JGI IMG/M metagenome (GOLD analysis project Ga0138256, IMG submission 105486) | Active sludge microbial communities from wastewater in Klosterneuburg, Austria - KNB2014incub_MG | ecosystem: Engineered > WWTP > Activated sludge > Unclassified | place: Austria... | reverse complement strand
GGTGGGCACGGCGGGCTGGCCCTCCAGCATGTCCACTTCCAGCTTCGCATCCTTGCGGGCCAGGTACTTGCCGCGGAGCGTGGTGCGTGAAAGCTCGCCCTCCTCAACAGTGGCGAAGCGTTGGATGTCGATGTCCGTCACTTGGGCGAACGCCGGGTAGACCTTCTTCACATGGGCGATCAGTTGCGGCGTGGTGAACGCTTCCGTGGTCTCGAAGAGCGGGGAGATCTTCACCACGGGGCCGTTGCGCCAGTCGCCCACGGCGTAGCTCCAGATGGTGTTGGGGGCCTGCGCGAAGAGGGCGTTGCCCGCGAGAGCGAAGGCGAAGGGGAGGAGGGTGCGGAGTGTCATGGTCGTGTTCCGACGTTGCCCAGCGATCATCGTGCCGCCTTCATTGCTTATTGCTTCATCAGCTTGCGCGTAATGGAACCGGTGGGCGAAGCCACTTGGAGCGCATAGGTGCCGGTGGGCAGGGCGGACACATCGAGCAGTAGGCGGCCTTCGGTGGGCATGCGCACGCCGTTGTAGGCCAGCACCGTGCGGCCGGTCACATCGAGGATGGAAACACGGGCCCCGGCGGCGTTCTCCAACTTGAGCGACACGTGCGATATGCAGGGGTTGGGGAAGAGGTCGGCGATGCCTGGGCCCTGCGCTTCGGTGATGGCGGTGTTGCTTTCCAGCACGCGGAAACTCCACCAGCCATCGGGCGCCACGATGGGCCTCACCTGCGTCTTGCCGCTGTTGGCGATCCCCTGCACGTAGTAGTACACCGTGGTGCCGGCCGCCTGCGCCGGAATGGCGGCGCTGAAGTCGTTCCCTCCAACGTCCGCGAGGGCCACCTCGTTCCACGCGGCCGTGGTGTCGATCGTCCAGGAGAGGTTCGCTGCGGCGATACCGCTCTTGTGGCGCATCCAGGCGGTGACGGGGTAGGGGTTCTGCGTGTCGTAGGTGTCGTTCAGGCGCTGGTGGCTGATGAGCAGCGGATCGTGCACGCCGATGCCCTTGGTGATGCAGTGGATGGCCCCGCTGGCGCTGATGATGTTGCCGCCGCTATTGTCGCAATCGATGCCCACGATGCGGTAGCCGGGCAGGGCCTCGTGCAGGATGCGCAGCGCCGTGGTGTCGTACTCGGTGCGGTAGGTGGGCACGATCACGGTGCCGTTCACGAAGAGGTTGTTGGCGTAGGTGCGGTACGAGGCGTCCGGCGCCCACTCGCCACCGGTGCTGGGGGGCATGGGGATCCTGATCGTGCGGTACGGATCGCCGAAGACGCTGGTCTCGCCGGCCGCGATCACGGCCAGGTTCTCTTCCAGTTGCGGGCCGTCGCTCTCGCCCTGCGGGAACTCGCCCACGAGGAGCGTTTCCTCGTCCAGCAACTTCATGTGCATGTCGATGTGGTGGATGCCGTCGTAGGGCAGCGTCTCCATGCGGATGTAGTTGGTGATGCCCATCCACGTCTGCATCAGCGCGTCCACTTGCGCGGGCGTCTTCACCGTCTGGTTGAATTCGCCATCGGCGCCATTCTCGTCGATAACGAGGTTGCTGCTGAAAGCCGTGCCGAAACCGTCGGCCATGAAGTTGCCACCGGTATGCACGAGGTCGTTCGGGGCCTGGCTGGTATTGTACATGCCGATGCCGAGGGCTTCCGCGATGGCGTCAGGCGAAGCGTCATCCGCGGGGCGCGGGCGGTTATAGATCCAGTCCAGCAGGTAGAGGCTGTCCACCTCGTTCTGGTAGATGCACTCGGCTCCGTAGTCGCGGATCCAGACGCTGTTGAAGTCCGTTTCGATAAAGGTGAGGTTCTCCAGATCGGGCAATGGCCCACCAGCGTCGTTGCCCTGCAGGTAATCGGTCACCTCGGCCTGGTCCTCACACAGGATGACCACCTCGCATTCGGTCTTCGCGGCGGCCACGATCTGCTTGAGGATGGAGGGGTAGCTGGTCCATGCGATGGTGAGGGCCTGGATCTCCTCCCATTCGGCCATGGTGCGCGGGGTGAAGTCCGGCGGTGTGGTGATGCCGCGCTGCAGCCCGGCGCGGCTCTCCCGGTAGGCGGGTATCAAGGGGATCTCTTCCGGCGCCAGGGTATGGGGCAGGCCCCGGTCCTGGGCCAACAGGGCAGCGGACAGGGCGATAGCGGTGAGCAGCAGTAGGGTACGGTGCATCTTGGGGGATCGGGCTGGCAAGATAGCCGGACGCGGTCTTGGGCCGATCCCTTGAATGCGGACTTCTGGGAAGGCTGATCGGCCTACTGCGGTGTGCCCCGGCCGGTGGTGTCCTCCCCGATAAGCGGTGGAGTCGCCTCCGAGAGGTCCTCCGAACCATGCACCCGGGCTTGGCCTGCTGCCGAAGCGGCCAAATGTGATGGCGCGGCTGGTTCGGGGTGCGTGGCGCGGCTGCGGAACTGACCGAAGGCGGCCACCACGTCGCGCACGTACCAGAAGGTCTCATGCGCGCGGCAGTAGCCGTGCTGCACCTCGTTGCGCGTGTACCAGCGTGGCTTGGCCAGCAGCAGCATGGCGCGCTCTACCGAGCCCTCCCAGCGCTGGGGATCCAGCCCCAACAGGCGGGCTAAGCGTTGGGCGTCCTGGACGTGCCCCGGGCCGGCGTTGTACGAAGCGAGGGCGAAGCGCAGGCGCTGGTCCTTGTTGGGCACGCTCTTGCGGAACATCGCGTCCAATTGATCCAGGTATTTACGTGCACCGCCGATGTGGCCGCCAACGCCTACCGTGGGGTCCACACCCAAGGCGGCGGCCGTCCTGGGCATCAGTTGCATCAGTCCGTGTGCACCGGCGTGCGAGCGGGCGGTGGTGTCGAAGCGCGATTCCTTGAAGCCCACGGCCGCGAGCAGTTTCCAGTCGATGGCCGAAGAGCTGTCGGCGTGCGCCTGGAAGAGGTCGTCATAGGGCGAGATGCTGTCGGTGCTGAATTCCAGGCTGTGAAGGGTGCGCATCGGCCCGCTGGTGAGGCGGCCATCGCCGTAGTTCGCGGTGATCAGGCCGCGGGCTTCCACCTCCTCCGGCGAGGTGAGCCATTGGTTCATGGCGGCCAGCAACGCGGGGCTGTTGCTGCGCACGGCGAACGCCAGCGGCACCGATCGCGCGAGGCGCGGGCCGAAATGTACCTGCGGCATACGGCGCGACTCCACCGAAGAGATGGCGTCCACTACCAGGGCACTGCGGCACTGGCCCATGCCCACGCGCACCAGCAGGTCCTCGGGCAGGGCGGGCTCCACCACGAGCGTAATAGCGCCGTATGCGCTGTCAAAAGAGCTCTCCAGCCCCAGGAAGGGTGACCAACGGCTCACGTACAGCGTGTCCGGCATGCCGGGCTTGTGCCTGTCGCGCACTTCGGGCCGCACGGAGCGGTCCGTGTTGAGCACGGCGCGTATGGGGGCGAGCGAGCGGTAGCTTTCGGAGAAGGCCACGTAAGGAGCCGCCCACCCATCGGGGCGCAATTGGGCGGCCATCACGTCGCCTTCGCCGCGCTGCAACATCATCAGCATGCTGTCCGGGTCGTCCACGGGGATCGCTTTCAACAGCAGTTCATGCTTGCGGGCGAAGCGGCGGACGAGTTCCCACTCCAGACCGCTTTCGGCCCCTGGGCGTTTTTCCCAGGTGAGCGGATCGCGGATCACCAGCACGCGCAGGGTATCATGGGCGATGGTGTCCAGGTCACGCTCCACCAAGGGGGCCATGCACAGCATCTGGTCGGCCATGCCATGGCCGGGACCCAAGCGGGGCCCGGCCACCACCAGGGCCAGGAGTGATGCGAACACCAGGGTGCCCGCCTGTGCGGATCTATCCGGTTTCACGAGGCAGTTGTGTACGCAGGTCGTGAAGAAAAGACGAGCACTCGGCGACGAAGTCATCGCGGTATTCGGCCAGCACCCGTTCTGCGCCGACGAGAACGGCCGCCGCCGGGGTCCGCGCGGCCATGGCTTCCAGCGTCCCGGCGATGCCTTCCAGTGTGGCGTAGCCCGTGAGCCCGTCGTGGCGCGTCAGGTAGAAGAGCATGCGGCGGGCGCCCTCGGGCATCAGGTGCGTGTGCGCGCCCAGCAGGCCGTACATACGTTGGGCGAAGACGGGCAGCGGCTCGGGTCCGGCCCAAGTGACGGCGATGCAGTGGTCGTAGAAGATGTCCAGCGCCACACCCGCGAATTTGCCGCAGTGCGCGCGCAGCCGTTCGCGGCCCACGCGCGTGATCGGGTGCTGGTCCGTGTACGTGTCGATGTTCCGGTGCAGGCGGATACCCTGTTGCACGCCCGGGGGATAGGCACTGAGGTCTCGGCCCTTGACAGCGTCGGCCATGAAGTTGCCGGTGATCGTCAGCGGGTCGTCGCCCGAGAGGATCAAGTGGCCCAAGTGGTTCACGGCCGCAAGTTACCCCCGGCCATCCCTGGGCCTGACCGCTGGTTGCGCCCAACGAAGACGGCCACACATACCCGGATAATTTGGCCGCATGGTTCGGCTCAGGCGTTTGCAGGGCGGCACGGGCGGCGACCTGCCGCACTTGGCGTTGTATTGGACGGTGCAGGTCACGGCATGGACGCTGCTGGTCTTCATCCTCGGCCTCAGCTTGTGGTTGAGCAACGGCTACACGCCGGGCCGGGGCTACGGACTGCTGCTGGGGCTCTTCATCGGCCTGGTGGCCAGCCATGCGCTGCGGGCGGTGATCCGCGCGCGCGGCTGGGGCGCGGTTCCCATGGCGCACGCGCTGCCGCGCATGGTGCTGGTCGCGCTGCTCATCAGCGTGGCGGCCGCGCTGCTGCAGGCGGTGCTGCACGACCTCATCTTCCCCGCGCTGGGCGATTTCCTCACCGGCCGCGCGCTCATCGAGAGCGTGATCAACTGGGGCATCCTGCTCACGGTGTGGGGTGTGTGCTGGTTCGCCTACCAATGGTTCATGCGCGTGCGCCGCGAGGAGGTGCGCAACCTGCGGCTGGAAGCGGCCAACCGCGACGGCCAACTCGCCACGCTGCGCGCGCAGCTCAACCCCCACTTCATGTTCAACGCGCTCAACGGGATCCGCGCGCTCATCGATGAGGATCCCGCGCGGGCCAAGCAGGCCATCACACAACTGAGCTCCATTCTGCGCAACGCCATGAGCACGATGAAGCGCGGCACGGTACCGCTGGGCGAGGAATTGGATGTGGTGAAGGACTACCTGGCCCTCGAGCGTATGCGGTTCGAGGAGAGGCTCAACGTCGACTTCGAAGTGGAGGAGGGCATCGAACGCGAACCGGTGCCGCCCATGCTGCTGCAGACGCTCGTGGAGAACGCCGTGCGGCACGGCATCGCCAGGCTCACGCGCGGGGGCGAGGTGGTCATCGGCGCGCGGCGTGCAGGCACTGGGCTGGTGCTCAGCGTGCGCAACACCGGCACTTATGTTCACGGGCAGGTGCATGGCACGGGCATCGGGCTCAGTGGCACGCGCAAACGGTTGGAGATGATCTATGGACCGGCCGCCGCCATCACCATCGAGAACCGCGATGGCATGGTACACACGGAGGTGAACATTCCCTGGACACGCCACGAGGAGCCGGGATAGGATCGAGGACCACCGGTTCGTGGCGGCATGATCGCCACCATTATTGGCCGGGGCCACGCAGGTCGCGGAACGGGGCGTCGTCCCTTCCGGCCTCCCGGCGGTGGTCTTTTCCGGCCGCTCGTCCAACAGGGAGAGGCCGTGAGGAAGAAAGCCGGACCTTCACACCGCCACCGATATCCACACCATGAAAGCCCTCATCATCGACGACGAACGCTTGGCTCGCAGAGAACTCAGCGGCCTGCTGGAGAAGTACGATACGCTTGAGGTGGTAGGGGAGGCCGCCAATGCCGACGAGGCCGAGGAGCGCATCACGGAGCTGCGGCCCGACCTGCTGTTCCTGGACATCAACATGCCCGGGCGCGACGGCTTCGCGCTGCTGGGCTCCCTGGAGCGGGTGCCGCTGGTGATCTTCGTTACCGCGTATGACGAGCACGCCGTGCGCGCCTTCCAGGTGAATGCGCTGGACTACCTGGTGAAGCCGATCGACCCCGCGCGGCTCGATGCGGCGGTGGCCAGGTTGCCCCGCCCCCGGGAGAGCGGTGTGCCCGAGCGCGCGGTACTGGGCCTGGAGGACCAGATCTTCCTGAAGGACGGGGAGAAATGCTGGTTCGTGGCGCTCAAGGACATCCGGCTCTTCGAGAGCGAGGGCAACTACGTGCGCGTGCGCTTCGGCGATCAGAAGCCGCTGGTGCTGCGCTCGCTGAACAAGCTGGAGGAGAAGCTGGACCCGCATGTCTTCTTCCGGGCAAACCGCAAGCACATCCTGAATCTTCGGTATGTGGACAGCATCCAGCCGTGGTTCAGCGGGGGCCTCAACGTGAAGCTGCGCACCGGCGAGGAGATCGAGGTGAGCCGCAGGCAGACGGCGCGGTTCAAAGAGCTGATGAGCCTGTAGGGAGGAGCGGCCCGCCAGCGCACGCGCGGTCCGGGCATCCGCCATGGCCATGCTGACCCGTGGGCATGACCCAAGGGGGCGACAAACCCTGTTCCTGTATCATCGGTACCGTTCCCGGCCGCACCCGGTCACGGCCGACGGGCCGTGCCGCGGTTCACGGCTGGGAGAGCAGCGCGTCGGCGTCCTCGGCGCTGATGATGCGGCCCTTGAGTTCGCCCACGACGAAGGCATCGGTGATGCCTTTATCCTGCACGGCCTTGAGGGCGGTATTGGCCTCGTCGCGCGTGGCGAAGCTGCCGTGGTAGTAGCGGGTGTCACCGGCACCGGTCACATTGGTCACGTTCCCGATCTCGATGAAGAGGTCCATCACGTCGGCCGGGGCGTTGCCCGCGAAGGCGCCCAATTGCACCTTGTAGCGAACGAGGCTCTTGTCCACGCCGTTCACGGCCACGTCCTTCAGTGATTCGGGGCCGGTGATGCGCGCCCCTGCCTCCTTGAGGCTGATGCGCTTGCCGTTGCGCAGGGCTACGATGAAGGCGCCCTTGAAGCCCTTGCCCAGCATGTCCACCTTGTGCGCGGCGGCCTTGTTCATGTCGGTGAACGTGCCGGTATAATAGCGCGTGAGCCCGTCGTCACCCTTGATCGTCATCAGGTCACCGATGCCGCTGAAGATATTCTGCGAGAGTCTCTTGCGGAAGGCGCCGAGCTGCACGCGCAGGAGCGTCTTGCCCTGGTCGCTGTGTCCGTCGCCCGCGATGGTGTCCGTCATGCCCGCCCTTGCGAGGGCCACCTCGTCGCTCACGTCCAGCAGGCGCTGGCCCTCCTGCGCCATTACGCGGCCGTTCAGCCCGTCCTTGTTCAGCGCGATCTGCCGGCGGATGGCCCCGGGAACCTTGTCGTAGCTGCCCACGACGAACTCGATGGTGTCACCGCGTTCCACGGTCCGCACATCGGGGATGCTCAGCATCTGCTGCATCTGCTCCTCGGTGATGCCTTCCAGCGCGCTGCCCACCTGCACGGTGTACACGCGCTTGGGCTTGGTTTCCGTGGTCTGCTTCCGGGCCCCGAAGGATTCGGCGGTGGAATGCACGATGTTCACATTGCCGCTGTCGGCATAGGCGAGCCAGGCCTTCAGGAACTGTTCGTCGGTGATGGTGACGCCGCGCGCGTTCACCGGCGCGCCGGGCTTCGTGCCGGGTTCATCATCGTCCGGGTCGGGTACGCCGTCGCCGTCGCTGTCCAGAGGGCAACCGAACGCATCCACTTTGGCACCGGCCGGGGTGTGCGGGCATCGGTCATTGAAGTCGCTCACGCCATCGCTGTCCTCGTCGTCATGCAGCACGAGGATGTCCATCTGCTCGGGGGTGAGTTCCTTGCCCGGTTCCAGCGCGCGCTGCTTGCGGTTCAGGTCGATGGCGTAGGCGAGGCTGACACCGGCGTACAGGAAGTGGTCCTTCTTGCGATCGCCGACGCGCTCGTTGAGGCTCTTGTCGGTCACACCGTCGATCAGGTCGGTGAAGGTGCGGTGGAAGGTGGCACCGAAGCGCAGGTCGAAGCCGCCGCCGAGGCGCCATTTCGCACCCACGCCGATGGGCACGGCCCAGCTGCGCTCGGTGTATTTGCCGAAGCCGTCGAGGTCCAGCTCGCGCACGTCGCTCTCATAGGAGTAATCGCGATCCAGCTGGACGGCCTCGGCGGCGTTGGAGGCATTCTCGGCGATATCGCGGATGGTACCGTCACTCCAGTAATGGTAGGCGCGGCCCTGGGCGTCCTGCAGGTCGGTCTTGCTCAGGAACTCCACGCTCTCGAAGCCGATGCTGACGTACGGTTCCACCACGCGGTCCTTCTTCAGGATGTGGTCGAAATTGTACGCGAAATACAGTCCGCCGGTGGTGATGCGGCTCTTGAAGTTGAGGTTGCGCTCGGCGCTGCGCTCATTGGCGCCGAGCTGGCCGTGCTGGGCGAAGAGGCCGCCCTCCAGCCAGCGGGTGATCGGTGTGCTGGCCCGCAGTTCGAAACCAAGGCGCGTGACGAGCGGGTTGTAGCCCTTGTGGTGCGAGCCAATGTCGCCGTAGAAGGCGAAGGTCCCGGCGCCGACCGCGAAGGTGGGCCGTAGCAAGTGGACCGCCGTGTCATTCTGCGCGAGCGCGGGAAGGGCGGCGGCGGACAGCAGGCCGCAGAGAACGGAAGTGCGTAGGGATATGCGCATGGCTCGTTCGGCTTCAGCGGAAGCCCGCGAAAGATAACCGCGTCCCCGGAACGGGGACGGCCACAGCGGGTACGGTGGAAAAAACGAAGGCCACGCTTACGGGCGCGGCCTTCGTCCGGTCCCACGAAATGGTCATTGCGACCACTTCTGGTTGCTGATCATGAGGGCCTCCTGCACGGTGATGCGATCGCCATTGTTGTACGCGGTGACGAAGGGCCCCCGGAAATTGTGCCCGGCGGCGATGAAGCTCTGGCGCTGGTCGCGGGCCTCGCGGTATTGGCCGTAACGGCCGGTGACGTACTTGATCCAGCCCTCGTGGCGCTCGATGCTGAAGTCACCGCCGTAATTGAACCGGCTGTTGAAGTACGCACCGCCCACTTCGCGGTGCGCCGCCATGATCTGCACCTTGTAGATGACGCCGGTCTCGGGAGCGGCCACTTTCGGTGTGACCGTCTTGGGAGCAGCGGGCTTCGGAGCGGCGGTCTTCGGCTTGTCGTTCTTCGCGATCGCGCCATCCTGTGCGGTACCGTCCGTTTTTCCGGTGCTCTTGGCGGGTTCGGGTGTGGCGGGAACAAGTTGCTGTGCCACGGCTTTGGGGCCTACTACGAAGTCGGTGCTGCCGATCACGGCCCGCTGCGTCTCATCGTTCAGCAGGTAACCGAAGTCGCCGTTGATCGTGTAGTCGCCGTCGGGCTGCTCGTTCGCGCGCAGCTTGTAGACCACTTTCAGTTCACGTGCGGCGGGCAGGTTGAGCCACACGAACTTCACGATCCGGTCCTGCACGGTGAAGATGGCTTCGCTGCTGTTCTTCTCCAGCGCGGTGAATCCGGCGGGTATCGTTTCCGTGAGCTTGCCGAAGCCGCGGAGGTCCGTCTTCTGGATGGTGACCTCCACGAGCATCTCACGTTCGGTGATGGGGGTGATCGTGCGCGCGCCCATCACGCCGCCCGCGCCCTGCTGGGGCGGCACGCCGCGCTCCATCACGTTCTCCTCGTCGGCCACGGGCGCGCCGCCGCCTGCGAACGTGACATCGTTGGCGTTGGCGGGCATCGCGGTGGGGTTGCCGGGGGGCGGGCTGCTGTCCTGTGCGGTGGTTCCGCCCGTGATGGTGACGGTAGCCGCGGGCATGTCCTCGGTCTTGCGCTCGTTGTCCTCGATGTAGGAGAATTTGCCGGTGATGGGCAGGCTGCCGTTGGCCGTGGCCGTGGCGCTCAGGGTGTAGCTCACCTTGAACTGCGGTTGGCTGGGCAGGGCCATCCAGATGAACTTGGCCTTGCCGTCGGCGAAGGTGAAGGACGCGCCTTTGGTTTCGACGGCCGTAGCGGTGAGCCCGTCGGGCAGGTCGATCTGCAGTTTGGCGAAGCCGCTCAGCGGTCCCTTGTCCACGGTAACGGTTACCTTCACCTCGGTGCCCGCCTGCATGGTGGCCGGGGCTTCATGGGTGACCACCACGTTGGTAAGGAAGATGGCCTTGAAGAGCAGGATGCCCAGGAGGTTGAGCAGTGTGAGCGATTTGATCATGATCCGCGTTTTCGGTATGAACCGGGCCGAAACTACCCGGGTGCGCATCGGCGATCGGGCCACGCCGGCCGCGATCTTCCAACAGCCGCGTGTGGACATCGGCGCGCGCTTTTCCCTCCCTTGTCATGCTTGGCCCGCCGAAGCATGACACAGGGCTGCGCTACTCATCCTTGAAGAAGTCGATAGCGCCGAGGTCCATCAGATGCACCTCCGTGAAGTACTGGTGCAGGATCTCGGTGTAGGGGATACCGAGACGGGCCATGCGCATGGCCCCTTCCTGGCAGAGGCCCACGCCGTGCCCGAAACCGCGGCCATCGAGGATCACGGAGGCGCCTTCGGTGCGGATGGTGAAGAGCGCGGAGTTGAGATCGAGGTCCGCGCGCACCTTGGCCAGGGGAATGGCGGGGCGAACACCATCGATGCGCAGCGACCGGCACTGGGGATCGAAGGAGGTGACGCCGCGCACGGCGGCGGCGTCCGTCGTATCCAGGCCGTAAGTATTTTTCAGGTAGCCGAGCCATTTGGAACGCGGCATGGTCGTGCGCCACGTGGCATGGGGTTCGTGGCGGCAGAACGTGTCCACCGTGCTCACCAAGTAGGGTTCGGGCCTGCTCCACACGTCCTCGGCGTTGGTGGTCTCGCCGCCGCAGTTGCTGTGGAAGGTGGCGTGTATGGGCCTGATGTCGGCATCCACCACCACGAGGCCGCTGGTGGCGCGCACGGCCGTTTTGATGCTATCGAGCCGACAGGCTCCTTTGTATACCTGACAGTGGGTACGGTCGCACAGGCCGAAACCCTCGGCCGCATGGCGCCTCGATGCGGTGATCGCGTAGGTACGGCAGCTGACGGCCTGCAGCTTGTAGTATTCCGTACCCTTGTGGTTCCCCGCCTCGCTCTGTACCACACCGGCCACGTAGTCGTCCAGCGGGACATTGTTCACCACGAGCAGCGCGCCGTTGGCGGGCGTCACCTCGATGGTGCCGGGATAGTCGCGCTCGATAACGGGCTTGCCGGTGCCCACCCGGATGAGCCCTTTGCCCGCCCTGCGGAACGTGATGCGTTTGGCCTGGGGAAAACTCCGTGCGAGCGATCGGGCGGTGAGCCTGCCGCCCTGCACGACCACGCGCACGGCGTCCTTGGCCCCCACCTCACCGGCGCTCTTCCCGTCAACGATCACTTCGATGGGCCCTGCGGAACCGCGCACGAGCACTTGTTGCAAGAGCCGGTCGCGCAGGATACCGGCCTGCACCATGCGCTGCTGGGCGCAAGCGCTTGCGGCGATGAAAAGTACAACGAGGAGAGCGGGGCAGCGGAACACCGGCGCGAACGTACCGGCACAGCGCGGGGTGATCAGGCCGTGCCTCCCAGATTTTTCCACAACAGCCTCGCGGTACGCGCCGAGGCGCCGGGCCCGCCGAGCTTCTCGCGCAGCAGGGCCAGGTCCGCGATCATGCGTTCGCGGTAGCGCGCATCGTTCAGCAGCCGGTCCAGTTCATGCCGGACGCTATCGGCGTTCAGGTCCTTCTGCACCAGTTCACGCACCGCCTCGCGGCCCATGATCAGGTTCACGAGCGAGATGAATTTCACCTTCACCAGCCTGCGCGCGAGCCACACATTGATCGCGCTGCCGCTGTAGCATACCACTTCGGGCACGCCGAAAAGGGCGGTCTCGAGCGTTGCCGTGCCGCTGGTGACCACGGCGGCCTTGGCCTGCCGCAACAGGTCGTAGGTCTTCCCGGTGACGAGATCCACGCGCGCATCGCCGATCAATTGACGATAGAAGGTCTCCGGAACGGAAGGTGCCGCGGCCACCACGAAGCGTTCCTCCGGGAAATGCGTCGCGGCGGCGAGCATCACGGGGAGCATGCGGGTGATCTCCTGTGTGCGGCTGCCGGGAAGGAG
>Ga0138256_10006801_pt1 | contig 12084 bp, 3 predicted proteins | sample KNB2016incub_MG_FD_105486 | JGI IMG/M metagenome (GOLD analysis project Ga0138256, IMG submission 105486) | Active sludge microbial communities from wastewater in Klosterneuburg, Austria - KNB2014incub_MG | ecosystem: Engineered > WWTP > Activated sludge > Unclassified | place: Austria... | reverse complement strand
TGCCGGCGTTGTGCTCGATCGTGCAATGGGAGAGGAAGGGCCCGCCCCCGCCGATCAGGACGGCCCCATCGGTTTCCCCACCCGCATGTCGGACCTCACAGTGTTCGAGGACCGTACCGCTGAAGTACTGGCCCATCCGATCGAAGCGGGCGCCGGCGCCGATCAGTTGAAGGCCCGTCCAGTCGCCGGGTTGCGGCTCGGCGCGGGCCGACTCGAAGCGGATGCGGGCCTCCGCCGTGCCCCGCGCGACGAGCGTGCCCTGCACCTGCAGGGCGGTGCCCGCCGCGAACCGCACGGTCGTTCCAGGGGCGATCGTCAGGGTGGCGTCCGCCATGACCAACAGGTTGCCGACGACCGCATAGCTGCGGCACTCGGAGGGGCCCCACGCCGTGTCCGTCCGGATGACGCCGGAGACCTCGCAGGCCGCGCCCTGCCGCAGCGCCGCGCCGACGCCCACCGGCAACGCGAGGGCGGCGACGACGGCCGTGCCGGCGAGCGCCCGAAGGATCGGCCGCAACCGTGTGCCCGGGCGCGGCCTCCGCCAACCGAAGGATGTCGCCCTTGGAACATGCGCCGCGTCGAACCTGAGCATGCCCGGCATTGCGGCTCTCCTTCAGTGTGTGGCGTCGATGAACCCGCTGCCCGAACGAACGGGGTGATGGCTCGAGGCGATTCGGGTGCCCGGTCCGGTATCCTCGATCCGCTCCTCAATCCGCCAGATCGCTCGTGTCCTCCACCGCCGCCGTCCCGCCCTCCGGCGTCTGGTCGACCGCGACATCGGCCAGCGCCCGGTGCAACGGCCCCGGATCGCACATCGCCGCCAGCTTGCGGGTGCGGCCGACGTTCAGGCGCTCGAAGAGCAGCGTGAACTGGGCTTCCCAGGCGTCGCGGATCACGGCGCGGTCCGGCTCCGGCATCGTCCAGAGGCGCTCCTTGAAGGCGCCGAGGGCGTGCTTGCGGGTGTTGTAGAGGAACTGCTCGTCCGTCTGGTCGGGCTTGCGCTCGCCGGCCTTCGTCTCGCGCAGCCAGGCGTAGATCTCCTCGCGCAGGTCGTTCGGCAGCCGATCGAACGCCATGTTCTGGAAGTTCGTCGCCAGGTGGACCTCGCACGCGCCGGCCTCGGCGAACTTGCTGAACGCCGCGTCCGGCAGCGTGCTCGCGCCGTGTTGCACGGCGCCCGCCAGGTGGTAGCGCTCGCGGGCGAGGAACGAGAGCGACTTGAGACACTCGAAGTCGACGGCCACCTGGGCCAGCGTCCCGTCCGGCAGGACGACGCCGCCGTGCGACGTGCCGGTCTGGATGCTGATCTTGCTGATCCCGGCCCCGGCGTCGGCCAGCGCCGCTTCGTACTCTTCCATGAACGCGTTCAGCTCGTCGGCCGTCGAGTTGTGACCGCCGACCTCGCCGATCTCGCCGCCGACGGACACCGTGACGGTGGACGGCGACGCGTTGCGGATCAGCCGCGTCAACTCGGCGCACAACAACGCGTTCAGCCGCTGCTGTTCGCGGTGCGTCGGCAGCGAAAGGTCGACGAGCGTGCTCGTGTCGATGTCGATGTTGTAGAAACCGGCCCGGATCGCCTCGCGCGTCAGCTCGCGCACTGCGCCGAGCTCAGCCTCAGGGTCGGCGGCGTAGCGGGCGGCGCTCACCTGGAAGTGGTCGCCCTGTACGAAGAGCGGGCCGCGGAAGCCCTCCTTGATGGCGGCGGCCAGCAGGCTGCTGATGTACTCCGCCGGCCGCTGGTCGGTATAGCCGATCTCGGAGCGGGCGATCTCGAAGATGACCGCCCCGACCTCGCCTGCGTTCGCGGCCCTGAAGATCGCCCGGCCGCAGTCGAACGCCATCGCGCGGACGTTGATCGCCGGTACCGTGAAGTTGTTCGGCGTCAGCCCGCGACCGCGGGCCATGTAGAGGTCGTGGATGGACGCCGGCCGAATCCCGAGCACCTGGCCGAGCTCCCACAACAGCCAGCGCGCCGTCGCCTGCTCCGCCCCCGTGCCGAACGCCGATGCGTGGGCCAGCGCGTCGACGTTCCGCCGCAGCGCCGCCTCGTCGACGACGGTCACGGCTTCCGACGGCGGCGCCTTCGGGGCGACGGCGACGGAGCCTTCGAGTGCGGCGAGGAGGGTGGGGAGGGCTTGCATGGGTGGGCCTCGGGAGGGGGAAGCGGATCGGGTCGACAGCCGGCCGATTGTATCACCACCCCCCAACCCGTGATCCTCCCCCTACGGCACCGGCACACCCTGCCCATCGCACGCCAACCGCCCCTGAATGTCCGCATAGATCGAGATCAGATCCTGATCCGTCGGCGACGCATAGAACCGGTCCACCGTTGTCGCCACCGTCTCGAGGAGCGTCCGGTCGATCGTGCTGCCGAGGCCGATCGCGTAGACGATCACGTCGTTCAGCCGCAGGCGGGCGCCTGCCTCGAGCACGGGCGCGTTGCCGGGCGGGTTCGTCTGTAGGCCATCCGTCAGGACGATCAGCACCGGCAGCGCCGTCGCCCGGTGCGCGGCCAGCGCCCGTTCGCCTTCGCTCAGGCCCAGGTCGATCCGGGTGCCGAACTCCGTCGTGAGCGCGTCGAGCGCGGCGTCCAGGCGGGCGACGTCGGCCGTCAGGGACTGGTGCGTCGTGGCCGTCGTGTGGAAGCTGATGATCGCCACGCGGTCCTCGGGGTCGATGAGGTGGACGAACGTCCGCGCCGCGGCGCGCGCGGCGTCGAGCTTGGTGCCGCTGCCGGTCGCGCGCGGCTCGTTCATGCTGCTCGAGGCGTCGAGGACGAGCGCGACGTCGAGCGGGCGGCGCTTGATCAGGCACCCGCCGCGCAGCGCCATCGGCAGGTAGGCCCGATGGTTCAGCCCGAAGACCTCGACCTGTGGAATCGGGAACACGATCCGGCCCGGGTTGCCCAGCGCGTCGCGGTAGCGGCCGTCGGCGTACACGTTCGTCGGCCATGTTCCGACCTGCTGCGGGCGCAGGCGGTAGGTCATCTTCAGCGTGTCGGCCGCCGCCGTGACGCCGAACTGCCACGTCAGCGTGTTCGCGGCGGCGTCGAACGCGGCCGGCGGGATCGCGCTGTTCGGCACGTACGTCATGTTCGACGGGATCTGATCGACGACCGTGATCGTCTCGAACAGCCCCTCTTCCGGCCGGTAGCCGGTCAGGCCGCGGGCGATGTCCTCGACCTGGCCTTCCGTCGGGTTCATGTGCACGCGCCCCGGCTTGTCGCCGACGGCGTTGGCGACGACGATGTCCAGGTTGTCGCGGTGGATGTTCGTGAAGTCCCACGACGGGAATACGAGCGCGTGGATCGCCACGCCGGCCGCGTCGAGCGCGTCGACGGCGTCGGTGGGCAGCGGATCGTCCTTGATGATCCCGTCCGTCACAAGGACGACGAGCTTGCGCGTTCCGGCCGGCGTCGGCGGGACGGCCGTGTCGAACGCGAGGCGTGCGGCGTCGAGCGCGCCGCGCAGCTGGGTATCGCCGTTGGCCGTCAGCGCCGTGATCCGGGCGCGGATGCCGGCCAGGTCGTTCGTCAGCGGCGAGAGCAGCGTCGGGCCGCTGTCGAACGTGACGAGACCGACGCGGGTGTTCGCGCCGTCGAGCTCGCCCAGGAAGGCCAGCGCGCCCGCCTTGCCCTGGGTCAGCGAGTCCTGGAAGCTCATCGAGCGCGACGTGTCGAACACGATGACGATGTCGGCGGCGTCGAAGCGGCCGGGGCACCAGCCGTTGACGGTCAGCGACACCTGGACGGTCTCGCCGAGCGGGATCCGCCGCGGCGCGGCCGTCTTGTCGCGGCTCGGGACGCACGCCTTGGGCGACGGCGGGGGCGAGACCGGTGCGGCACGGCGCTCGAACACCCAGACGCCGGCTCGCTCGATCGGCGAACGGCTGTCCCAACCGAGCTCGAGCGTCGGGCCGAGGCGGACGAAGTTCACGTACACCCGCCCGTCGTCGCCGAAGGCGATGTCGCGCGGCTCGACGGCCGCGTCCGGCATCGCCCAGCTGGCCACCAGGCGGCCGTCGGGGGCGTAGTGGTGGCCCCAGCCGCCGCGGCCGAGCACGACGACGTCGCCGCCCGGACCGGCCGCCATCGCCCGTGGACCGTCGTGCAGCGGCCAGTCGGTGACGGCGCGGCCGAACAGGTCGCGGACGTACACCCGGCTGCTGGCCTGATCGGCGATGTAGACGTGGTCCTTGTACAGCGCGATGTCCGTCGGCAGCGCGATGTCGCCGCCGGCGTCGACGGACCAGTCGCGTACCAGCGCGCCCGCCTCGTCGACGAGGACGATGCTGTTCGCGCCGAGGTCGAGCGTCGCCACGATGCCCTCGTCGGCGGCGACGGCGCCGAGGAACGAGGCCTTGTCGAGATCGTCGATGATCCGCTCGCCCGGCCAGTACGTCCATGCCGGCCAGTTGTCGTCCGGGCGCCCCTGCAGGAGCTCGGGGTCGATCGTGTACACCTTCTTGCCGTCCATCGCGATGTCGCGCGTGAGCCAGGCATCGGAGCCGAACCAGATGTCGGCGTCGGGGCAGAGTCCGAGCTGCGACGTCAGGCGGCCGTCCGGCATCCAGCGCTGCACGGTCTGGCCGTCGGTCGTCCAGTTCGTGAGGTTATAGTTCGTCGACCCGCCGTCCAGGCGCGAGCCGCCGATGAGCATCCGGCCGAGCAGAACGCCCACCTCCTCGGCGGCCGCGACGCGCAGCGGGTAGGCCGGGCCCTCGAGCTCGGGGGCGTCGTAGCCGCCGTTCAGGCGCGGCACGAGCGGCTCCGGGCGGAGGGTGTCGAAGCTGAGCAGGCCCTGGAAGTAGCAGTGGTTCATGCTGGCCAGAAGGCGGCCGTCGGCCGGGACGTCCAGATTGAAGAGGATGCGGCGCAGGAAACCGGCGTACACGTGGTCCGTCGGGCCGGTGAACAACGGCACGTCGTCGACCCAGCGTCGGGCGCGCTTCGTGGCGTCGGGCGCGCGCGCGTCCGCTTCGTGGACGCGGAAGATGTCGACGTTGCGCGACACGAACACGCCGGCCGGGCCGACGGCGATCTCGTCGTCGCCCAGATCCGTGATCCCTTCCTCGACGCTGTGATCGGGGCGGAAGACGACGATGCCGTTCACCTGCTGGCCGGGGGCGGGCGCCTGCTGGCCGGCCAACGGCGCGTTCGACGTCGTTGACGGGAGCGAGGTGGACGGATTCGAAGCCGACGGACTCGAAATCGACGGGCGGGCAATCGACGGCCGCGGCGTCGCCGTCGGCTGGCCGACGCCCGGGTCGCCGGCGCACGGCGGCGGGATGCGCGACAGGACCCAGATCCGCCCGTCCTGCCCGACGTCGAGCATCGTCGGCACGGCGAGCTCGGGCGCCGTGATCTGCTCGAGCAGCGTGCCGGCCGCATCGTAGACGTCGATGCTGTAGCTCAGATCCTCGCCCGGCTTGTTCGTCAGATCGGGGACCTGGCCCGGGTCGTAGCACCACGGGTTCTGGCCGGCGCGCGTGAGGTAGATCCGCCCGTCGTCGCGGACGGCGATATCGATGTAGTGCCGCGGCGGCTCGAGCATCACCTCGACCTGGCCCAGGAGCGCGCCGCTCGGGGCGAGCCGCGTGACACGGTAGACCCAGAACAGCTGCTGTGTCGCCTCGTCGCGGCGCGGGCTGGAGTAGAACTCGAGGACGTGGATCGTCCCGTCCGCGCCGACGTCCAGGCGCTGCGGCCGCCAGAGGACGGTCGTCGTGTCCACCGGCTTCGGCGGCGCCGTGACGGGCAGCGTCCAGACGCGCTGCGCCGCGCCGGTGCGGTCGAGGACGTGGATCGCGCCCGGCCGGCTGGCCGCGTCGCGGTTGTCCAGGATGTACGTCGTGCCGTCGGGCGCCGAGCTGATGTCGGCGGTGCGGCCGTAGCGGCCCGGCGTGAGCTGCCAAGAGCGCTTCTCCCAGGTGTCGACGAGGGCGTACGTCGCGCCTTCGGTGTCCGGCACGCCCGTCACCTGGCGCAACGGAGCGGCGCCGACCGGGGCGCGGTCCGCGTTGAGCGCCGCGCTGAGGGCGACGGCGAGCACGAAAGCGGGAGCGAAGCGTGCAAGTCCGGGCAGCGGGCGCATCGGGTACCTCCTTGGCGACGACGTGGGGTTCACGGTGGGGTGGTTCACGGTGTTGTGGCCTGATCGCAGGCCAGCCGGGCGAGGATCGCGTCGTAGATGGCGGTCAGCTCGGCATCGGTGGGCGAGCTGAAGTAGCGATCGGGTGAGGAGGCGACGCCGGTCAGGAGCGCGGCGTCGATCGTCGTGCCCAGACCGATCGCATAGACGAGCGCGCCGGACGCCTTGAGGCGATCGGCCTCGGCCACGACCGCGGTGTTGCCGGGCGGCATCGTCTGCAGTCCGTCCGTCAGGACGATGACGGCGGCCAGTGCCGCCGGCCGTCGGCCCTCGAGCGCTCCCGTCGCCTCGGCCAAGCCGAGGTCGATGTGCGTGCCCTCGGCCGATTCGATCGCCGCAAGGCCGAGCGTGAGGCGGTCGATGTCGCCGGTCAGCGGGACGACACGTCGGGCGGTGCGATTGAACGCGACGATCGCGGCGCGGTCCTCGGCCGGGTCGATCCGGCGCACGAACGCGGCAGCCGCGGCACGCGCGGCGTCCAGCTTGGTCCCCTGGCCGGTCGCGCTCGGCTCCTCCATGCTGCTCGAGGCGTCGAGGACGAGCGCCACGTCGAGCGGCCGGCGCTTGATCACGCAGCCCGTGCGGACGGCCAAGGGCAGGTAGACCCGACGCGGCGGCGCATACACTTCCACTTCGGGGATCGGGAAGATCAGCTCGCCGGCCGTGCCGAGCGCGTCCGTATACGGCGCGCGCGCCTCGATGTTCGTCGGCCACGTGCCGACCTCAAGCGGCCGGAGCTTGTAGCGCAGCCGCAGCACCTCGCCGGCCGGATGGTGGCGGATGCCGCGCCACGTCAGCGTGTTCGCCGCGGCATCGAACTCGGCGCTCGGCACGGCGGAGCGGTCGACGTAGCGCATGTTGGGCGGGATTCGGTCGACCACGCTCAGGTCGCGGAACGCCACGGGCTCGGCCCGATAGCCGACGAGATCGGCGGCGATCCGGTCGACATCGGCCTCGTCGGGGTCGACGTGCAGGTACCGCGCGTAGCCCACCAGCCGGTTCATGTCGTCCAGATCCTCGGTCTGCACCTCCCACGTCGTGAAGACGAAGGCGTGCAGTTCGATCTCCGCGCCGCGCAGGTCGTCGCCCGCCTTGATCAAGCCGACACGGTCGCTGTCCTTCACGACACCGTCCGTGAAGAGGATCGCCAGCCGCCTGCGGCCGGGGACGGGCGTGTCGCCCAGCTGCAGCCGGGCGGCCGCCAGCGCGCCGGTCAGCTGCGTGTCGCCCCGCGCCTGCAGCCCGGCCACGGCCGTGCGGACGCCGGCGATGTCGTCGGACAGCGGCCGCCGCAGCGTCGGCGCGTCGTCGAACGTCGCCAGGCCGACGCGCACCCTGGCCGGGTCGAGCGTGCCGAGCATGCGCAGCGCGGCTTCCTTGGCACGGTCGAGGCTGGCCTCCCAGCCCATCGAGCGCGACGTGTCGAACAGGAGCATGATGTCCGCTTCCGTGCTGCGGCCCGGGCAACGGCCGACGACGGTCAGCGTGACGTCGACGGTGTCGCCCAGCGGGATGCGGCGGGGGGCGGCGAACTTGTCCGGCACGCCGAGGCAGGCGTCGGGCGGCGGCGGCGGCAGGGACGGGGCCGGCCCGGGTGCGAACACCCACACGCCGCCGTCGTGGACGCGCGTGCCCTGGCCGGTGCGACCATTGCCCTGCAGCCCGAACCGAACGTAGTTGATGAACACGCGGCCCTGCGTGTCGACGGCGATGTCGAGCGGCGTGCGGTCGCGTTGCGGCATCGGCCACGCGGCCACCAGCGTGCCGTCCGGGTGGTAGCGGTAGGCCCATCCGCCGCGACCGAGGATGTAGACCTCGCCCGCCGGATCGACGGCCACGGCGGCCGCTCCGTCGTGCGTGTCGAACGAGCCGACCGGATCGCCGGCGAGGTCGCGGACGACGACGCGGCCGCGGGCCTGATCGGCCAGGTAGACGCTCGAGCCGCGCAGCGCCACGTCCACCGGCACGCTCTGCGCGTCGGCGTTCGCCGGCCAGCTGGCCTGCAGCGCGCCATCCCGGCCGACGACGTGGACGCGCCCGCGCCCGACATCGAGCACGGCCGCCCGGCCGGCATCGGCGCCGACGGCGGTGAAGAACGGCTCGGCAGACGGGTCGTCGAAGTCGCCGCCCCAGAACGACCACGCCGGCAGGAGATCGTCCGGGCGGAGCTGCAGGAAGTTGGGGTCCACCGTGTAGCTGTCCGAGCCGTCCGCCGCGACGTCCCGCACGAGCCATGACTCGGAACCGCTGCACAGCCCGGTCTGGCTCGTCAGCCGGCCGTCGGCGCTCCAACGCTGTGCGGTCTGGTTCTCGCTGGCGAAGGCGATGCCGTAATAGATCTGGCTGGGGCGCGAGCCGAGGATCGACATCCGCCCCAGCAGCGTGCGGAGCTCTTCGGCCGCGGCGACGCGGATCGGGAAGGCCGGCCCCTCGAGCTCCGGGCCGTCGAGCGCGCCGACGAGGACGGGTGATGAAGGTCGCGCGCGGGGCGCGTCAAAGCGAAGCAAGCCCTGGTAGCTGCAGTGGTTCATCGCCGCGATCATCCGCCCGCCGGTGAACGGCACATCGAGCGAAAGGACGCGGTGGTCGAGGAACAGCTGGGCGTACACGCGGTCCGTCGGCCCGGCGTACAGCGGTTCGTCCTCGACGGCGCCGAGGCCCCCGTTGGCGGCGCCGGGCCGCAGCGCGTAGATCTCGACGTTGCGCGCCACGTAGCGGCCGGCCGGGCCGACGGCGACGTCCTCGGCGCCGACCCACTCGATCGTGCCCCGCACCTTGAGATCGCCGCCGAAGACGAGCAGGCCGGTGAGCGGCGCGGGCGCCTGTGCGGCGGCGGCCGGGCCGGCGACCGCGTCGGCGCCCGCGACCGTGTCGACCCGCACCGCTTCACCCGCCGCCGCGGCCTGCGCCCGCTCCAGCCACGGCCACCCGCGGGCCAGCGACGGCGGCGGCGGGTGGCCCGGGTCCCCCGGACCGCCCCCGCCGGGCGAGCACTGCGGCACGATATGGTTGACGACGATCGCGGTGCCGTCGGCGTCGACGTCGAGGCTGATCGGCACCGCCAGCTCCGGCGGCGTGAGGAGCGTCCGCTCCTTGCCGTCCGGGCTGATGATCTCGACGGCGAAGCTCGGGTCCTCGCCCGGGATGTTCCGCGGTGCCTGTGACCCGCGCTCGTAGCACCACTGCGTCGCGCCGAGCCGGGAGAGGTAGATCCGGCCGTCGTCGCGGACGGCGATGTCGGCGTAGCCGCGCGGCAGTTCGAGGGTCAGCCGGTAGCGGGCCTCGAGCGCCCCGCCGGCGGACAGGCGGTCGACGAGGTAGCGGATGCTGTCGTTCAGCTCGCCCCGGCTCATCGAAAGGACGTAGATCTTGCCGTTGGCGCCGACGTCCAAACGGTACGGGATCGGCGGATCGGCCACGTCGGGCTCGTCGGGCAGCGGCAGCCAGGCCGTCGGGGTTCCGTCCGGCCGCAGCACGTGGAGCATTGGGGTGCGGCCGGCGATGTCCCGGTTGTCCAGGACGTAGACCGTGCCGTCCGGGGCCGAGCTGACGTCGGCGATGTTGCCGTAGCGACCGGCCGTCGGCGTCCACGGGCGGCCGGCCCAGGTGTCGATCAGGCGGTACGCGACGCCGGGCTCGGCGGCGAGCGCCGGCGATCGGGCCGGAGCGGCCGCGCCAAGAGCGAGGGCGAAGCCGGCCAGGGCCAGGCGGGCGATTCGCGCCCTTCGCGACGGCACCGCAGGGCGCGCGGATCCGTACGGCACTCCGTGCCTGCCCGTGGCGTTCGCTGGCACCATGGCTCACCTCGTTGTTCCGTCGGACGCTCGTCGACGGTGAACGAAACCCGAATTCGGCGGACCAAACCTTAGCGTGCGGCCCGATCGTCCACCTAACGACAGGTATCATGACACCGGATGGCCTGGAATCGGATGATACAATCGGCGCTCCGCCCGCCCGGGCTGCGCGGAACCGACGAACACGCACCGACCTGCAGATCGAGGCGCGCATGGCTGAGCAAGGGTACTACCGCTACCCCACCGTCCACGACGACGTGCTGATCTTCACGTCCGAGGACGATCTCTGGCGGGCTTCCGTCCGGGGCGGCCCGGCGCACCGCCTGACCGCCGGCCAGGCGATGGCCAGCGAGCCGGCCCTGTCGCCCGACGGCCGCCAAGTGGCCTACGTCGGGCGCGAGGAGGGCGGGCCGGAGGTCTATCGGATGCCGGCTGCCGGCGGCCGCGTCGAGCGCTTGACGTTCATGGGCGCGGACGCGCACGTCCTCGGCTGGACGCCGGACGGCGCCGGGATCGTGTTCTCGTCCAACGCCGCACAGCCGTTCCCGGCCCTCTACCGGGCCCATGTCGTGCCGGCCGACGGCGGCGCGGTGCGGCAGCTGCCGTTCGGGCCGCTGGCGAGCGTGGCGATCGGCCCGGCCACGGCCGCGGGCCACGCCGCCGTGCTGTGCCGCCACGCGCTCGACATCGCCCGCTGGAAGCGCTACCGCGGCGGCCTGACCGGCGAACTCTGGGTCGACGCCGCGGGCGACGGCGATTGGCGCGGCCTGATCACCCTCGCGGGCAACGTCGCCCGGCCGTTCTGGTTCGGTGGCCGGATCTGGTTCGTCAGCGACCACGAGGGCGTCGGCAACCTGTACAGCTGCACCGTCGACGGCGCGGACCTCGCCCGCCACACCGACCACGCCGACTACTACGTCCGCTGGCCCGCCACGGACGGGCGGACGATCGTGTACACCGCCGGCGCCGACCTCTGGCGGCTGACGCCCGACGCGCCCGACCCGCACGAAGCGCAGCCGCAGCGGATCCCGATCACGTGGGCCGGAGCGCGGGCGCAGCACCAGCGCCGCTTCGCGAGCCCGAGCCGCTACCTGCACGGCTGGTCCATCCACCCGAAGGGCCACAGCGTGGCCGTGACGGCGCGCGGCAAGACATACGTCATGGGGAACCACGACGGGGCGGTGCTGCCGCTGCACGCCGAGCCGGCCCGCACACGCCTGGCCACGTGGCTGCCGGACGGCCGCCGCCTGGCGGTCGTGAGCGACGCCGGCGGCGAGGACACGCTCGTCATCCACACGATGGACGGCAGCGCACCACCCCTGCGGTTCGACGTCCTCGACCTCGGCCGCCCGACGGAGCTGTCCGTCTCGCCCGCGGGCGATGTCGTCGCGGTGGCGAACCACCGGCTCGAACTCCTCTCGATCGACATCGAGTCGATGACGCTCAAGCGTCTCGATCAGAGCCCGGACGAGCGGATTACCGGCTTGGCGTGGTCGCCCGACGGTCGCTGGCTGGCGTACGCCTTCCCGGCTTCGGCCCAGACGTCGATCATCAAGCTGGCCGAGCTGGCGACCGGTGAGGCGCATGCCGTCACCCGGCCGGTGCTGCGCGATCTGGCCCCGGCCTGGGACCCCGGCGGCAAGTACCTCTACTTCCTGTCCTATCGCGACTTCACCCCGGTATACGACCGCCTCCACTTCGACCTCGGCTTCCCGCGCGGCATGCGCCCCTACCTGCTGACGCTCCGCGCCGACCTCGATTCCCCGTTCCGCCCGATGCCGCCCGCGCCGGGCGAGGCGCCCGTCGACGGTGCGGAGGGCGACGACGCGAAGCCGGGCGACAAGGAGGGCGACAAGGCGGTTGACAAGGCGGGCGATGACGCGGAGAACAAGGTGGAGAACAAGGCAGAGGACAAGGCCGAGGGCAAGTCGGGCTCCGGCCCGCCGCCGCTGCGGATCGACCTCGACGGCATCGCCGAGCGGATCGTGGCGTTCCCGGTGGCCGAGGGCACGTACGGCCAAGTGCGGGGCATCGACGGCAAGGTGCTCTACACGTCCTTCGGCATCCCGGGTGCGGCCGGCACCGCAGACGGCGATCGGCCGGCCGGCGGCCAGCTCATCGCATGGGACTTCGGCGAG
>Ga0138256_10006800_pt1 | contig 12086 bp, 12 predicted proteins | sample KNB2016incub_MG_FD_105486 | JGI IMG/M metagenome (GOLD analysis project Ga0138256, IMG submission 105486) | Active sludge microbial communities from wastewater in Klosterneuburg, Austria - KNB2014incub_MG | ecosystem: Engineered > WWTP > Activated sludge > Unclassified | place: Austria... | reverse complement strand
GTGTCCGAAGTAGACCCGCGTGCCCTCGCCGTCGGTCGAGGTCATGTAGAACGGCAAGCCGTACCAGGACGCGAAGGTGAACCGGGTGAAGATCGCGACCTCGGCGCACTCCAGGCTGGGCGCGGGCAGCACCTTGCCCCACGGCGTGGTCAGCTCGAAGCTGTCACCGTAGGTCTTCGCCGGGATCTTCTTCATCGACTTGACCCAGGCCACGTACTTCTCGTCCCAGTTCAGGCCGCTGTTCTCGCCCCACGCGATGCCAGCCTTCTTGGCGCTCGGCGTGCTCCGGTCTTCCCACTGGTTGGTCACCGCCCAGACCTGCGTCTCGGAGCTGTCGAACTGGGTGCCGATGCTCGGGATGCCCGCGTTATCGGCCTTGCCGGTCGGGCCTTCGAGCTCGAACGGGCCCGGGATGCCGTAGTCGTCCCAGGCGCTGCTCGACTCGGACGACGACGAGTCGCTGCACCCCGAAAGCGCAACGAGCGCGGCGATCAGCCCGAGCAAGAGCGGCCTGAGCGCGTTCGACCAGCGAGAAGTTCCAGAAGACATGGTTCGACGATCCTTGCAAAGCGTGGGCTGGGCGTCCAGCACGCGGATGTGGGTGCAGGTGCGCGCGCCTACTGGCAGACCGCGTTCTTTGCGACGCACTGCTTGTTGCTGATCACGCCGCTGCCCTGGGCCGCCACGCTGCGACATTGGTAGCCGCTCGGGCAACCCGAGTCGTCGGTGCAGGCGGCGGCGCAGACGCGCGCCGTGCCCCCGAGCTTCACGCACAGGTTGTCGACGCCGGGGCACTGGCTGTTCGCGGTGCACGGCTGGCACAGCGTGCTCGGGTCGGCATAGGGCGAGAGGCGGGGGTTGTCGCTCAGGCCGTGCACGCCATAGATCACGTCCCAGCTGCGCCCCGCGTTGAGCGCCGCCAAGATGCGGTCATAGCTCATCGGCGCGTGGGTGTTTTGCGAGCGCCGCGTCACGTGCCCCACCAGATCGCTGGTGACGCGCGTCATCTCGGAGAGCCACGAGAAGTTCACGGTGGTGATCACCTCGAGGTTCTTGCTGCTCTTCGCCGGGTTCGCGTACATCGCATCGGCGTAAGAGGTGTACGTCTTGCAGCCGTTGAAGAAGAACAGCTGGTGCTTGGCGGGCAGCTCGAGGCCGGCGAAGTCGTCCGCCTTCAGTGCCACGCGCGGGTTGTAGTGCACCACGATGCCGGAATAGCTGGTGTCGTAGCCCGCGTGCCCGTCGTAGATCACGATGTCGCGGGCCTTGGCGCTGGCCTTGTACTGCGTGATCAGGCCCTCGTAGCCGACGCCCTCTTCCTTGGCCATGTCGGGGTGGTAGAGAAAGACCTGGATCTCGACCGGCTTGCCGTTGGCGTCCAGCGTGGCCTTGAAGGGCCCGCTGGTGCTCTTCAGCTCTTCGAAGGTGGCCACCGGCGCCGTGAGCTTCAGCTCCGACCCGAGCCGCGCGAACACGTCTTTCGCGGTCTGCAGGTCGTAACGCTGCTCGTTGTAGTCGCCGCCGATGTGGATGGCGATGTCGAGCACGCCGTCCTCGAACCACTTCGAGTATTCCGGGTAGGCGTCCGGCTCGATGGGCTTCTTGGCGATGTCCACCGCCAAGGTCTGGAGCGACTCGGCGGGTTGCTTCGCGGGGTCGAAGCCCTTGTAGGTCGTCGAGTAGCTCTGCGACTCGAGCTCGGCCGTGGTCAGCTTCGGCAGCTTCAGGTCGAAGGTCTTGCCACCGGTCAGCGGCAAGACCGACAGCAGGTTCTTCGGCCCACCCACCTCGGCCTCGAACACGTAGTCGAAGGTGCCGGGCTGATCGGTGCGCTCGACCACGGTCTGCTTCTCGAAGGTCTTCTGGCGAACGGTGGTGCGGAAGCCGCCATAGCCATAGTTCGGATCTTCGTGCTCCTTGTCGGCCAGGTAGGCGAACACGAAGAACGACAGCGCCTTGAAGCGCAGACCGATCAGCTCTTCGGCCCGGCGCAGGCGCTCGTCGCCCGTCAGCGCCAGATCCGCATCGGCCAGCGTGACCGAGTCCTTCGCGGTCAGCGAGTACTCGAGGCCGGTGGTGCTGCGGTAGTCGTCCGCCTTCCCATCGGGCACGTACTCGAAGACCTCGTCGTCGCTGCCCGGGGCCGCCGGGTCGGAGTCGGCGGCGCAGCCAGCCGCCGCGGCGAGCGCCAGGGAGCAGGAAACCAGGCCCAGCTTGATGAGGTCCGACATGGGAGTACAGTGTGTACAGATGTAGGTGCGCGCTGGCAAGGGATACCGCTGGGGGCGGATCTTTGCGCCGGCGACCTCACAGCGGCTGCACTTCGACGATCAGCGAGCTCAGGTAGAGGCCCTCGGGAAACGCCGCGGGGACCGGGTGATCGGCGCCCTGGAACCAGCGCTCGAGCACCGTGGGGCGGAGCCCCACGTCGCGGGCCCCCAGCGCCGCGGCGCGGGTCAGCTCGTCCAGGCCGATGGCGGCCGAGCACGAGCAGAGCACCAAGAGGCCTCCGGGGCGGGTGGCCCGGGCGCCGGCGGCGGCCAGCCGTCGCATGGACGAGAGCGCGCGCTTCTTCGCGGCGCGCGTCGGGGCCAGCTTGGGCGGGTCGCAGATCACCAGGTCGTAGCCGCCCTTCCGCCCGGCCGTGGAAAGAACATCGTGCGCGTCGGCGCACTCGAGCTCGATGCGCCCGGCAAGATCGTTGGCGCGGGCACACTCGGCCGCCACCTCCAGGGCCAGCGCGCTGGCGTCGACAGCGTGCACGCTGGCAGCGCCGCCGCGCGCGGCGGCCATGGCGATGGCCCCCACGTAGGTGAACGTGTCGAGCACGCGCTTGCCTCGCGCGAGCGCCTCGATCCGTTCGCGCAGCGGGCGTTGATCGACGTAGAAGCCGGTCTTCTGTCCGAGCTCGAAGGGGATGATGAAGCGCAGGCCCCGTTCGACGAATGACAGCTCGCTCACCGAAGCGTCGCCCCAGACCACGCCGCGGCCCGGCGCGAAGCCTTCGAGCGTGCCCGCACGCTCCGAGGTGCGGTCGACCACGGCTCGGGGGTGAAGCTTTGCGATCAACGCGTCGAGGAGGAGCTGCTCGCGCCGTTTGATTCCGATGGTCGCGGTCTGGACCACCAACACGTCGGCGTAGCGATCGACGATCAACCCCGGCAGGTCGTCCCCTTCGGCGTGGACCACGCGATACGCGTCGGTGCCGGGCGAGGGCAGCCCGAGCGCGCTGCGCCGGGCCATCGCGGCGTCGATGCGCTGCTCGAACAGCGCGCCGTCGATGCGCGTGGCGCGGTCGCGCGTGTACATCCGCACCGGGATGGCCGAGCTCGGCGAATAGAGCCCGCGCCCGAGCACGTTGCCCTGCGCGTCCACCACCTCGACCTCGTCGCCGGCCATGGCGGCGCCGGCCACCCGCGCCACCGCCTGGGCATAGACCCACGGGTGCCCGGCCCAGACCGGTTGAACGTGCCCTGGCTTGAGGGTGACCACTGCCACGGCAGCCAGTATTCAGCGTGCAACGCCGGTGTAAACGGCTCTCCACGTTTCGGCGCAAACCTCGCCGATCCGAGGGTCTGGCAACTGGCACCGGGGTTGCTACCCTCTGCTCCCGAGCTTTCATGCGCACCCGAGCCGCTCTCGCGCTGACCGGCGCCTTCCTTCTCACGCCCGCCCTGGCGCTTGCCCAAGAACAGCCGGGCTGCCCGCCGGGCGGCTGGTTCTGCGAGCCGACCGACCCGCCGCCCGCCACGCCGGAAGACGACCCGGCGCAGGCGCCCGAGCCCGGCGCCCGGCGCTCGCCACCGATGATGGTGTACGAGCCGGCGCCGTATCAGCCGCCGCCGCCGCCGAAGAAGAAGCGACGCTGGACTCGCAAGTGGGGCCTCAACCTTCATCTGCAAGGCGCGCTGATGGGCGGCAGCGAGAATCGCCACGACGATTCGGGCATGGCCGGCCTCGGGTTCGGTTTCCGCTACCGCCCCATCCCACACTTCGCGTTCGAAGCTGGGCTCGACTTTCTGGGGGGCGTCGACTGGCAAGGCAACGATCGGCGCGAGACGGCGCTGCTCTTGAACGCCATGGTGTTCGTCAACCCGCGCGACGCCGTGCAGTTCTACATGCTGGGCGGGTTCGGGTTCAGCGGCGCCACCGTCACGCCGCGCGATCAATACGGCGAGCCCATCGACCAGTACCAGGACCACTATTCCTATTTCGGCGGGCAGCTGGGCGCCGGCCTCGAGTTCCGCGTCACCCGCCGCATCTCGTTGAACGTGGATCTGATCGGGTTCGTCCGAGGCCGCACCGACGACGACGCTCGCCTTCACCCCGAGTTCACCGACCCCGAGACGGGTCGCACCACCAACAGCTCGGGCGGTGGCCTGATGCGCGGCGGAATCACGTTCTACTGGTGAGTGTTGGCGGCTCGTGAGCTCTGACAGGCCGCCACGGAACTGGCGCGCGCCGCTGACGGCCGCGCTCGGCGGGGTGATCTTCGCGCTCTCGTCGCCTCCGACCGACCTCTACCCGGCCGTGCTGGTCGGCCTGGGGCTGCTTTTCGTCGCCACCCAGGCGGTGGTTCGGGTGCGCGCCGCGGTGCTGATGGCGGCCATCTGGTCCACCAGCGCCGGCCTGGTGGGGATGCGCTTCGTACCCGGCGTGATCGTGCGCTTCACCGACCTGGGGCTTTCGCTGGGTGTGGTCGCGCTGGTGCTTCTGTGCATCATCCAGGCGGGCACCTGGGCCCTGGGCATCGGGCTGGCTCGCTGGCTGGAGCGACGCACCGGCCTCGAGCCGCGCCTGGGCTTCGGCCTGGGCACCCTGGTGGCCATCAGCCTGGTGTTCGTCATCGCGTGGACGCCGGCGGGTCTGATCTCGCCCTGGCCCGTGCTGGTGCAGCTGGCAGAGCTGATCGGCGAGAAGGGGGTGTCGGTGCTGATTGCCGTCGCGGCGGCGCTGCTCGCGACCCCGGCGGTGCGCTTCGTGGCCCGCGCGGCGCCCGCGGCGCGGCGCCCGTGGCTGGCGCCCGCGATCGGCGTCGGGGTGCTCGGCCTGATGGCGGCGCACGGCGCGGTGCGCATGCGTCAGGTGCGCGCCGAGCACGCCGGGCTGCCGACCATGAAGCTGGGCGTGGTGCAGGCTGCGGTCGAGGCCCGGCTGCGCTGGCAGTCGGGTGCCCGTGAGCAGATCCTCGCGCGCTTGCGGCGGCTGACCGTCGATGCCGAGCGCGGGGGTGCCGAGCTGACGCTGTGGCCCGAGGCGGCCTACCCGTTCGTGATCCCGCACGCGGCGGGGCGCATGCCGCGCGGGCGACGGGCCATCGTGGGCGATTCGGTGCGCGGCCCGGTGCTGTTCGGCCTGATCACCAGCGCCCTGGACGCGGACGCGGGCCACAACGCCACGACCGTCGTCAGCCCCGAAGGGCTGGTCCAGCTGCCGCAAGCCAAGATGGAGCTCTTGTGGTTCGGCGAGACCGTGCCGTTCGGCGAGCACCTGCCGTTCTTGCGAAAGCTGTTCTCGCGGGCGGGGGGGCTGATCCCCGGGAAGGACGTGTCGATCCTCACCGCCGGCCCGGCGCGTATCGGCGTGCTCAACTGTTACGAAGACACGCTGCCGGCCATCGGCCGCAAGGTCGCCCAGGTGAGCCCGAACTTGCTGGTCAACGTCACCAACGATGCCTGGTTCGGACCCACCGCCGAGCCCGAGCTGCATCTTCGACTGTCGGCGCTTCGGGCCATCGAGACGCGAGTCGATCTGGTGCGCGCGGTGAACCTGGGGGTGCCTGCCTGGATTGACGCCAGCGGCTCGGTGCGGGTGCGCGGCCCGGCCGTCGCCGAAGGCGTGATGCTCGTGACCCCAGCCCTTGCGACCCGGGGCCCGACGCCCTACGTGCGCTTCGGGGACGCCCCGCTGTGGCTCGCCTTCGCGGTGGCCATGGGGGTGTCGTGGTGGCGCCGGCGGGTCAACGCGAGTCGTAGACCGTGAGCGACGGCAGCTCGAGGCAGGTGAGGAACCCGCCGCGGCCGCAGCCCGTGTCGATGCCCACCACGTGGTCGTAGCCCCAGAGGCTCTCCGGGTCCGTCGGGCAGTATCGCGACAGCTCGGGGGGCAAGAGCTCGGTGCAGGTGTGGCCGAAGACCACGCGCTTGCCGCGGTAGTTGCGGAAGAAGTGCTCGTCGCGCAGCCAGAGCAGCTGCACCGGGGGGTCGGGGAGCTGGCTCGGGTGGTAGAAGCCGCCGTCGGGGGCGGGCGGCAGGCCCGCGTGGACGTAGATGGCGTGGTCGTCTTCGTACCAGTAGGGCAGCTTCTCCATCCACTCGACGATGCGCCGGGGGATGAACCGGCCGCTCTCGAAGGCCTCGCGCTCTTCGGCGATGGGCTCTTGGCCGGTCACGGCCACCGGCGCGTTGATGAACGAGCGGTAGGCCGGCAGACAGCCGTGGTGGGGCGGGCGGACGAACTCGGGCCAGCCGTAGCGGCGCACGCGGAGCCAGGCGTCCTCGTGGTTGCCGCGCAGCGCGACCACCTTGGCCTGGGTCATCTTGGGCAAGTAGCGAACGTACTCGACGACCTGCTTCGAGTGCGGCCCGCGATCGATGTAGTCGCCCACGAACACCAGCGTGTCGTGGGCATCGAGCCGAGGCAGGCGAGCCATCAGCGTTCGCAGAAGCGCCAGCTCGCCGTGGATGTCGCCGATGGCGAAGGTCCGGCCGGCCACGCTGGCCATCGTACCTCTCGGGCGGCCGCCCGTGGTATTTCAGCGAGCATGACTCGCCTCGTGCTCGCCGCCGCGCTCTTCGCCCTGGGTTGCACCAAGTCGGGGGCCGCCGCGCCCGACGGCTCGGTGACCCCGACCGCCGAGGTCCCCCCGGCCGGCAGTGCGCCCGCCTCGACCCCGGCCGGCGAGCTCCCGTCGGGGATCAACGCCTCGCGCAGCAGCGTGGCGGGGTGCCTGGCCAGCCCCGGCCGCACCGAGCAGGGCGATCGCTCCCGGGCAATGCAGCCGGAATCGGCCAAACCCGAGCTCAGCGTCACCCCCGTGGCGGGTGGGGTGCGGGTGGCCCACGAGCTGTCGCACGCCTGCTGCCTCGAGTCGAAGATCGAGACCAAGGTCGAAGGCCACACCATCACCGTCAGCGAGTCGCTGTACGGCACGCCGTGCCGCTGCATGTGCAGCTCGACGATCTCGACCTCGGTCCGGCTCGAGCCCGGCGAGTACACGCTGCGCGTGGTGGTCGACCACCAGGGCCAGCAGAAGACCAGCGAGCAGAAGCTGGTGGTGAAGTAGCCCGCACAAACGACGAGTCCCCGACCCTCTTGCGAGAGCCGGGGACGTCGCGGGCTCGGGCTCGCTTGCGCGGGCTACCGAGCAGTGTCGATCACTGAACCAGATCCTTGAGCGCCTTGAGGGCGGTCGCGCGGACCTTCTTGCTCGCCGGCTTCGCCGGGATCGTGATCGGCTCCTTCGTGAACGGGTTGATGCCCTGGCGCTCCTTGGTCGCGGGCTTCTTCACCACGCGGAGCTTCACCAGACCCGGCACCACGAACTCGCCGGGGCCGCGGGCCGACAGCTGCTTGCGGATGAGCTCCTGCAACGCCTCGAACACGCGGTTCACGCTCTTCTTGTCCAACTCGGTCGCGCTCGCGACCTCACCAACCACCTGAGCCTTCGTCAGCCTCTTGCCAGCCATATTCGCCTCCTAATGAAACCTGAGCTTTTCGCCGTCTCCCGCCCTCTAGGCCACCCCGTGAACCCCATGAGGTCATCGCGAGAGCCGTACAAGGCACGCGACAGGTAACAAGGGAATTTCCGCCGTTCAAGCGAAATTCGATGCGCGCGTACACAAAAACGCCTTTTTTTTGGCTTCGCGGCTCGATCGGGCTCCGCGAGGCAGAAAAATCAGCCTTCCGGCGCGCTGACCGGGCCGCGCGACGGCCCGCTCCCGACTCAGGCGGGCGAGCGGCGCGTGGCCTTGCGAGCGCGGCGCTTCGGGGGCGCTTTCGTGCTCGAGGCGCGCACCAGGCGACGCGTCAGCGCCACCATTTCTTTCTTCTCGCGCGGCGTGCCGTGATCGAAACCGATCAGGTGCAGCACGCCGTGGGCGAGCAGAAAACGCACCTCGCTCATCAGGTCGCGCTTGCGCGAGCGGGCTTGCCGCTCTGCCGTGTCGAGCGAAATTGCCACGTCGCCGAGTACCACGTCACGGCCGCCGGTCTTCCGCTCGTGGGCGGCGCGACCGGCGCGCTCGTCGATGGGAAACGCGAGCACGTCGGTCGGCTTGTCTTGCTTGCGCCACTCGAGATTCAGTCGGTGGATGGTCGCGTCGTCGGTGAGCAGCACGCTGAGCTCGGCGTCGGCGAGCCCCAGCTCGGCCAGCAGCTGTGTGGCCACGCGCTTCACGGCGCTCGCCGCCAGCGCGGGCGAGCGCTTCGCGCTGCGTCGAACGTCAGCGGGCACGCGCTCAGCCCCGCGGGATCTTCTTCGCGTCTTCCAGGAACTTGGCGAGCCCCAGGTCCGTCATCGGGTGCTTCGCGAGCTGCGTGATCACCTTGAACGGAATGGTCGCAACGTGTGCGCCCATCAGCGCGGCCTGCACCACGTGAATCGGATGACGCACGCTGGCCACCAGCACCTCGGTGTCGAAGTCGTAGTTGTCGTAGATGGTGACGATCTGCTGGATCAGCTCCATCCCGTCTTCGCTCAGGTCGTCGAGGCGGCCGACGAACGGCGAGATGTAGCTGGCGCCCGCCTTGGCCGCGAGCAGGGCCTGGGTGGCCGAAAAACACAGGGTGACGTTGGTCTTGATGCCCTCGCCCTTGAACACCCGAACAGCCTTCAGGCCGTCCACCAAGAGCGGGACTTTGACCACGATGTTCTTGTGGATTTTGCTGAGCTCGCGGCCCTCGGTCAGGATGCCCTGGGTGTCGGTGGCCAGCACTTCCGCCGAGATCGGGCCGTCGACCACCTCGCAGATCTGCTCGATGGCCTTCCGGGTGGGCAGCCCCGCCTTCGAAAGCAGCGAGGGATTGGTGGTCACGCCATCGATGGCGCCCATGGCCCACGCTTCTTTGATTTCGCCGATGTCGCCGCTGTCGATGAAGAACTTCATGCTGACCTCGACAGGCCACGTAGCGAAACCCCCGGGCGGCGGCAAGGGACACCGTCTTTCCAAGGAATCGGTGGGGAGCTAGGTTTCATCGACAGTGGCTCGGCCGTCGCGTCCTCCTGGGTTCGACATGACGTACCGCCCGGCGGAGACCGCGTTCGGTCCGCCGTGGGTCGTCCTTTTGCCCGCGGCCATCTATCTGGCGCTCGCCCTGGCCGCCGTGGGCGTGGTGGTGACGGCACACGTCGGCCCCACCAGCTCGAGCCTGCACGCCTGGGTCGTGGAGCAAGACCCGCGCCGGCTGATCGGCTCGCGAACCTTCGCCGTGCTGATCGCGGCGTCGGCGCTCTCGGTGCTCTTGCGGGCCAGCATGCGCGGCGTGCGCATTCGCCCCGACGGCATCGAGTATCGCGACGTGCTCACGCTGGGCTGGCCGCGGGTGCGCCGCTACCGCTGGCCGCAGATCGACCGCATCGTCCTGGACGGGCAGCGCGCCATCGTGCTCGACCTGTGGGACGGGACCCACGCGCTGTTGCCCGAGGTGGGCGACCGCGCCGGCCTGGCGATGGCGCTGGAGAAGGTCGCGCACGCTCGGGCCATCCCGGTGCGCGGTGGCAAGGGCGTGGACGAGATCCCCGAGAGCGACGAGTTCGCCGACGAGGCGTGATCAGGGCGCCTGGATCTGCGAGAGCCGCCGGTCGAGCCACGCGCTCATCTCGGTGACGCCCTCGCGGCGATACAGCTCGCGGAGCTTCAGGTAGCGCTGCTCGGGGTCGAAGCCGATGTTCCAGGCGAGCTTGCGCAGGCACACCGGGCAGAGCTCGCCGAACTGGCCGTTCAGCTCCTCGAGCGAGTTCGACCCGTTCATCACGCACTCGTACTCGGTGCAGTGCTCCATCGAGAAGGCGTGCCCCGTCTCGTGCACCAGGATCTGCGCGCTCTTGGCGAAGGCGTCGGTTCGGGCCTGGGGCGAGCTGGGTTTGCCCCAGAACTCGGGGAAGAAGCGCGCCAGCGAGTAGACGCCCACGCGCTCTTCGAGGGTGGCCTGACCGAACACGAAGTTCCAGCTTGGATCGGGGTAGAGGTCTTCGAGCGTGACGCCCACGAGCACCACCGCGTCTTTCGGAACCCGCGGCGCGAGCAGGTCGTCGAGCAGCACGCGGGTGTGGTGCTGCGTCCACGACCGGCCGGCGTCCGTGCGCCGGCGCTGGCCCTTCTTGGGCAACGGAAGCGGCGCGGCCACGTCCACGGGCAGAGCGAAGAACGCCGCCATCACCTCGCGCATCTTTCCGATCAGCTCGGTCTCGCGCGGGCCCAGCTTGCCCAGGGGTTGAAGCACGATGCGCCGGCGCTCGTCGGTGGGCCGGACCGGCTTTCCGCCCTGGTAGCGCAGGAAGCTCTGCCCCTTCTCGGGGAACCGTTCCAGCCACTCACCGGGTTTGGGGGGGCGCTTCTTCTCGAACAGCGCCGGCGCGCTCGGGTAGTAGAGGCGCTCGAACCGGGTGCGCTCGGCGCTGGGCGCGGCGACGCTGGCCGAAGCCGACGGGACGGCCGTTCCGATCTCGGAATCTCGCGGGCGCTCGGGCCCCGCGCAGGCGGCGAAGAGCAGCGCGGCAATCCAGGGCGCTCGCATGAGATGCGAGACAAGCCTAGCCGGGATTGGTTCCCCGCGCGGATCGAGCCGCCCCTGCGGTGTTCGGATTGGCGCCGTCAGCGCCAAAGCGTGCGTGGGAGCGGGCTGCGATGTTCGCAATGGCGCCGTCAGCGCCAAAACGTGCGTCGGAGCGCGCTGCGGTGTTCGGAATGGCGCCGTCAGCGCCGAAGCGTGCGTCGGAGCGGGCTGCGGAGTTCGGAATGGCGCCGTCGGCGCCAAAGCGTGCGTCGGAGCGGGCTGCGATGTTCGGAATGGCGCCGTCAGCGCCAAAGCGTGCGTGGGAGCGCGCTGCGGTGTTCGGAATGGCGCCGTCGGCGCCAAAGCGTGCGTCGGAGCGGGCTGCGGTGTTCGGAATGGCGCCGTCGGCGCCAAAGCGTGCGTCGGAGCGGGCTGCGATGTTCGGAATGGCGCCGTCAGCGCCAAAGCGTGCGTCGGAGCGGGCTGCGGTGTTCGGAATGGCGCCGTCAGCGCCAAAACGTACGTCGGAGCGGGCTGCGGAGTTCGGAATGGCGCCGTCAGCGCCAAAGCGTGCGTGGGAGCGCGCTGCGGTGTTCGGATTGGCGCCGTCAGCGCCAAAGCGTGCGTCGGAGCGGGCTGCGGTGTTCCGGGCGCCGCTTCAGGACAGGATGCGCTGTGCGCCCTCGATGGCGCGCTGGACCTCGGGCAAGAGGCCGTCGACGCTCGGCCCGCCGATGCCGATCATCAGGCGCTGGCCGATGGCCTGAAACGCCAGAACGGCCACCGAGCGATCCTCGCGCCAGACCTCGCCCACCGAGCTCTCGCACAGGCCCAGGGTCGCCATCCTGGCGGCCGCCTCTTCGCACTCGGCGGCGTCCCAGTCCGAGCTGGCCAAGACCAGCCCGCCGTCATCGGCGAGCACCATGAACGCGGCCCCGGTGCGCTCGACGCAGGCTTCGAGCTGGTACGACAGGGCCTGGCCGCGGTCCGACGAACGCCGCCTTCTTCTCTCGATCATTCTTCTGGCTCCTCGACGCCGATCGTATCGGAGCGGCCCGAGCCCGGGCCAGATCGCGGGGGGCGCACGCAAATGTTGGCCGTTCTACGGCGCGTCCGTCGGTTGCTGGGTGATCTTCACCTTGCCGGTCACGCGCCTGCTGACGTGGACCTGGTTCTTGGCGTCCACGATCACCGCGCCCACGTCGGGCAGCGACTCGACCAGCGCCAGCCCCTGCTCGGGACCCAAGATGAAGACCGCGTCGTCCACCGCGTCGGCGGTGAAGGCGTCGGCCGCCCAGATGGTCACGCTGCGGCAGGCCGTGGCGGGCCAGCCGGTGCGCGGATCGATGATGTGGTGGTAGCGCTTGCCG
>Ga0138256_10006799_pt1 | contig 12087 bp, 5 predicted proteins | sample KNB2016incub_MG_FD_105486 | JGI IMG/M metagenome (GOLD analysis project Ga0138256, IMG submission 105486) | Active sludge microbial communities from wastewater in Klosterneuburg, Austria - KNB2014incub_MG | ecosystem: Engineered > WWTP > Activated sludge > Unclassified | place: Austria... | reverse complement strand
TTTCGATTTGATGCGAGCGCGGGATCGGATGGATCGGGAATTTGACGCATGGAAAGCGTCTTTCACCAGCCTCTGCAAGCACATCAGGGAGACGTGTCTTGAACCGGCAAACCCCGCCTTACCAATTCTGCAGATGGTGAATGACCGGGTGAAGGACGTAAAGTTTCCGATTCGTGATGCTGGCAATAGGGCGAAAGGTCACCCGGATACCGACCCAGGAGCGAGCAGTTATACTTCACGCGGTGCAGACTGAGGTACTTTCAGACGGAAGGTTTTCCATGTCCCTTCTCCCCCTGGCAAGGGGGAGAAGGTGGCCGACATGCCGGATGGGCGGCTGACCTGGAGTAATACTCCGTGCGGCCAGGAATGAGGCTGTCAATTCTCGTTCCAGGGCTCCAGCCTTGGAACGCACTGCCCTGGAGGCTCCTGCCTCCAGTGACAAGCTCGCGAGGCAGGAGCCTCGGAACAAGGACAGGAAAGTCGATCTCGCCAGCCGAGTCAGCTCGATCGTTCGTAGTGGAATCGGTGTCATGTCAGATCAGCGTTACGTCACATGCCGTTGCCCAGGCGGATCCGGCCAGTCAGGCTGGAGCTACTCGAAAGATGACTTGTTTTGTCCAGGCTGCGGGGCTCAGGTTGCGAGACTGGTTTCAGACAACCAGTATCCGCCGGATTCCGGGTCAGGTACGCTGTGGGTCTATCCAGTTCCAGGTGGCGGCGACGTTTGTTTTGACGTGCCCCTGTATCTGGAATATGCCGATTCCCAGCGATGCATTTGGCGTCGCCCTCCCCGAATGGATCTTGAGCACACGCACCCGGCTGACGCCAGGTACTTCCGCTCGTGTGGTATCGTTCCGGATCCGTCCCCGGAGGATCCGAGTGCCTCCTCGCGACCGCTCATCCTTCACCTGAACCCCCAGGAGTTGGAAGGAGGTCGGTTACCGAAAGAGGGTGTGGAATATCGGCTGCTGGGACTCACTGGAGATTTCTGCGAACGCGAACTTGTGTTTAGGGTCGGCAATACTCCATCCGTCCGCATCGAACTTGTTGGGGACTCAATCGAACCAGAACCCCAGTCGGGCGGTTTCGTCGTCACCGTGAGTGAAAAATTGGACGTGAAACTCCTGATACACGCGATCGACGCGCCGATCATCGTACGCAGCCAGGTGAATCGGCATTTACTTCGATGCAGGCTCAATAATGATGGCGGCGCGGCGGATACCACGCATGTGCAATTCGATCTGAAGGAGTCCCTGGAGGCGGGCACGATCATCTACCCCGGAAAACCACCCTGGTCCGGTGACGCGCAGTTCGACACAAGTTCCCTGATCGAGGGGCAGCAGGTGACACTGATTGTGCCCATCTACGCCCATGTTGCTAGAATCGATCGCAAAGACTGGAAGGTGGAAATCACTCGGATTGACAAGGGTGGCCTTGAGGTCCGTCCAAATCCGCTGGTGATCCCGGTAATGTTTTTTGGCGAATGTCGCAGCAACGCGATGAATAATCGGGCGGAGAATCCGGAAGGTCCGGATGCCACCGGCGACCCTCCGGTGATCCGACGTGTCTTTGTCAGAAACTGCGGAAAAACGAATGTCATTCTTGATGATATTACCTCGCTCCCGCGTGCGAACTGGCTGACGGCAGCCTGGTCAACGGATGTTGCTGAAGGGTCAAAACGTCCTCGCAGCGAAACTCAAATCGAATTGGCCCCGGATGAACGCGGGGAAATCTACGTCCGCATCGATTTGAGAACGATCACGTCTGAAGACCTGAATGCGGATGGTTCTCTGTCAGCGACGCTGCAATTTAAAGAGTCGCAGAATCCTGTTCCGCACGAAGTGAAGTTGGTCGTAAGCAAAGTTCGCCCGAAGGAGCTTTGTCCGTTCGCGTTGTGCGTTGATTTTGGAAACACCTCCTCATTTGCGGCCATCCGTAATCCAAACCCGGGAGGAGTCGAGACTCCCTGGCTCAGGGATGAAGTGATCGCAGTTCATGACCTGAGCACGCCCGAACGATTTCCAACGGCGCTGTTCTTTGATCATGTTGCTGAAGATCCACTTGCCGCAAGTTATGAGATTGGCACGCTGGCGACTGCTGAAGCGGAAAAACACGGCAGCCTGGTCACTGATCTCAAACGCTGGATTGGTTCTGCGGATCATTGCAAGACGGTCATGAGTCCACACGGTGATCACCAGGCCTACAACGTACCGATCCTGATTGTGATGTTTCTCCGCCGCGTTATTCAGCGTGCTGAAGCCATTCTGCGGAAGTACACAATTCAGCAAATCTGTGTTTCCCATCCATCAAAATACACGCTGAAACGTCGTGAGGCTTTTTTTGCGGTTATTGACCAGCTGTGTGAAACGGTGACTCGAGAACGAGGGATCGAACTGAAGCGGCATGTTTTTTCGGATGTCGGCGACACGGTCTCTGCCTGTCGCGGGATCGACGAGGCCAATTCGGTCGCGGTTGGGGCAGTTTTTGACAAAGACGTCCAGGACTGGCTGCGGGGAATCGTCTCGCTTGAGCGTCCGTATTTTACTGTGGCAAGTTTTGACCTGGGTGGCGGTTCCCTCGACACGGCACTGATTCGTTTCGAAGTCCGAAAAGGCCAAATGGACGCGCCTCGCTACGAGACTGAGTACCTCGGCATTGGCGGGCATGATGGATTTGGGGGAGACCAGGTCACTTTTGTGGTGTTCGAACTGCTGCGTCAGCGCATTCGAGAGGCACTTCAAAAGGCCGGTCTGCCTGCCGACTCATGCATGTCATGTATTCCATCACCGCTCAGAAAAGACTCTGCGGATGCGGAACTTCGACAGAACTACGATGTCCTTTGGCGCGTTTCCGAAAAGGTCAAGATACATCAATGCACTCATCCCGGCGGCGCTGCTGAAAATTCGGATCTACAGGGATTGAAGCACTTCGTAAGAACTCAACTGGTTCATGACCTGATTCTGGATTCGAAGCCAGGCGGCAGACTGAAGCCCGATCCAAAGTGTCAGGAAGTGCTAAAAACCCTGGCGGACTCAGGCGAGTATCTGATTCCCCTTGACAAGATCTACGACCATCCGATGGAAACGGATCTGCTGGGCTCCACCGAGAAATGGACCGTCCGCGAACGGATTCTTCAGTGTATTGAGGAGATTTTGGAATTTACGAAATCGAAAAACGTGGCGATCGATCTCGTCGTCCGGTGTGGCGCTGGCAGCCGCTTGCCACTCGTTGAAGAACTGCTCATGAAGCATCTCGCGACGAGTAAGATTGTTCCCGAAAAGAGTGTCGCCGATTCGAAGTTTCTGGTTGCGCACGGGCTTGTTCGGTTTCTTGATGCAGCAACGGCACGACACAGCTTTGCGATGTCCAGTGATTACACGAGTTCCGCATTTGTAATCGGAACGCTGGACACCGTCAGAACAGGTCGGATTCGGCTGATTCCAAACTGTGCTCCTGTCAATGCCCCGGATTCCTGGTATTTCCCAACAAGCGTCTCTGTGGATTCGGAAGGCAACACCGTGGAACGCCGATTGACTCTTGGCGATCTGAATCTGTATGCAAAGGAAGTCACTGTTTTCCGATTAGACCCAGGTCGTATTCCTGTTCTTCACGGGTGGTTTGATTTAACGCGCGGCCCGGATGTCACAAATGGCGGTTCGGGCACTCCGCTAAGTGACAAACTGATTGACACGCTGGATCCACAAGCCGCTGTCCACCTTGTCGGTTCCGAACGCGATATTGAACTAAAGGTCGAGACCGACTCAGGCTGTTTGGGATTCTGGAACATCATCCTGATCGATGAAACTCCAAACGAAATTCTTCAGTAAGGCCATTTGTCTCTTTGTGGTGACCGTACACGATGAACACGTTCAAAGCGGACTTGCCAGCCAATCTTCAGGCTGGTGCCCTGGAGTTAGTGTTGTTATGGCTGAGTGGTGAGCACACGGGACTGTCATTCGATGACGCGCACAACCTGGAGGTCTGGCTGTGCTCCACCTCGGATGAAACGGAACTAAATCATTGCCTGGGCGACGCTCTGCTCGCGACATTGACTTGTCTTGCGGAAATCCGGCAGCGGACGCCGGATGAACAAATTCAAAATGGCGAGAGAGGTCTTCAGGACTGGGCCAGCGCTGTGATGCGTCTTGTCGATCTTGTGTCACCCGACTGCAAAGATTGGAGTCACGCACTTGGAGCGGCGTGCGAAAAGGGAGATCGTTTGCTGATTTCCCTGCTCGGAGTCGCGATCGCACAGGCGGGCGAACAATTTTCGATGCCAACCGCCATTAGAAAAATCGTCGATAAAGCGAGTTGTGCGGGTCGAAAGTGGTGCGAGAAGATGCCGGTGCCTCCCGCGCCAAATCGTTCAATGTTGGCTGCCGATTATTTCTATGGTGGCCGAAATGAGGGTGACAATGCCAGGCTGAAATCCCTTGCGGCGCGCCTGGCGAAGCAGGATGATCAGCTGCTGCAACAGTTCTTTGGGGAGTCTCATCCCGACGGTCGCTCCGGCAGACTCGATGAGGATGATTTGATCATCGCTCTGGAAGATTTGTCGTCGGTCGTGAACCAGTGTGTTCACGGATGGCCGATGGAAGTGTCTCGTCTTGCCGGACCACTCGAACGGCTTCAGAGACACCTTGACACCGTGACAGATGATTTGGCTGAAGTGTCGGGAGACGTTGCTCCGCTTGGGAAGGCCTTGAGACAACTTGAAGCATGTCTGGCGGCCAGCCGTCAACCAGTCGCCGTCAACTCTGCGGCAAATCCAGAATCCCTGAACGCGGTATCAAACGCAGCTGTTCTGCTGAAGGAACTGGCACACTGGCTGACAACACGCACCGCCGCCTTTTACGCCCGCTACTCCGGAATTTTCAGCGACCTGATTCCGGAGGCTGAACAAAGCAATGGTGATATCTCCACCCCGCTGCTCGACCTGTTGATCGGGCTCAACAGTGAATTGAGTGAGCCTTCATCCCACCAGGAAGAACTGCGAAGCATGCGGGACCGCATCCATAAAATTCTGCAGACTCAGAATCTGATTGTGCTGGATGACGCACTGGTCGGTAAGCCGCTTTCCGCAGTCAGGAAACATGTGACTGTTTTCCGATCCTATCCTTCGTCATCAATACCATCCGACCACGTTATCAGCGTTCGGCAGCCTGGATATCTGCTGCAGTCCGGAGCCGATTCCTGCCTCATTCGCCCTGCCGAGGTCAATATTTCCCGTTGACGTCGCGTCAGAGAGTGGTCGTGCCCGACACGGTTATTCCTGCGTCTCAAGGGCGGAGACATCGGCAGTGTTGAGAATATTGTCCACGACGAGGAATCGTACGCGGAAAGTAAAACTCGCATTTGCCACATGCAATTGGCTGCCATCTGCGACCACCGCAATCGTATAGGGTTCGCCTCGACTGTTAAAATTTGGTTCCCCCTGAAAATCGACCTTCATCCATATCGATTGTTTGTCAGCGGACAGTTCGGTGCTGTGTTTGGGCAACCTGATAACATCGCCCGCCTCGTCTTTGAACGGTCCGGCAAGTTGTACTGTGACCCGATCAGGGTTATCAATTGAGTCATTCATCTGTGTGCGCAGCCTTAGCCATCGCGTCGTTCCCAGATCGGCCAACTGGATCAGATCGCCATCGTTGCATACCTGCCAGATCGGTTTTCCAGTCGCGTCGCGGCTGTTGATCTCAAACACAAACTCATTGACGACAACATTTAGAATGACCGTTCGAGGATTCACGCCCCGGCCGGTAAGCTCCAGTTCCGCAGAATATCGACCGTATGATGTCCCCGCCGGAACCACAACTTCGAACGGCAGAATTTTCGCGTGATCCATCCCTGCGGAAAGCAGAACCGGTTCGTCCTCGTGAGGGCATCCGACTTCAAAGTGAGCCTCGTCTCCAGCGGCGGATTTGAAGAGAACTTTCTGCCCGACAAATGACTGCCTGACGTGGACCGGATAACTCCTGCCTTCGAGAGCCGAGGATGAAAGCCATCCACGAAACACGCCCGACACGCTTTCGCCCGGTGCCGCGTACAGCGTCATTGATCCCATGACATCCGGCGGGGCGGATTCCAGTTCGATGTTCGGAGCGTTCACAGAAACTTCGAAGCGGAGTTCCGCAGGTGCCAACTGGTCGCCTGTGACTGTCAGCACAAAAGGATACTTGCCTTGTGTCTTCTCTCCCTGGGCGTGCAGATGAATGTGAAACGCCCGCCCAATTTTAATGTCTGTCAGAGATTGCGAACGCTGGTCGGCGGGTAAGTCGTCGTCTGTCTGCGCGAGCCACAATTCCTCGGCGGCAAAAGTTGTCTTCGAGTCCAAGGCCTCGTCTTCCGCAGTGGATTCTGAGTCAGATTCTGAGTCGGACTGAGGCGTCGAACCAGCCCTCTTCGGGGCATCTGTGGGCAATTGCCTGAGAGTCAGATTCACCGTCTGATCACTGAATCCGGCTTGATCAGCCGGTATCAACCTCACCTTGATGGGCACACTTTTTGTCTCTTCCTGGCCTGCCTGCAATTCCGTCAAATTTTTGGGATCAAAACCAACGCGTCCGAGATCGAGATTCAAGCTGACAAGAGCCGTCAATTCATCAGCGCTGTTCATGCGCATGTCTTCCGGATGAGACAGCACAATTGAGCCAGGCTGATAGATGATGCCACGTGCCGGGAGTGCGTCTTTGTCGAGTTCTACCTGGATTTTGCCCTTGCCTCGTTTCAATATGAGAGATCCCTCGTTCGGGCTGACGAGCAGCTTCGGCTCAGCCAGAGCGGGATCGTTCGGTTTCGGAGGCGTCAACTTGAAGTTGAGCGTGATGTCCTCCTCAACCTCAAATCCTGTTTCCACACTGATCTCCACTTTGTCAGTCGTATTTGAGAGTACAACATCCTCAAGTGGTTTGATCGAAAGGTAGTTCGTGACAGTGAAGACTCGCGGCGGCAGCTCCAAATGATTTCCAGAGAGAGTGTGATCCGCAATCTCGGGAGCACCTCGTCCCCGCATAGAAACTGTGACCTCGTAGGCATTCCTCTCCACATCAGCCGGAGACAGACGAGACAGGGCGGACAAAGGCAGGCTCGCTTGAAATCCTCGCCCAATCGCGGTCGAGAATGGGGCAAGATCAACAGTCACGATTTTACTGATATCGTCAAAATCCCTGGTACCGACAGGCCGGAAACGAGCCTTCGCTTCGAACTGGCCAGGTGCGAAATGAGCAGACGGAAGCATCTTCAACTGAATTTGCAAAGTCTCATTTCTATAGTAAGTCGCTCCCGCCTTAGGGTTCTGCAACAAAAACAGTTCCGCAGTCCCCTTCAAGAGGAGAAGTCGCTGTGCTGAGTCCTCAGCTTCATCACCTTGCATGTTCAACTCCAGCCTGCCCAGAGACTGAAGATCCTTGAATGGTGACGGCCCCAGTCCTTTGCTGACGTCAAGCTCCGGACCAAAATAGGAATAGCGATACAGCGTGTTATTCTTACCAGTGCGTGGGGCCGATTTTTTAAGTGGATTGGGTTCACTCGACACCCATATTGATTCCAGGACTTTCCGGGGTGGTCGTATCGAATCTTTTCTGTTGACTGGATTTGCGGGCTTCTCGTAGGACAGAATTCCGAGATCAATCACTCCGTTAATCACAAGAGACGTTGCCAGCTTGCTGGTGCCATCCCTGGCTGGAAGGTATTCAATCTCATCAACCCAGTATCCTTTGATCTGACGGATGAGGTTCACGAATTCTTCTGTCAGCCTCTCGCTGTTCTCCACTTCAAAAAAATGTCCCCCTGAGAGATGGGAAATATTGGTGAGCAAGTCTCTCGCAAGTCGGGATTGATCTTGCCCCATTGACTGAAGATTCAGTCCCACGATATGAACTGGAATCCTGCCATCTTTGAACTCAGCCAGGGCCGTTTCCAATTCGCCATCACGAAATCTCCCATCGCGGTAGTCGTCGTCCAGTCCGTCGGTGAGCAGGACGACCTGGGGAGTACGCACCGCAGAGGCATTCTTGATTCGTACTGCGGCCGACATGAGGGCACCCACAATTTTGGTCCCTCCGTAGTCAAGATACCGTTCGCCAGTTGAAAGGTTGTCGTCCGTTCGATTGAACTCATCGATACTTGCAGCGATGGCAGGGCGATTCGTGTCTGTGAGCTGTTGCAGGACTCCAGGGAATCCAATGTCTCGATTCGGGAACCAGTTGTCTTCCAAAGCTTTCTTGTACGCTTTGCGATCCTTTTCTGGAATTCCCTCGAATCCTGCCGGACAAGACTCGTTGAATCGCTGAATCATGATCCTGTCTGCTGGTCCAAAGAGATCGAGCAAAAGCTTCACGGCATCCCAGCGAATACGTTCCGGATCACTTGCCGGATTGCCATTGCTTTGACGCCCCATGCTGCCAGACACATCAACCAGGACCACCAGATCGATCCCGCGCAGATCACGCACGGCCGCATCGTCGGTTACCTCCTGAGCGACAGTGGCCGGACCGAAACACGCGGCGGTTGCCAGAAGGCAACCGAAAGCAAGGGCGCAAGTGGTGTATCGCATTATGAATCCTTCGCGCGGGAAGCGTGCTCACTCAAAATCGAACCAGTCAATTCCGTCTGAACCAGGATCAAACAAATCCGTCCATCAGATCCCTGTCGATCTCCGGTGGCGGCGACCGAGGAGGCGCGACCGAGTCTGCAGGAGGCGCATCGGATGCTGGCCGCTCGTTGCTCGACCGGGATTCTGAACCGCTGGGATTGTCAGCGACTGGAGTGCGACTTGCCGCTGATGCCGAAGTTGATCCGCCTCCGAACAATTCAGGCATCTCATCCACCATACTTTGTCCGCCACCTGAACCCGCCAAGCCTCTGGCTCGTGGCTCGCGATTCCCCAGCCACCACAGCAGGACGAGAAGGGCAAACGCAGCGAAGCCAAGAATAATCCAGACCATCCAGGCTTTGTAATAAACCCAGTGATCCGTCACTTCGACTCGGAATGGAAACTCCACAATCCTTGCGATGGGCTGACCGGCACCATCCGTTCCGGAAATCAGAACACGATAAACGAAATCGTGATCTCTAACGGCTTTCCGACTGTGTTCGCCGACAACGGGAGCCACCGAGCAATACACATTGAATGCTTGAAGACCTTCTTCCGGCAACGCCACGGGCGATGACACCTCCTGGTCATCAGAACTGGTTTCCGTGTCATCTCCTTGTCGCGCTTCCGGCCTGCCGAAACTGCCAGCTGGTTCAGCATTTGGCTCATCAGTTGTACTTGACGGCAGGACGCTGTCAGGTGTGATTAAAACATAGGGATGCTTTTCCCAATCGTGTTTGGACAGTTCATCCTGCAGTTCCGGAATACCGCAATACAGTGAAAGAGGCCGGAACTGAACGTCGTGGGCGTACTTCTGAGGAACACCAATCTCGAACGCCCGGAGACGAAACTGATAGTACCCGCGTCCTTCGTCCTCACCGTAGATCTGACTCCAGAACAAAGGAGTTTCCGAAGCAAAGACGCGAAGACTCAGCGGCATTCTGGCTTCTCCCGCCGGGAGGTATTCCTCAAGATGACTCACCAATTTGCCCCAGACGTTGAATTCCGTCGGCTGGGCGGCATCGCCAGCGAGTTCCCTGCCAGCATCCGGCCAGGTGACACGCCACCGGCCGAGTTGCTCCGGCTTAATGCTCGTGTAGTACTTAAAAACGATTTCCTTCGCGCCGCCCGCGTTATTCGCGCCGCCCGCCTCAGTGGAATCTAGGTCTCGATCGAGCGTGATGATTCCCGGCAGTTCATCGGGGCTTATTAGCGTCAGATCACACGTCGGCCCCAGATCGTTTTGAGACACAATTTGAATGTGGACCGTCTCCGTATCAAACGCAAGTCGTGGAGAAACCATGATTCCGCCGCCAACTACCGCAGAGCAGGTCTGACTGAATTCTTTTTCGGCAACGTCCGGAGCCTCCTTCGCCTGAGGCCACGTGACTTCAGTCTCAATCCGTTCCCCCGGAGCAAAGCAGTCACCGGCATGGCAAACCAGTTCATATCGGCGATGCTCCCCGGGCTCCGTGTTTTCTTTCATGCCCACCTGGATAACAGAGTTCCGCCATTCCGGGCACACATAGGCGGGGTCTTTGACATCGACGATCGGGTCAAGAATTCCATCGATTGGAATAGGCATCGTGAGCAAGGGACGCGACCGCCCGCCCAGTGGAGTGTATCTCAGCTTGAGCAGTCCCTCTCCCAAATCGCATCCAATGGTATCCATCGTCACCGTCACCGTCGCCGGCTGACCGACATGTAGCCTGCCGTTCGACGCTTCAGTGAACTTGAGGCCATCTTTTGTCAGAATGCGTCCTGGCACAACGATTGTGATTGGCCACCGAGCCGGGATCTCAGCAAGAAACGCGGGACTCGTGCCTCGGAACAGAAAGGTGGCTTCACCCGAGTAGATCCCTGGCGGTATTGACGCTGGATTGCGAACCTTGAGTTCCACAACGGCGTCTTTGTCCTTGGTGATCGGGTCCGACTTATGCACAAGCCTCACGTCTGAAGAATCGTCTGCCCCCAGAGTGAGCGTATGACCGGTGACCTTGCAGGTCAGTTTCGCGTCTTTCAGTGATTCCCGTGGATTCCATTCGACGCGAACCTCGGGATTGAGCTTCAGCATTCCCAGACCAATGGTGATCTCCGATTTGCCCTCGACGACCCCATGCGTGATCCGCAGGTTTGTTTCGGCGAGTAATTTTGGCTGGTCCACCACTTGAGGCGGAATGACCGGGACGTCCTGAGCCCGGCTGGCACATGAGCCTGTCACAACGACGACTACAGCCAGCCACTTCAAAAGGAGGCGACTCAAACGGAACGTCCGAGGGAGGCCAGAGCCCAGTTGTGGCACAACCCGGGCATCACTGTCAGACGCCGCGAAGCAGGGGCGGCGTGGCGTCTGGCACCGACGGGGAAAACAATACGGATTTGTGCTCATGCGTTATTGACTTCAATGAATAATCGGTTCTGGTCGAACTCGCGGACGTCCGTTTCCGCCCCCTGTTGATGACCCAAATACGTCATTACCCGCCTTGACCGGCCCAGTGTACCGAAGGCAATGCCGAGATTCACCTAAGAATTTTTGACTTGCCGTCCCACAGGCTGGATCGGAAAATTCGACAAAAACCCTGACTCTTCAGGTGCTTTTTGTCGCCTGGGTTTTCACAATGACATCTCTCAACTCTTACGCTGGCGACTTACGGGATCCATCGCCCAGCGTTTGAATGCCTGAAAAACACTGGTTCCGTTTTGGAATGATGTCAATGAAGACCGTTCAGCTCACGCCGGAATTCGTGCGGCGATACAACGAGCAGGAACGAGAGTTGGAGCAATTACGCCAATCCGTCACTGGGCAGCCTTCGGAGGATTGCGAAGCACTGCGTCGCGAGAACGTTCGGTTATCTGCGGAAATGAAGGAATTGAAAGGCCGGCCGACGCCGGGTCCGGATTTCAATGATGCTGAGAAAAACGAAATCGAAGAATTGAAATCACGGCTGGAAACGCTCGACCGGGATTCCCGGAAGTTAAAGGCGTTCGCCAAAGATTTGAAAAAGAAGTTCGAAGAGAGCGAATCCGAACTGAAAAACGTCAGGCATGAGCGAGACACGGGGCGCAGTGAGTTACAGACATTACAGAAAGATCGTGAAGAACTCCGGAAAAGGTTGTCCGGACTCGATGGCGCAAAAGCGAACCCTCATGACGTTCTGTCGCTGCGTTCTGAGATCCAGGAGAAGGACGAACAGATCAAGGCGCTTGGAATGCAGAATGCACTCCTGGCGATGCAGGTTGCAAAGTTGAAGAAAGGGTCACCATAATGCACGGCCAGTTCTTTCACGGGCCATTATACTTCACGCGGTCAGAAATGATGCCGTCGATTGCCTTTCGATTGTCCCCTCTCCCCGCATTCGATTCTCCAATTTCGCATCTGTTCCACGGGGGGAGAGGGCTAGGGTGAGGGGGAACGCCGTTAAGGATTTTTGTAGCCGGATTCGTGAGAATTCGGACATTTGCCATGAAACGCTTCCGAAGTCTCACGACTTCGG
>Ga0138256_10006797_pt1 | contig 12089 bp, 8 predicted proteins | sample KNB2016incub_MG_FD_105486 | JGI IMG/M metagenome (GOLD analysis project Ga0138256, IMG submission 105486) | Active sludge microbial communities from wastewater in Klosterneuburg, Austria - KNB2014incub_MG | ecosystem: Engineered > WWTP > Activated sludge > Unclassified | place: Austria... | reverse complement strand
TCGAGAAAGGTGCTCTTGCCGATGCCGTTGGGCCCAACGATGCCGATGCGGTCCCCAGCTTTCAGCGAGTAGCTCCAATGCGAAACGATGGGCTTGTACGTCTCTGGAACGGACGGATCGCCAAAGCTCTTGGTGAGGTTGCGTGCTTCGATCACCTTGCCGCCAAGGCGCTCGGTCTTCACATCGATGCTCACCTGGTCGCGGCTGAAATCGCGCGTGGCCAATGACTTGATGGTCTCGAACTTGTCCAGGCGGCTCTTGCTCTTGGTGCCGCGCGCGCGGGGCATCTTGCGCACCCACTCGAGCTCGCTCTTCATCAGGCCCTTCAGGTGCTGCTGCGTGGCGTCACGCACCTCGTCCAGCGCGGCCTTCTTCTCCACGTAGTAGCTGTAGTTGCCGGTGAAGCGCGTGAACTGCCCGAACTCCATCTCGAGGATCTCGTCGCAGACATTGTCCAGGAAGTGGCGGTCGTGCGTGACGAGCAGCAGGGTGACACCGGGCGCACTGAGTTCCTCCTCCAGCTGCTCGATCATCTGCATGTCGAGGTGGTTGGTGGGCTCATCGAGGATCAGCACATCGGGCATGTTGATGAGCACCTTCGCCATGGCGACGCGTTTTTGCTGGCCGCCGCTCAGGGTGTTCACGGGCTGCTCCAGGTCGCGCAGATTGAACTGGAAGAGCAGGCGCTTCACGCGGGCCTCGTGGTCCCAGGCGTTCAGCTCCGTCATTTGGTCCACGGCGCGGTGCAGCTCCTCATCGCCGAGGTGGCGCTCCACGGCGTGCTCGTAGGCGCGGATCGCGTTGGTCACCGGGTCGTCCTGGTCGAGCATCTCGTCCACCAAGGAGTGCGTGGCGGTCATCACCACGTTCTGGTCCAGGTAACCGATGCGCAGCCCTTTGTTGAAGGTCACCTTGCCCTCGTCCGGTGTTTCGAGGCCAGCGATGCACTTCAGCAGTGTGCTCTTACCCGTGCCATTGCGTGCCACGATGGCGGTCTTCTGGCCCTTCTCCAGCCCGAAGCTGATGTCTTTGAACAACTGGCGCGGGCCATAGCGCTTGCCGAGGCGTTCAACGGAGAGGCAGTTCATGGGAATAGTCCGATGCTCGGCGAAATGGGACGCGAATGTAGAGCGATGGGGCGGAGGGGAGTGGACGGCCTTTGCTACATGGGAAGCCTGGGGCACGGCAGAAGGCCTAGGGAAGCCTTGCATCTACTTGGTGGGCGAGTGGAGAGACGCTAGCGAAAGGCACGAGTGCCCGAGAACTGCCCCACCTTTGCTCGCGTGAGCAGCCACGTTTATTCGCTCGCGCCGCACGGGAGGATGGAGATCTTGGAATGCGACCAATGAAGGAGCGGTACAGCGGGGTTCTGTTGGCGAGTGGCATCGGCCTCCTCGCGCACTTCGCATCCGCGTATACCTCCAGCTCCTTCAACGGCATTCTGCTGGCGCTGCTGCTCGGCATGGGGGTGGGCAACGTGATCGCGGTCCCGGAGCGCTTCCAAGCCGGCATCGGGTTCACCAGCAGCAAGCTCCTGGAGATCTCCGTGCTCTTCCTCGCCTTCAGCATCAACTACGCGCACATCGCCGCCCTGGGTGCGGCTTCCTTCAGCATCGTGGTGGTGGTGGTAATGGCCATGGTCCTCGTTGCCTTCTACCTGTCCCAACGCGTGAAGTGCCCGGCCTCCATCGGCTGGCTCGTGGGCTTCGGTACGGCGATCTGTGGATCTTCCGCCATAGCGGCATTGGCGCCGCGCGTGGCGACGAACAAGGAGGACGTGGGCATCGCCATGGCCGTGGTGAACCTCTTCGGCAGCGTGGGCATGATCGTGCTACCGCTGGTGCTGGTGGGACTGGACCTCGACACTACGCGGCTCGGCGTGCTTATCGGCGGCACCCTGCACTCGGTGGGCAATGTGGTGGGCGCGGGCTACGCCATGGACAACGCCGTGGGGGAGGCGGCCATCACCATCAAGCTGGCCCGGGTGGCCCTGCTTTCCCCGGCGCTCATCCTGTTCAATTACCTGGTACACCGCGCGCAGGTGAAGAGTTGGAAGGAGCACTTCGATCTGCCCTGGTATCTGTGGGGCTTTATCGGCATTACTGTATTGACCTCCCTTGTGAACTTGCCACCGGGGGTTCTCGGGGCCATGGATACGGCCGGCAAGGTGATCCTCACCATCGCCATGGCGGCCATCGGCCTGAAGGTGAGTTTCAAAGGGCTTTACCGCTCGGGCCGCAAAGGCCTCGGCTTCGGCCTGATGATCTTCGTGGTGCAGCTACTCCTGGTAGGTGGGCTGATGGGGCTGAGCGGGTTGTGAATGGACGCAGAAGCGCAGAGATCCGACCGCGGAGAGTCTGAGCGAGAGAAGAAGATCCGCGCGAGCGAAAGGAGTGGGCGAGCGGAGAGACACTCGCGGAGGGCGCGGGGGCACGGATGGACGGCTTCGCCCCGCGCTAGCTCACGCACGCCTAACTCCGCGCCAGCGTGGTGTATTCACCTTCAACGCGAGCGCATACGCGTTCGCGGATGCGGCCATGTCTCCTTTGAAATAGGCCGCCGAACCCATGTTGGCATGGGCCAGGGCCACATATTTCTCACCGCATCCTTTGCGCCAGGGCCAATTGTGCGCTTGCCAAAGTCCAGGCACTATCGGGTGCATCATAGATCAAAGCCCAGATAAGGTCATCGGCAGCCTTGAAGCGGATCGTATCCGGTCGCTGCACATCCTGCCATACGCCATGCAATTCCTCAGGACTTTGGGCGCACAGCGACGTAACGACCAGGAACATCATTACTCCGGTCCAACAACGCATATCGAGTTCCGTTCGGTTGGTGGGTGAACGTAGCTTTAGGTATAAGGACCGAAGCCTTCTATTGAGGGAGGACATGCTCGGTGCGCTGTAGCGAATGCGAAGGCAATGTGGCGAAGATGCGGCCTTAGCCCTTAGCCCACAAGAGCAGGAGCATCCGGAAGATGCCGTATTGACCAGAGCATACCTCAAGTGGTTCACAGCCCCCGATTTTTCGGGAGGTGGATGCTACGCGATCGCTGCCTTACCTATTTTGCGCGCCGTGTCAATTGAACTGTAGGACCACCTTCACAGCACCCTCGTATGTCATCTCAACGTTCGCTCACCTGCACGCTCACCCTTGCGATGTTCACCCCTCTGGTCGCGCAGATCCATGTGGATGAAGCCGGTCCTGCACAGGGTCATGGTCATTATCAACACGCACTAACGGAGTGCATCACGGATGCGGAACGTGTAACGATCCAGCAGCACATCGAGACGAGCAGGGCGCTGCTCCAGGCCCAGGGGCTGCTATCCGTCGCCACGCACGCACCAACGCCCTTGTTCGCGTGGCCGTTGCGCGCGGGGGCGGGGCTTAGCGATCCCGGCTACCACGGCATTTCGAACTATGTGGACCACAACCCGAACACGGGCCAATTGCAGGACTATACCTGTGGTGCGCGTACCTATGATTCCGGCACCTATGACCATGCGGGCACGGACATCTACACCTGGCCGTGGTCCTGGTATAAAATGGACTTCGCGCAGGTGGAGATCATCGCCGCTTCGCCCGGCACCATCGTGTTCAAACAGGATGGGAACTTCGATCGGAGCTGTGCCACCGCCGGGGGGAATTGGAACGCGGTGTACGTGCAGCACAACGATGGCAGTGTGGCGTGGTATGGCCACATGAAGTCGGGCTCGCTGACCCCGAAGGCCGTGGGACAAACGGTAGCACAAGGCGAATACCTGGGCGTGGTAGGCAGCTCCGGGAACAGCACGGGTCCCCACCTGCACTTGGAAGTGTATGATGCGGGCAACCAGTTGATCGATCCGTGGGCGGGGGCGTGCAATGCCACGACACCCACCTCGTGGTGGGCCGCGCAACGCCCCTATTTCGATCCCGCGGTGAACGCTTTGCGCACCCATTTCGCGGATGTGAACTGGGGCTCATGCCCCGCGCAGGAGGTTCTGAACACACGGGATAGTTACTGCGCTTCCGCCACCATCCGCTTCGCCGCGTACTACCGCGATCAGCTCAACGGGCAGGTATCCACCAGCGTGGTGCGCAGGCCGGACCAAAGCGTGTTCCAGACGTGGACCACCACATCGCCCCAGTACTATTCGTCCTCCTGGTGGTGGAACGCTTACAACCTGCCTTCCAATCCGCCGACGGGCAAATGGAGCTATGCCGTTACGTTGAACGGGGTGACGAACACGCACTATTTCTATGTGGGCACCCAGACACCGGCGATCACGCCACAGGGTCCCACCACTTTGTGCAATGGCGGCAGCGTACCGCTCACCGTGCCCCGCATGCCCGGGCATACCTACCAATGGTCGCGGAACGGAACACCTATCCCGAGCGCCACGGATACCATCGTACAGGCCTCATTGAGCGGAACCTATACCTGTGCGGCTACCTCTTTTTGCAGCACGATCACCTCGGCTGGTGTCTCCGTGACGAACGCTCCGTTGCTCGTGCGGCCGAAGCTGTTCCTGGAAGGGGCCTACAGCGCTGGGTCGATGGGTGACCAGCTGCGTGTGGCGGGCTTGGTGCCTGTCACGGAACCATACACCGCGCTGGGCTATGTGCATGTAGGATCGGGGTCGGGCACCACCACCCCAAGCGTATTGGCCACCACGGGTAACGATGCGATAGTGGATTGGGTGGTGGTGGAGCTACGATCCGCTGGCGATCCTACCGTGCGTTCGGCCACGCGTGCCGCTCTGGTACAGCGTGATGGTGATGTGGTGGATACCGATGGCATCTCCGCTGTTGCCTTCAGCGTAGCTTGCGGGAACTACTATGTGGCCGTGCGCCACCGCAATCACCTCGGTGTAATGACCGCCGCAGCTATCACCTTGGGCACCACCGCCGCGGTGGTCGACTTTACGCTGGCGGCTACAGCTGTTTATGGAACGAACGCACGGAAAGACGTGAGCGGCACCCAAGTGCTTTGGGCCGGTGACGTCACCTTCAATGGGCAATTGAAATACGCCGGTGGTGCCAACGACCGCGATCCCATTCTCACCGCGATCGGTGGCACGGTACCCACGAACACGTTGAGCGGGCAGTACCGCCAGGAGGATATCAACTTGAACGGCCAGGTGAAGTACGCCGGCAGCGCGAACGATCGCGATATACTGTTGCAGAACAGCGGTGGCTCTGTGCCGACAGCAGTGCGCAACGCGCAATTACCCTAGAGTCATTCTATGGCATTTGCAAGTGTTTTTTTAGTGTAGGGCGTGCCGCGCGCAAGAACAGCATACACTCGATGGATGATCTTGTTGCGGATGGCGTTGAGGACGCTCATGGCGCCTTTGCCTTCAGCGACTTTCCGGTCGTAGAAGGCGCGCAGCTCACCTGATCGGCTGATGGACGATACCGCTGACATGTGCAGGAGCGTCTTTAGTTGCCGATGAGCGAAGGACGAAACGCGGGTCTTACCACGGATGCTCGACCCGGATCGGAACTCGTATGGCGCGACCCCTGCGTGGCAGGCCAACTGCCGGGCTGATCCGAAGCGGGCGAATCCATCGGTCAATGCCAGCAGGTGCGCTGCAAGGATGGGCCCCACTGATTCGACCGACAGGACCAGTTCATACTGTCGCTGTAATTCGGGATCACGCTGGATCTCTACAAGGATCATCGCCTCCACTTCGACGATGGCCTTGTCGTACGCGCGTAGCATCGCCTTATCAAGGCGGTCCATGGTGCGACGCAGCTCGGCAGGCATCAACGGGTTGTAGTCCTTCAGTAGCACTTGATGTGCCTTGCGCCGATCCACCAGCAGCCTCCGGCGAGAGAGCAACTTCTTCAGCGTGCGCAAGCGCAGATGATCCCGGGTGAAACGACGGGCCTTGTCGTGGAAGCGCCGCGCGTAGTCGGCGATCCGTTGCGCATCAAGCTGGTCGTTCTTCCCGCGCCGCATGCCCAGGCTGCGTACCATGTCGCTTGCATTGGCCAGCCATGTGGGTATCTCCAATTCCACCAAGGCGATCAATGGCTGGTCGGAGTAATGAGCCGTGGGTTCCAGACAGATCAAGCATTTGTCCTTCACCAGGTCGAACTCCTTGGACCACCGACGCCATGATCGCACCAGACCCTTCGTGCTGTTCTCGGTCTGGACCATCGCCAGTAACTGACCGCTGGCATTTATCAAGGCCAGGTCCAAGGTGGCCTTGCTCACGTCGATCCCGATGTAGTGTTCCATGTTCGTTCTACTTTTGGGTTACACAGAAGATCCCTAGGGGGCTGAGCATCGGATCCTGAACTCGACAACTCTACTAGGCCCGAAGCCTGACATTCTATCCGAGCCTCAGATCCGAAGGAACCGCAGGTACCGATGAGTTAGATAGGCCTGAAGCCTCTCCCGCGCCCTGGTTCACCCGCAGTTCCGCTCAGTCCTCTTCGGAGATCTTTTATCCCCAGTAAAGTTGGTCTTCAGAAGGGATCTGCAAGCTTAGAGATCCGCGCCAGCGATGAGGTGCGCTAAGCGCCAGTAGCGGGTGGCTGCGCGCTCATGAGGGCCGGCGACGGTTAGCTGACCTACTATTGTTGATCCTACGCTGTTCGCGATGACCCCCATGCGTTGGTTATTCCTCTGTCTTCTCCACTGCTGCTGCCACGTAGCGTTCGCGGGTACGGATGCCAATTGGATCCAGTTCAAGCAATTGAAGCACGTAAAGACGGATGAGGTTTCGAAGAGCTTGTATTTCACCACGCGTGCAAGGAAGGCCAGCGCTTACACGATCCACTGTGATACCATCACGATCTCGCAGAAGGATACGGTCCATATGATCAACCGATACCGTGGGGCTCACCAGCAACACGGTGTATTCCTTTCGCCTGCAGACCATCGCCACGGCAGGAGTGAGCCCCGTGAGCGACCTGGCCACCGCGAAGGCGGCCTGAACGCACTTGTGCATACGCCCCCGCTGCGGTCCGCATGGGATCGAGGTGGGGGCGTTGGCGTGCGTGGATGAGGATGGTTGTCCGTCGCTCAACAGTTCCATCAGCTAGCGCACGATATAGAATGCACCAGTTGCGGAGTGCTCGTTGGTGGTTAAGCGCACCACGTAATGGCCTGCCGCGAACCATGCGATCGGTATGGTGGCCTGTCCGCTGCGCATGCCGTCTTCGTGCATCAAGGTTCCATCACTACGGAAGATGGAGAGCCTTCCTTGCGCCATGTCCGCCCCGAAGCGGATAAGGAGCTCATCGCCGGTCACCATGCACTGTATGGTGGGCACGGATGGTGCGTCGGCGATGGCTGCGGTGAACGGGATAAGCAGGTCGTTCACGAATTCTGGTAGACCGGCGTTGCAATTGCGACCGAGCAGAGCGACCCCTTGGTATTGATAGTCGGCGGCCAGGCCTTGGGCATCGGGGTTGTTGATGACCCCGAGGTGGTCCTGTTCCCAGTGGGCCACATAGATCTTCCCGTTCGGGGCCAAGCGGAGGGAGGGCTGGCCTGCGTTGCCCCCTGCGGTGATGATCTGCTCGCTCGCCAAGATGTCCGCCGCCAGCAGGTCATATTGGAAGATGCGTTTTGTGCCCAGGAACTCGCAGGTATAGAGGTACTGGCCCCCGGGGGCGAAAGCGCAACCGACCACGTTGCGGTCCAGGTCCAACAGGTTCGAGAGCACACCCGTCGACGGATCGAAGTCGAGCAGGATGGAATTATTCGTGGAGGAGTAGTGGACCTTGGTGCTGGTGAGGTTCACCGCCATATCGCCGGGCTGATCGTCCACCATGGGCCCGATGGTGGTGGTAACCGGCCCAGTGATACCTGCGGCCGTGACCAGGAAGGCGTGGTAATCGCTGTTGTCCAGCCCGTGTACCAATACCCACACATCAACACCGTTGGCGTGCCGAATGCCGATCATCGACTCGGTGACATCCGAGAGCAGCGGGTTGGCAATGGAGGTCACATCACCCAGGCCGCCGTTCAACGTCATGTCCACCTCGCAATACCGCAGCCCGCCCACCACGCCGTGCTCGGCGCAGTCCAAGGTGAAGATGTAGTAATGGTCCGTGTTGCCTGGATCCTGCACAATGAGCGCACCTTGCTTGGCACTGTTGCACCCGCCGGACAATTCCAGATCGCCATTGGGCATCACATTGTGGTTGCTGTCATAGACGTTTCCATAGCGGTAGGGAACACTGGTCATTACGCGCCCCGCGTTGGTATAGAACAACAACTCGCCATTGGCATCGCTAATGGATCCGCTCGCCTCGTAGGACATCATCATTCCGTCCAGCAAGGTTACAGGCGTGCCGCTGTTGAAGTCGAGCCCGGCGCGCGCGCCGAAGTACCACGTGTTCGCCTCCTGTGCGGCCGCGGGAATGGCCATGGCCCACACGCCCGCCAGGAACAGCATGTGCCACCTAGCGCGCACCGGTACGGAGGGGGTAGGGCAGGTGGTGGTCGTGGACGGGACAGTGTATGCGTGCAGCATGGGCAAGGTGTCTTGTTCGGTAAATCTATAACGGGGAGGCAAGGCCACGAAGAACGATCAGGGCCGGTTGGGAATTCGGGAACTGGTCCGTTCAAGGGCTGCTTACACAACCACTGCACCTGAAGTGGGGGTACTTACAAAACCATTGATCGATGTACTGGGTCGTCCTGCATTCCAAATGGACCATCGTTCCTCGCCCACGAGTGGCGCGCGCAATGATGATCGGTCCAAAGCCAGGACAACGGCAGTTCGTCTCGGTGCGAAGTGAACACATTGGATCGTTTGGAGATCCGTGTTGTCCACGCACTGGCCAACGCACGAATTAGAGATCGCTCCGGACAGATCCTCGGGCAGAGCCCTCGGATCTGATCGTCGTGCGGACGACCATTCTCAAAATACGGTTTGGAAACCACCCCCGAACCCCTCCTTAAGTACTGCGATCGAGCGATCGATCGCGGAGGGGAGTTGATCCGTGGGGTCTTCGCGAAGGCGACTGGGCCGTGTTCGCGAGCGTTCTCCCGGAGCGATGGCGGCGCATGCGCCGGGGACCATCGCATCCGGGATCAGCGCGAAGCGATCTTGTTGGATCCGGGCGAGGTGGCGGTGTGCCAAGCAGTTGCTCGAAGGTGTGGGTGCCTTCTTCGTGCAACTTCTGGTAGAGCAGGCCGCCGATCATGGTGTCGCCGGTCACGGTAATGGTGTACACGAAGTGGTGCGCCTCCAACCCCTGGTACCGCCAGAGTTCCTCGTGCCACACGGAACTGGCGTTGAAGGAGGGGGCTTGAGCGATGAGTTGCGTAGCAAGGCAAAGTCCGGGTAGAAGGTGGAGCGTGGCGTGTGCGATGCGGTGCAGGGCGGTCTTTCTTTCGTGGTAGGTTGACGGAGGGCGTTCGAGGGATCGCCCTGTGGCCATGTTCATTATCGGTCGGGGGTGATCGTACGCATGCGGATATCGATCGCTCCGTGGTGCCGCTTGTTGTAGATCAGCGTGCGTCCATCGCGGCCTATGAAGGCGCGGCCGTCCTCTTCACGCGGTGCCGCGCTGGTGAGGGTCTCATCGCCCGTTCCGTCCGGACGGATGCGATGGATGCTGTGCTGCCCGCTGGCCATGGTGCTGTAGTAGATCCACTTGCCGTCCGCGCTGTACATCGGCCAGCCGTCCGTAACGGCCGGCGTTTGGGTGAGGTTGTCCACCAGGGCGGTCGAGAGATCGAGGATCACGACGTCATCGCTGGTCGCGTCGTTGCGCAGGAAGACGATGTGCTTCATGTCGGGTGCGTAGCGTGCACAGGTCTCTTCCATGCGGGAGTCGGTGAGGCGAAGCAGTTCACGCGTGCCGAGGTCGATCCGGTAGATGTCCAGCGATCCGTTCCCGCGCGTGCTGTTGAAGAGGAGGTACTTTCCGTCCGGGCTGAAGTAGGGATGGATGTCGCGTGCGGGGTTGTTGGTGAGGCGTTCCAAGCTGCTGCCGTCCACCTTCATGCGGTAGATCTCCTCGTTGCCGTCGCGGTCGCTCACGAAGGCGATCCACGCATTGTCCGCGCTCCAGTCCACGAAGTTGTTGTTGAACGCGTCGTGGGTGATGCGCTGCTGTGCTTTCGTGGCGATGTCCATGATGTAGAGCTGCCACTTGCCCGTGCGGTTGCTCTGGTAGAGGATGCGGTTGCCGTTCAGCGAGAGGCGCGGGTAGGCGTTCTCCACGCCGGCTTCGTGCAGTAGGATGGTGGTGGCCCCCTCCGCGATAGCCGGGGTCGCTTTCGTGGCCGGTGGACTTTGCCCCTGGCAAGCGCCGCTCATGGATAGACCCACCAGCAGAAGTGTGCGCATGTGTGGAATAGGATGGGGCAGGTGCATGGGTAGAGGTATCAAGGTGCAATTGCGGCGAACATGATCTCGCAACCGCCGCCCAGCTCCTCGGGCAGGCAGTTGGTGAAGAAGACGCCCTGCCCGTGCGGCGCCCACTTGGGCGAGGTGCCGCGGCCGTGGGTATCGGCGAGCAGGCGTACATCGGAACCATCCGCACGCATGATGAGGATCTGGTGGTCCGTGCCGTTGCGGTTGGCGGCGAACGCGAGGTGCTGCCCATCCGGCGACCAGGCGGGCCAGCCTTCGTAGGCGGGATGGTGCGTCAGGTTGCGCGCGTCAGAACCGTCGGCGTTGGCCACGAAGACCTCGGAGTTCATGTCGCCCACGATCCTGCGGAAGGCGATGCGCTTTCCATCGGGCGCCATCACCGGAAAGGTGTTCACCCCGCCGGTGATCAGGGTGTCGATGTGGAGCGTGCTGACGTCCACCGCGTAGATCTCCGACGCGTTCTTCGCGGGCGGGCGCAGGTCGTCGTCCGTGCTGAAGAGGATGCGCGTTCCATCGGGTGTCCAACTGGGATGGATGGCCCGCACGCGGGACGGGGTAACCGCTTTGCGGTCCTTGCCGTCCGGTGCCATCACGTATACCACCCGGCTCTTTTCATCGGAGAGCACGAAGGCGATCCGCTGGCCATCGGGGGACCAGGCCGGGTCCTCATGGTCCATGTCGTCGTGCGTGATCTGCGTCCAGCGGCCGGTGCCTTCGTTCAGCAGGAAGAGCTGTTCCCTGCCCGCGATAATGGTGATCATCACGGACCGATCGCCCACCGGTGCGGGCACCATGTCCAGGTTGTAGGAGCGGGTGACCTGCCGCGCCACGGCCATGGGGCTGTCGACAGGAAGCGGATCCACGCCACCCTGCCCGAGCGTGATGCCCGGTAGGAGGATGTACAGCAGGAACAGGTGGCCGATGGGCTTCGGCTGTCGAAAGCAAAGAGAGGGCGTTCGCATCAGTGCTCCGTTAGTCGCTGGTAGAGGTGCTGTTCCGCCACGGGCAGCGGTACCATGCCGAGATCCAGGTAGGCCCGGTGGAAGCGCGCTGCATCGAAGCGATCGCCCAGTTCGCGCTGCAGCCGTTCGCGCAATGCGCTGATCCCATGGGCGCCCACTTTATAGCTCAGCGCCTGGGCCGCCCAGTTGGTTACGCGGGTCACCTCGCGGTCGGCGAGTTCCGGCTGGCCGGGGATGTGCTTCTCCCAATAGCGCAAGGCCTCCTCGCGCGACCAGCCCAGGCCATGGATCCCCGCATCGAGCACCACGCGCACGGAACGCACGAGGTCCCATTCCCATTTGCCCAGGGCCTGGAGCGGGTCCGTGTAGAGCCCCAGTTCCGTGCCGTAGTACTCCACGTAGCAGGCCCAGCCCTCGAAGTTCCCGGGGTAGGTGAGCAGTGCCCGCAGGTCGTTCGTGGGGTGCTTGCGGCGCAGGCTCGATTGCAGATGGTGACCGGGGATCGCTTCGTGCAGGTAGATCCAGTCGAGCGCCCGCGCATCGAAGCGCCCGCCGTGGAAGTTGAATTGGAACACATCGGTGCCGTAGGGGTTGTCCTCGTTGGCCAGGTAGATCCCCGGTGGCGTGTGGGGACCGGCGCCCGGCCATTCCATCGCATGCACGGTCGGCACTTCCACAGCGCCGACGAAACCCTTCAGTCGTGTACGTACCGTGCTGTCGATGGCGGCGAACCGCTGCAACACAAGGGCCGTGTCGGTGATCCAGCGCGGGTCGGATGAACGCGCGCCGAGGAGGG
>Ga0138256_10006796_pt1 | contig 12089 bp, 13 predicted proteins | sample KNB2016incub_MG_FD_105486 | JGI IMG/M metagenome (GOLD analysis project Ga0138256, IMG submission 105486) | Active sludge microbial communities from wastewater in Klosterneuburg, Austria - KNB2014incub_MG | ecosystem: Engineered > WWTP > Activated sludge > Unclassified | place: Austria... | reverse complement strand
TACGTAAATAAATGTGCTTTATCATTTCAAACCTGTCTGATCATGTTCAACATTTGATCCATTGCCATTCGAATTTGTACAGCTGATGCGACTAGAAGGGCTAAACAGAATCAAGGCTAAGAATTTGAACAGCAAGCATAAAGGATCGCCAAACCCAATAGCCAGGATTTTCAGAAGAAATTTGTACCTTCATAATTGAAATTATTGCCCTTTTTAAGGCAATTCAATTAGATTTGTGCGATGCTTTTGAAAAAACCTCTTTTATTCTTCTCACTTTTTGTCTTCCTCTGCGGTTGTGAAAACGATTTGAGTAAAGTGAAATTCTATGCGAAAGCCGAACACAGTCCGATAGAGACTGCTAAAAACATTAAGATTATTTATAGTGATTCCGCCAGAGTACAGGTTGAAGTGAGGGCGCCTTTGATGGAACGATTTGAAACAGAAAATCCTTACTTTGAAATGACAAAAGGGCTTCGTGCAACTTTTTTTGACGATCAGTTAAAGGTAAAAAGCAGGATGGATGCCGACTACGGAATACGCTATGAGAAGGAACAAAAAATGGAAGCCAGAAAGAATGTTGTAGTTGTAAATGAAAAGGGAGAACAACTCAACACGGAGCATTTAATCTGGGATGAGAAAAAGGAGAAGTTGACCAGTGATGAATTCGTAAAAATAACGACGAAGGATGAGATAATTTACGGCAACGGCTTCGAGGCAAATCAGGATTTTTCGAAGTATAAAATTTTCAATGTAAAAGGAACTTTTCCCATAAATAACACAAAACATGATAAGGATTCTTGAAATATCCTGGTTGATTATCGCATTAATAACGGCAATCATTGCTGTCTATCAATTTTTTATTGAAGGATGGCAATCCGCTATCTGGATGTTGGGTATCACGCTAATTGCCATTGTCATGTATAATATCAGGCATCGCCAAAGAATTCGTTTCGAAAAGCAGGATCGTGATGCAGCGAAATATCATTGATCAACCTGGCAGGAAGATGTATTGAAAGTTGGCAGAAATACCCGGCCAGACACTATTGATTTTCACCTTAAATGCCTCAATCTCCGAAGATCATTCTTTTCTTATCTTTGTAAAAATTCCTGAATCTACATGTCCGATTGGACCATTATAATACTTTCTCTACTCTTTTCGGCCTTTGCATCAGGGAGTGAAATAGCTTTCATTTCATTAAATAAACTCCGGATAGAACTTGACAGAAGTCAAGGCAGTTTTCCTGCAAAAATTATTTGGGGATTTGTTAAAACTCCTTCAAAATTTATTGCTACAATGCTCGTGGCAAACAATGTCGCATTGGTCATTTACGGAACTATCATGGCACAAGATATCCTGACTATGGATTTACTGCGCTCCTATTTGCCTAAAGCTTTGCATTCTGAAGGTAGTCTGCTCATAATACAAACCATTACCAGTACACTTATCATTCTTGTATTCGCTGAGTTTTTACCCAAAGCAATATTTCGAATTAACCCCAACGGAATTTTAAAACTTCTTGCCATTCCTATCAAACTTATTTCTTACTTGCTTGCTCCTATAGTCTGGATTGTACTGGGCATTGGCCGATTTATTCTCAGACGTGTTATGGGAATAGAAATTACTGACGAGCGGCCGGTTTTTGGAAAGGTAGATCTGGACTTTTACATAAAGGATCTTACAAGCAAAAACAGTCAGGTTGAAGAGATGGATGCTGAGATCCGCATATTTCAAAATGCACTGGATTTTAAGGATGTGAAAGTGCGCGAATGCATGGTTCCCCGCAAGGAAATTATTGCCATAGATGTAGACGAGAGCATCGGCAAACTAAGGCAGATGTTCATCGAAACAGAACTTAGCAGGATAATGGTTTACCGTGACAATATTGATAACATTATCGGCTTTGTGCATAGTACAGAAATGTTTAAAAGGCCGGATGACATCAAACAAATTTTATTGCCGGTAAGCATTGTTCCTGAAGTGATGGCTGCTGATGAATTATTAAAACAATTCACAAACCAACACAGAAGTGTTGCCATTGTTGTGGATGAGTTTGGAGGAACATCCGGGCTCATAACACTGGAAGATCTTATTGAAGAAATATTTGGAGAGATACAGGACGAACATGATGTAACTGAAGGGACAGAAAAGCAAATAAACGAAAATGAATATCTTTTTTCCGGGAGACTTGAGATTGATTACCTCAATAAAAAATACGAATTGAATATTCCCGAACATGAAAGTTATGAAACACTCGGAGGATTTATTTTTCACAACCACGAAAACATTCCTTCGCCCGGGGAAGAAATTATGATTCCTCCCTTTGCCATTACCGCCGTGAAAGTGAAGAACAATAAAATTGAACAGGTAAGATTAAAGATCGTTTCTTAATTTAGTTTACACAAAATAATATCATGCGTTGGAAAGGCCGAAGAGAAAGTTCTAATGTTGAGGACCGCCGCAGTTCAGGAGGAAAGAAGACGGTAGTTGGAGGTGGTATTGGAATAATCATTGTCATCATTATTTCGTTGCTTATGGGAGAGGATCCGAACAAGATTCTTCAACAAGCAATGCCTGATGGGCAAATAAACACCGAACAAAACGACTACACAGCTTCGGCAGAAGATGAGGAGGCTGCAGATTTTGTGAAGGTTGTATTAGCTGATAACGAAGACGTGTGGAATTCGGTTTTTACATCAGGCGGCTTGAAATATAAGGAACCAATTTTGGTGCTTTTTCGAAGTCAGGTAAGTTCTGCCTGTGGCAATGCATCATCAAGTTCAGGACCATTCTATTGTTCCGGAGATCAAAAAATTTATATCGATTTATCTTTCTATGATGAATTGAAAACACGATTCAATGCACCGGGAGACTTTGCAATGGCATACGTTGTATCACACGAGGTTGGTCATCATGTACAAAATCTACTGGGTATTTCAGATAAAGTTCATGCGCAGCGAAGCCGACTTAGTGAGGAGGAATACAATGAGCTAAGTGTTCGCCTTGAGTTACAGGCTGATTTTTTTGCCGGTTTATGGGCTCATCACGCAGACAAAATGAAATCGATTCTCGATGAAGGAGACATTGAAGAAGCACTCAATGCGGCAAACGCTATTGGAGATGATCGTCTGCAGAAACAATCTCAAGGCTATGTTGTACCGGATGCATTTACGCACGGAACATCAGAACAAAGGATGCGCTGGTTTAAAAAAGGATACAGTACAGGTGACATTGGACAAGGTGATACTTTTGCAGCGAGTTCCCTTTAGGATAATTATTAAAAAACGGTCGAATTTGGTCTGTTTTATAAGCTGATTGCTTCGACTAAATGGCCGATTCCCAAAGGGCATGCAATTTTTCAAGCATTTCTCTGCTTTCCTTTTAAATTCGGCTTCGCGGTTGTATATTCGCCCCTCATTTTGTGGTTTTAATCTATATAACTACATAAGTACCTTATGTTTAGGAACTTGTATGTTAAATATGGATTTGAACAAAATGACACAAAAAGCTAACACTCAAAAATTAAATTAATTACAATGGCAGTTATTGGAAGTATCAGAAAGCGCGTAGGATTGCTCATCGGTTTCATCGGTGTTTCTCTACTTGCTTTCATATTGGGAGATGTATTCAGTTCCGGCACCGGTATTTTCGGTGGAAACACTGATGTTGTCGGCGATGTAGCAGGTGAAAAAGTTCACTATTCTGAATTTGAGAAAAGAGTAGAAATGCTCACAGAAAACTACAGAATAAATACGCAGTCGGACAATATTGACCAGAACACTCAGGACATGTTGCGTGAGCAGGCATGGGGAATGTTCGTGAACGAAAACACTCTTGGTGTCGAGTATAAGAAACTTGGTATATCTGTGAGCGCGGAAGAGCTTTATGATATGTGTACCGGGTCCACCCCTCATGCACAGGTCAAGCAGGCGTTCTCTGATCCAAAGACCGGTCAATTTGATGCGGCTTCTGTGATTAAATTTCTGAAGAACCTCCCTAATGCTGACGAAAAAACACAGCGCCAATGGCGACAATTTGAAGATGCTATCCGTGAAGAAAGAATCGCGAGCAAATATAAAGACATGCTGAAGGCGGGATTGTTTGTTACGGACGCTGAAGCAAAAGAAGCTTACACGGAAGCACAACGTACTGCATCGATCAGTTACTTGCGTTTGGATTATAACACCATTCCCGACAGTACTATAAAAGTCGAGGAAGGCGATTTGAAAGCATATCATAGTGCAAATACAGCAAAGTATAAGCAGACCGAGTCTATTCGTAAAATAGAATATGTAACATTTGACATCACCCCTTCTGTTGAAGATCGTCAGGAAGTGACGGAATGGATAAATAAAAAGGCCGGAGAATTTGCTGAAAGCACGAATGATATTAATTATGTAAATCAGTACAGCGATGTTCCATTTGACTCCACTTATCACGCTAAAGGAACACTTGCCGCTGTAATTGACACTTCATTTTTCAATGCACCAATTGGAAAAATGGTTGGCCCTTATATGGATGGCGACATATTTAAAATTTCGAAACTGGTTGCAGATAGATTTATTCCGGATTCAGTTAAAGCAAGACACATCCTCATTTCAGTTGAGAATGGAGACACCGCGAAAGCAAGAAATACAGCCGATAGTTTGAAATCTGCAATTAAGCGTGGTGCTAAATTTGCCGATCTGGCACAGGTATTTTCTAAAGACCCGGGCTCAGGTGCAAAAGGTGGAGATCTTGGTTGGTTCAGATCAGGTGCTATGGTTAAGCCTTTTAATGATGCATGTTTTGAAGGTAGTAAAGGCGATATGCCAATCGTTACATCGCAGTTTGGGGTTCACCTTATTGAAATCATGGATAAAGGAGTACCTTCCAAACAAATTCAGGTTGCGACTCTGGAACGCAAGGTTGAGCCATCTCAAAAAACATACGACAATATTTACGGAAAGGCCAATCAATTTGCATCAAACAATAACACAGCACTGCTATTCGATAGCGCATGCATCAAAGAGGGTCTGAACAAACGAATTGCTGATAACATCCGTGAAACTGATAAAAACATCCCGGGATTAGAATCTCCTCGTGAACTTGTACGCTGGGCATACCAGGCTAAAAAAGGTGATGTTTCAAAGGCCTTTACCCTTGGTGAAAAATATGTTATTGCAAAACTTGTAGACATCAAGGACAAAGGAACTTTGCCTTTGGAAAGTGTACGTGAGCAAGTGACTGCTGAAGTTCGCAAACAGAAGAAAGCTGACATGCTCGCAGAAAAGATAAACGCTGCCGGAGCAACTACCATGGAAGCATTAGCTCAGAAATTGAATGTGAATAGCAGCGATGCAGATGCTATCAACTTCCAGAATCCGTATATTCAAGGATTAGGAAATGAGAACAAAGCTGTTGGATCTATCTTTGGAATGAAAGCGGGTAGCATATCAAAGCCAATCAAAGGTGACAACGGAGTAATCGTTGTCTTCGTTAAGTCATTCACGGAGCCCGCTGCTATCACTGACTACAGTGCTAACATCAAGCAATTGGTTGACCAACGCAAATCACGCAGTGAATATGAAGTCTTCAATGCTTTGAAAGAAAAAGCAAATATTGAAGATAACCGCGGTAAATTTTACTAAGATATTTTTTATTGAAAAAAAATCCTCTGAATATTCAGAGGATTTTTTTTGCGCTTGACACGAGGTCTGCTTAATCCGGGACCACCGGTACAAATTCATTTAATTTTTTACCAGTAAAATTCGCCTGAAATGACCACTAAAATCAGCAGGGACGTCTGAAACTAGCCGGAGATTTGATTTTGAATGAATCGATTCAAAATCTCTGCTAATATCACTAAAAAGTAAACTGGTGAAAAGGTTGAAAAATCTTCGCAACAAACTTGCCTTTTTATTTTTTCCAAGGAACTTATCAAATACTGATACCTTCCCTCCTTTTTTGAGCACTCTTTCAGCTTCCCGTATGCAAGCAGCCGGATCAGGAATGACGGCAAGGATCAGGTGAAGTACTATTTTGTCAAAACTGCCATCAGGAAAATCCAGGTTCTGGCCATCCATCACGTGGATAATAATATTCCGTTTCAATTTGAGATTTCTCTTCCTGGCTCGTTCAAGCATGGATGCGGTAATGTCAGTAAGAGTGATTTCACAATTTGGAGGGAAAAATTCCAGATCCAATCCTGTACCTGCTCCAATGATCAATACCTTTTCACCGGATTCAATTCTCAAAGAATTCACCGAGGCTTTTCTTGATGCAGCGAAATAACTTCCGATCAAATCGTAGACAGGAGTATAAACCGTATAGCGGATACGGTTCCATTTGTTAGTGTTAACCTTCATCAAAACCTGGATTTACTCTAGTGCAAAGAAAAAGTTCTCACAAGATCTACATTTCCGCTGGCCCCGTGACAAGCAGTACAATCGGCGCCCTTCTTACTAGTTGAATAAAAAGTTTCACCGTTATCGCGATACTCGCCCCAGATCCAATCGCCACCGGTATTCTCATCCATACTGGTTTTAAACATAGCAGCGTAGAATTTAATATCGCCACCGGATGTGGCATAAATTTCTTTTACGACGATTGAGCCATCAGGAAATCTTGATCCACCAAGATTGCTTAAATCTGAATTCATGGCTGAGGCAGCAGTCTGATTGAAACGAATCCGTACAAATGAACCGTGCGGACTACTTGGATCACTCCGCAAGGTGTCGGTGGAGTTTTTATAGTATTGGTAACCTGCATTGGATTGTATCAGATCCAGCAAAGCTGCATCGCTGAGACTGACTCGTTCAGCTTTGTCATTGGTACATGAATTGAAAAACATCGACAAAAAAAGCAACAAGGAAGTGCCCTTCCATCTATTTAGATGAAGTAATTTTTTACCAATACACAAGAAATGCAAAATCCCTTTGAAAATATTTACCATTTGAATTGTCATTGTATTCAAATGTAAGCATCTCATTTCAAAAATCATCAAAAAAAAAGACCCATCCCGATGAAGGATGGGTCTTTCAATAATTACTATTTTATTTTTTCTCGTCAAGAACTAAAGTGTTTGACTTGCCATGGCATGAATTACAAGTTGCTCCGCGCATATTGACACCATATGTTGGATGCCCGTCCTGATCATAACTTGCCCAAAGCCATCCTCCGGAAGAATTCGGATCGGCGGGTGCTTTATACATCACATCATATCCGGTAACATCTCCTTTGCTGTTAAGATATTCCTTTACCAGCATTGAATTCACTGCATAGGTAACAGACATATTCCCCTCTGCTGACAAACTATTTTTGGCTACAGCATTCATCCTGATACGAAAATCCTGCGATTTCATTCTTGCAATGGAAGAACCGACATCGAGGACATCAGTTTGTTTAACTACTGTTATAAGAGCTTCATCAGAAAGAGCTGTGGACTCATCAGATTCACGGGAACAAGAGGTCAGAATCAGTGCTGTTGCAAGTACGATTAGAGTGTAGAGTTTTTTCATGTTGGGTTTGTTTACAGAAAGGTAAATCACATTTATCATGAAAATGTCTTAGAAATGTCATGAAGAGGGTTGAAAATGAAGAAGATACAAAATTCTTCAAAAATCTTTCAAAAATGCCCCATCCTCATGAATAAAAATATTAACAACAATTATTTCATTCCTGATTATCATCGTGCTCAACCTGCAGAATATGAAGTAGACGATGTACCACAGGAGCCAGAAATACGGCAGTAATGCTTAAAAAGGCCACACCACTGTAGAGTGCATAGAATGATGAAAATATTTTGGCTGCATCAGTTTTCATTTCCGCTACAGGTCCCATCCCTGTTAGAATCATGGATGACATATGAAAGCTGTCAAGAAAATTCAGTTCAGCAATAAAATGGTAGCCTAAAACGCCAATGCCGAGTGAAGCAGAAATAAGAACGACGGAGAAAAGTCCGTAGCGTCCCATTCGGACAAAAAAACTTGGAAGAGGTAAAACCCTTTGCTTCCTATGCTCCATTGTCATTTCTTTTTTAACTCTTTCATTAAATCTTCGAGATAGTCAGTTTGCACTTCCTGAATCTCGAGTAATTTTTTATTCTGATGAATCAGGAGGTGATCCATTTTCTCACTCAATAATTTTATCTCCAATTCCGCTTTCAGATTAATTTTATAATCGTGCTCAGCACGTATTCTGTCTTTTTGTTCCTGTCTGTTTTGGCTCATCATGATAATGGGAGCTTGAATTGCTGCAAGGCAGGACAAAATTAAATTTAAAAGGATAAAGGGGAAAGGATCAAAAGGTTTGGTCGTTAATATCCAAATATTAATGCCAATCCAAATCATTATAAAGGAGAAAAAGCTAATGATGAATGTCCAGCTTCCTCCAAATACTGCAATCCGATCTGAGAGTCGATCACCAAAAGATAATTTTGTCACAATATCATCTTCAATATTCTCTGAAAGAATTGAATTATTTTTAATAGAATCTAAAACATCCTGATGCAGATGAATTAATTCTCCCTTCTCCTGACTAATAAGCCAAGTGAGATACTGTCTTCTATAATGGTTTAGCTCATCAATCGAAATAAGCGAATCTTTATCGAAATCGGGATACTCTGATTGAATGAGATTAAAGATCCCCTCTCTCAATTCACTACCCTTTACAGATTCTCCTGCTTTAATCCGGTTTTTACTTAAAAAGCTAATTGACATTTAGATTGATTTTACACACGAAGAAAACACTAATAAAGGAACACAACATGAAGAATGTCTGACAACCTTCTACCTTAATATCTGCAAACGGTATGAATCGAGCTTAATGAAAATAAACAGTAAGATTGTGAATGACCAGAGTGAAGAACCTCCATAGCTAAAAAATGGAAGAGGAATACCTATGACCGGTGCAAGACCTATGGTCATACCTATATTAATCATCAGGTGAAAAAATATTATTGAAGCAACGCCATAACCGTAGATGCGTGAATACTGAGAACGCTGACGTTCGGCCACAAAAATTATTCTTCCCAACAATGCCATGAAGAGTCCGATCACAACAAGACTTCCCAGAAATCCCCACTCCTCTCCTACTGTACAAAAGATAAAGTCTGTACTTTGTTCCGGCACGAAATCATATTTTGTCTGGGTTCCCTGTAAAAAGCCTTTCCCAAACAAACCGCCTGATCCAATGGCGATTTTACTTTGATTGACATTGTATCCAGCTCCCTTTAAATCAAGTTCCTTACCGAGCAATACGTCAATCCGGGTTCGCTGGTGTGCTTGCAAGACATTGCTATAAACATAATCCACACTGTAGACCATACCAATCGCTATGATTGCCCCGGAGACAATGATGATAATATTTCGTTTGTTTTTTCTAACCAGCATAATAAAAACCACTGCCAGTCCAATCAGTATACCAATGAGTGTTGAGTTCTTTACCAGAAGTGCGAGCACAAACAAGGCTACAGATACGAGGGCAAGTAATAAAATATTTCCTGACAGGCCCTCCCTGTAGAGAACGAAGATGAAAGATGCAAAAACCAATGCAGAGCCGGTGTCATTCTGAAGCAGAATTATCAATGCAGGCAGTCCCAAGATTAGTGTTGAAATCAATTTCGTTCTTGCATTCTGCATTCGTATATCCAGGGTACTAAGATATTTCGCCAAAGCCATGCTGGTCGCAAATTTGGCGAACTCCGCCGGCTGCAACTTAAACGATCCGATATCGATCCATCCGAAAGAACCTTTAACATCCCGGGAGAATGCAAATGTCGAGATCAGTAATAAAATAAATGCTGCGTATATGGCATAAGAAAAAGCGGCGTAGAACTTCCCGTCAATAACCAGAATCATAAGGGCAAGAATGCAGGCTCCCCCTATCCACAGCGTTTGTTTACCATAGCTTTGTGACAAATCGAAAATACTGCTGTGTTCTTCGTTGTAAACTGCTGCATAGATATTAACCCATCCTATGAGAACCATTACGACGAACAAAGCCACCAGAACCCAGTCAATATTTTGCAGTATGTTTTTCTGATCGCGCATGAACAATCTATTTCAAACGAGGGAGCGCTTTTACGGTAGTAGCAGCACTTTTCTGAGTTATACTTTTTTCTTTTTCAACAGGAACTTTCGGCAATTCAATTTCTGGAAGGATAACTCCATCCCGCATCCGCTTATCCATTTCCGGACGGGAGATGCTGTCTGTCAGGTATTTTTCAATCAGCAAAGAGGCAATAGGCGCCGCCCATTGTGATCCGAATCCAGAGTTCTCCACCGAAACAGCGATTGCAATTTTCGGATTATACTTGGGTGCAAAGGCCACGTACATCGAATGATCTTTCCCATGAGGATTCTGCGCAGTGCCGGTTTTACCACATACAACAATGCCCTTAATTTTTGTTGCAGCCGCTGTTCCACTTTCCACTACACTTTCCATTCCATCAACAACGATATCAAAATATTTCCTGTCAATACCGAATGAATTTTTCAATCGAAACTCCGCAGGCAGATACATTTCATCACCAATGGCTTTCACCACGTGCGGCGTGTAGTAATAGCCCCTGTTTGCGATACCTGCAATAATATTGGCATTTTGTAAAGGTGTTATACCCAATTCTCCCTGACCTATTCCCAAGGAAATTATTGTAGAAGATCTCCACTGGCCTTTACCAAAATATTTATCGTAATATTCAATGGAAGGAACAGAGCCCTTTAAGACATTGGGAAGATCAGATGGTAAGCGAATTCCGATTCCGAACTTTTCAATATTTTTTCTCCAGACCGCAAATGCATCGGCAGTACTTTTATATTTATTATTATCAATGACAGATCGAAAAACATAGCTATAGTATGAATTACAACTCTGCGCAATTGAGCCTTTTAAATCCAATGGCGATGAGTGCGCATGGCATTTAGGCCTTCCCCCACCCGGTGGATATCCCCCATAGCATGGATATCTGGTAGAAGGAAATAATGTTTGCTCTTGTTGTGCGATCAGTGCCATCACCAGCTTAAAAGTTGAACCGGGAGGATAAGTTGCCATCTGAGAGCGGTTGAACAATGGCTTGTAAGGATCCTTGAGCAGTGCCAGATAATTCTTTGTTCTCGTTCTTCCGACCAATAAATTAGGGTCATAGGCAGGTGAACTAACCATGCATAAAATTTCTCCTGTTGAAGGTTCGATGGCAACTACACTGCCTACCTTATTTCGCATGAGTAACTCGCCGTATAATTGTAAATCTCCGTCAATGGATAATTTCAAATTCTCTCCGGCAACGGAGGCTGTGTCATACTTTCCATTCTGGAAACTTCCTTTCTCCCGATTAAATACATCCACCATTACTCTCCTCACACCACGTCGCCCACGAAGTTCTTTTTCATAGGATTTTTCTATCCCACTTTTCCCGATATAGTCGCCATCCTTGTAATAGGGATCCTTTCTGGTTATACTGGTATCAACTTCACCGATATATCCAAACAAGTGCGCCGCAATTGGAAGTGGATATTTCCGCAATGTTCTTGCCTCCACGTAAAAACCGGGAAACTTATAGAGCTTCTCCTGTAAGGTAGCATAAGTCTCAACAGACAACTGTTTTTCAAACAAGGAAGCTTTGTAAGGTGAATAAGACTTCGCTTTATTAAATTTTTCTATGTACTCCTCCTTGCTAATGCCTATAAGTTGGCAAAGTTCCAAGGTATCAAGATTCTTTGCCTGTCGCGGAGTAATCATCAGGTCATATACGGGCTCATTATAGACGAGTAATTTTCCTTTACGATCGTAAATCAGTCCACGCGATGGATAATCAGTAATAAGACGCATAACATTGTTTGTCGCAGAGGCAGTATAGCTTTGATCAACGACTTGCAAATAGAATAAACGGATGAGATAAATTATCCCCACCGAGATGAAGATGATAAAGATGACCGTATTTCTACCTGACGATACGTTCATGGCGCTTCAGTGATCTTCCAAATAAATACTGTCCAAGCACAATCAGAAGTATAGTGATGATTGAATTGAGAATTGCCTTGTAAAACGTAATAAAGAATTCACTAAAACGGAAAACTTCCACGTAGAAAAACACAAGGTGATGCAAAAAGAT
>Ga0138256_10006794_pt1 | contig 12091 bp, 6 predicted proteins | sample KNB2016incub_MG_FD_105486 | JGI IMG/M metagenome (GOLD analysis project Ga0138256, IMG submission 105486) | Active sludge microbial communities from wastewater in Klosterneuburg, Austria - KNB2014incub_MG | ecosystem: Engineered > WWTP > Activated sludge > Unclassified | place: Austria... | reverse complement strand
TCCGCGGCCGTCGAATGTTAGCGTGTTGTGATGTTCAGTCAACGGTACCCCGGCATATCCAGAATCGCCAGTTAGATACTTTCCGCTCGACCATATGATAAAACCGCCCGCGTCAGGATGTGCATGGCCGCTGGAGAGCCGCCAATCGGGAAAAGCTTTGACCTTTGCGGCGGCCGAGTGACCCTCTGGCGGGCCGGCTTTGAACGCCCACGCCGTCGCGTCGTCGTTCCAGGAACTTCTCCAGAACACGACTTCATGGTCCTTGAAATAATGGCTTGTCGCCTGCCTCTCGATCGGGACCGCTTTTATCGACGGGTCGTACCAGATGAACGTCCAGAATTCTTCCGCATTCACCTGACCTTTGGATCTCAGCCAATCGCCAACGCCCTGCGCCTCACCATTGCCATACCGCGAGGCAAGGTTGTAAAGGATGTTGTAATTCGTGCGGAATTTTCCGTCAATGCGCTCACGTGCATAATCGTCGCCTTTCCGTGCCCGAGTGACGGGCCCTGCGTAAATGTCGCCGAAGTCAAAATTAAACTCGCCGCCCGGCAGAGTGGCGTGGGCGACATATTTATGAGCATCGCGAAAACCCGGTGTCGTTTTGTATAGGTCTTCGCCGGTCGCTTGAAGTTGAGCGTCCATATAATGGACCAGCCACGGCGTCGAGAAGATCCAATACTCCATTCCTTCGTAGTAATAACCATCTTCGGAGTAAGTTGCCAATACTCGGTCATAGATCGCCCGCGAGGTTGCTGCCCACTCCTTCGCTTCAGGCACTTCGTCCATCAGCGCGTAAGCGGCTACGGCCAATCCTGTGATCGGGATGAAAGTATGATTTTGGCTGTATGCATATGACTTGCCCGGCTTCGGCTTAAAAAACTGGTAAAGAAGCCGAGCCTGTTTGACAAGTTTTTCGCGGATACGTGTGCGTTCGTCCGGTGTCAGGTCGTTATAGAGTAGATCGTAACCCCAGCCCATTCCGTAGAGCAGATGTCCGGCGGCGAGATCGACATTCGGCTTGTTGTAGGCGTAGCCCCAAATGTCATAGCTGATTCCGGCGTCGATATATTTTTTCGCTGCGTCGAGATACTTTTTGTCGCCCGTAATCTTGTAAACAAATGCCGCCTCGGCAATGCCGATGCCGACCTCGTTCTGTACCCGACGTTCCTGAGCAGGTGCCGCTGCCGGTTCGGTCGTCAAAGCCCTAACGCGCGAAAGAGCGGTTCGCCACAGGTCTTTCTGCGTCTTTGCCTTTTCCTTCAGCGCGTCGATGTCCGCCTGGGTCATGTAAACGCGCGGGTGCACGCCCTCAAGCCCTTTACGCAAGGCCGACGGTTTCGACTTTGCAATCGCGACGAGCGGATGCTCTCCCTTCAGCTTTGTATTGGCTGCCTTTTCCGCCGCGAGTTCCTGCTTGTCCTGCGCGAAGGACCCTAGAGCGAGAAGCAACATCGTGATTAGGACAAGTATTCGTTTCATGTTCAGAGTAAAACCGTTACCGGAGATGTTTGATGATAAAAGCGGTCACATCGTCATTTATTGTTTTGCCGTCATCTTTGTGACGTAGTTTGCATTCGATCTTGAGTTTGTCCATTTCCCCTTTCAGAAGCACTCCGAAATATGGATGATGGATCGCATCGCTGACGGTTGTTTCGGCGGTCTGCGGCTTTGCCGCGACGCTGTAGAAGGCCCAAACGGGCGGGTCGTCTTTTGTCAGGTGTGACAAAGGCGAAGCTTCTTTTATCATCGCTTTCACTTTTTCGGTTTCCATATCAGCCGGTTTCAGGCCGAAAAGACGGCCGGTGTAAAAGCTGTGTTTCAGCGTAACCATACCGACCTTTGTGCCAACGACCTCCGGCACAAGCGTCGTCTGTGCCGCCCATACGGCCATAACGCCCAGGCGTGTCGATTCCCTCAGTACAGGGTCAGGCGAGGCTTTGTCGGCCATGTCGGCGTGAAAGCCTATCCACAACGACGTAAGCCCGCCGGCCGAGCTTCCCATCGCTCCGATCTTCGATTTGTCGATGTTCCACTCGCCCGCCTTGAAACGCGCAAACTGGACCGCTCGCGCACAGTCCTTGTATGCCTGCGGGTAAACATGATCGGGCAGAAGGCTGTAATTGACCGCCATCACCGCGATACCGTTGTCCAGGAGCCGCTTGAGCAGATTCGCCGACAGCTTGCCTTTGTCACCGTTCACAAATCCGCCGCCGTGGATATAGACCATCAACGGCGTCGGCTTCTTCGACGCAGGCCGCCAAAGATCAAAAACATTCCGTTCCAACGGCCCGTATTTGCCGTTAGCGATGACCGGAGCCGGTTTGGCGAACTGCTCTTTGCCTCCATCTTCCTGGGCCGACGAAACAAGCACAAGGACGAACGCGAGCACAACAGTGGCAAATATTCTTTTCATCAGTTGCAGAGGAGGCGGTCGCCTGCGAGACGGCAACCGCCTCGCAGGCATTAAACAACACCATCGTTTTTAGAAGATCAGCTTCAACGCGAATTGCATTTCCCTGTTCTCATTTGCGGTCTGCGTGTAAGTGCCTACGTTTGAGGCGTCCAACTGGAACACCGGAACTTGGAAGTTCGTGTTGTTGAATACATTGAACACTTCCCAGCGGAACTGTACTTTTGCTCCTTCAGTGATCCGGAAATTCTTGATCAGCGAGAGATCGGTGCTGTTAAACCATGGGCCGATCAAAATATTTCTTCCTGCGTTGCCAAACAGGTTCGGGTCGCCGGCTGTTGCAACAGGTTCGGCAAATGCGGCAGGGTTGAAAGCACGTCCGGCAGGAATGTTGCTCAACGGGTCGCCAATAATATCCGGCCGCTGTTGTGCGATGTCGGGCGATGCGAATTGCGGCGTAAACGGCCGGCCGGAAAGGATCGTGACGATGCCGTTCAACTGCCAACCTCCAAGAAAGAAATTCGCCGCTCCGCCGGCATCGCTCATATACGCACGGCCTTTACCGAACGGCAATTCATAGTTAAAGCTCGCGGTAAATTGATGCTGACGGTGAAAATCCGCAAGCGCCCTTTCAAGCTGCAGATTGTGGATGTCCTGCGGAAATTTCTGCGTGCCCGTCGATGAATTGTTGGTCGAGGAAGCAGTGTCCATCGCCTTTGAAAATGTATAGGAAACGAGCAGCGTCAAACCGTTCTTTGATCGACGCCTGAGCGATGTTTGCAGGCCGTTATAGTATGATTTTGCGATCTGCTCCTGAAATTGTATGTCACCGAGCGCCGGAAAAAGGCGAGCGTTTATCGGAGCACCCGTCGAACTCAACGCACTCGTTGGGTACGGAGCATTCAAATTGTAGCGAATGCCGAGAAAACGTCCCTGCGACCCTACATAACCGACTTCCAAGGCAAGGTCTTTTACCAGTTCACGTTCAACGGTCAAGTTATATTGGTAAATTTCGGGCACGTTGTAATTTACCTGCAATCCGAATGGCGTGTTCAGGCCTTGAATGCCGCCCTGTGACGACGGGTAAGGATTCTGAAACGACAGAAGAAGCCTGTTGCTGGACAATCGACTGTAGCTTTCGCGTTGGAGGAATGGAAACGTGTTCGCAAGCTGCTGGCGGATCGGATTAAAGGTTTCAAGACTGTAATAAATGCCCGCACCGGCGCGTATCACCGTCTTGTCATCCTTGAAGGGACGCAGAGCAAATCCGACACGCGGCCCCCAATTATTCTTGTCCGTTTCGATCATTCCTTTCGGCAGCCTCGGGTCGCCGGAAAGGACCGTTTCACCAAATTCAGGAACAAAATTGCCCAATCGCCCGCTTGCTTCGGTAAGCGGCGTTTGAAGTTCGTAACGCAATCCCAAATTTAGAGTAAGCCAGTTCGTTACACGCCAATCGTCCTGAACAAAAAAGGCATACTGCCAGCCCGTTAACTTTGCGGGCTCGGCACCGATCTGACGCTGCGTCGAATCAGGAAGGCCATAAAGAAAATCAGCAAACGATCCCGGTCCGCTGCGTGTCGAACCTGTCGTACCGCCGGCCGGGTTCGTGTTCCGGCCGCGAAAACGAAAATCACCGCGCACGTTTCGCACATCTGCCTCGTCGTACTTCGCACGGATAACATCGACACCGAACTTCAGGCTGTGGTTTCCGGTGACCCAGTTCACGGCATCGTACAACTGAATGTTATTCAGGTTGTAAATAAACGGATCATTGGGCCGGTCGCCAAACTCAGAAAATCCGTCGATCCTTATCGCCGGATATCCCTGAACTTCCGGCTGCGAAGCTGTCGGGAGTCCCGGAATTCCGAGCACCGAAACATAGTCCTGGTCGCTGTTTTCTCCTATGTTCTGGCTTTTCTGCCGATATAGGCCCAACCTTACCTCATTAATTATCCGCGACGAAAAGATGTGCGTGTCACTAAGGGCAATGTTTCGGTAATTCTGCTTCGTAAATCGTCCGAAGGTCGGGTAGAAATTCCGGTTCGATGGAAACGGATCGAAACCGGTGCCCGATTGCTGTGAAAATCGGAAAGAGGCGCTATTGTCCTCGCTTATCTTATGATCGACCCTGACCAGCATTTGATCTCGATCGGTTCTGCCGACAAGTGTCGGGGCGTAGCCGAAGGGCGAATCACTATCGACAACATTTGCCGAAGGCAGCCTCTGCAGGATCAATTTGGAAATAGGATTGATGCCGAGAAACGTAGTACTGCCGACCGTAGTATTCGATTGCGGGATCACGTTCGGCGTTGGACAAGCTACTTTCGCTCCGGTTGTCGTGATGCAGAATATCTGATTAGAATTTGCCGCATCGTCAGATGTGCCCAGGATCAGGTCGGGGCCGGCACCGAGTATGTCGCGAAAATCTCCCTGAAGCCAGCTTGCCCGCGGCGCCGTCGTCAGCGTCGATTCCGAACGGCGCTGACGCGTACCCTCGTACGACACAAAGAAAAAGGTCCTGTCGCGTCCGTTGGTAAACATCGGGCCGCCCTCGCCAAAATTAAAAAACGGCATTGGTCCGCCTATCGATCCTCCGAACTGGTTCCGCTTCAGCGTTTTGTCGTCGCCGGGCAGCGTAAAGAAATTCTTCGCGTCAAAAATGTCGTTGCGCACATAGTCGAAAAGCGTACCGTTAAAATTGTTCGTACCGGACTTGGATACGACATTGATCTGTGCACCGGCGGAACGCCCGAATTCGGCGGTGTAAGTCGATGTTTCAACCTTGAATTCCTGGATCGACTCGATAGAAGTATTCACGCCGACCGAGCCGTTACGGTCGGATTTGTTTACAACCCCGTCAAGAATATAATTCGTTGCGTCGGTCCTGGTACCCGCGGTCGCCAAACCTTCGCCCTGATCGTCGTCCGCCGGCCGCGGATAGACACCAGGCGTAAGCAGGGCCAAGTCAGTGAAATTGCGGCCGTTCAGCGGCAGGTCCTGGACCTGTTTCGGCGTGATCACTTCACCCTTGCTTGAGGTTTCGGTGTTTATGACCGGGGCCTCGGCCAATACGGTCACGGTTTCCTGCACGCTGCCGGCATCGAGCTTCAGGTTCAAACGCGCGCTTTGATTAGTTTCAAGAACAAGATTGGTCTGAACAAGCGTCTTAAAGCTTGCGGCTTCAACCTTGAGGGAATAGTTGCCCGGATCAAGCTGTGAGATCGTAAAGTTGCCGTTCGAGTCGGACATTACGGTCTGACTTTGATTGGTAGCAACTTGTGTGATCGTTACGGCCGCATTTGGAACGGCCGCTCCGTTAGCATCCGATACCTGACCGACAACCGTTGCCTTGAAACTCTGTGCCGACGCAGTCAGCACCAGAATGGCAGCGATCGTAATATTCAAAGCAATAAATTTGATCAACTTTTTCATAATCTCGATTCTCCCGGACCATTAGTCCATCAACATTCCCCCGTTGATCTCGATCGTTTCGCCGCACAGATAGCTGGCGGCGTCGGATGCTAAAAAGGCAATTACGCTGGCAACTTCATCTGAGCGGCCAACGCGGCCCATTGGAATGACGCTGCTCATGTTTGCCCACACCTCGCGGGCGGTAAAGGTTTCATGGTACGGCGTGTCGATTACGCCGGGCGAGACGGCGTTTACGCGAATGCCCTGATTGGCAAATTCCTTTGCCAGGCCCTTCGTCATCGTGAGCATGGCGGCCTTGGCCGAAGAGTAATGTATCGAGCCGAATGCTCCGCCGTTGCGGGCCGCGATCGACGTGACGTTGATGATCGCCCCACCTCCTTTCTCAAGCATTTTCGGTATGGCGGCCTGGGCCGCGAAAAATGCGCTCGTCGCGTTCAAGTTCATCACTTCATTCCAGCGCTCTTCGGTCAATTGCAGTGTGCCGAGACGTTCGACAAGCGTACCGGCGTTATTCACGAGAATGTCGATGCCGCCTAAGCTTTCTTCGACCTCGCGCACCAAACGCTCGATCTCGCGTTTCTCCGTTACATCCGCCTGAATTGCCAAGGCACGAGGGGCCGCAACGCTTACAGCTGCGCCGGCATGATCGGCCGCGTACGTCCCGCTGCCGTTCGACGAAATGGCGGCGACGGCCGCTTCCGCCCCAGCCTGATTTTTCAAATAGCTAACGGCAACGGACGCACCCGACTGGCCGAAAAATTCGGCCGTCGCCCGCCCGATGCCGCTTGAGGCCCCGGTTACAAGCACCACCTTTCCGGTGAAATCAAAATAGTTTTTCATAATCTCTTCTCTCCAATTCCTTGCAGAAGTCAACGCGAAAGCACAGGCTTGATATTCAGCGTTCGAGTTACGCCGTTGCTTACGTGCGGACTTCTCCAACTTTCTGTATCCGGCCTGCAAGCAGAAATAGAACGGCGGTGCCGACCGGCGCCAATATCCCAGCTGTGACCAGGATCGGCGTATAAGAAAAATTGTCCACGACCCATCCGGTCGTAAAGATGAAAATTGCCGACCCGATTCCCGCCCCCGTCCCGCCGAGCCCCGCAACCGAACCCACTGACTTTGACGAATAAAAATCGCTCGGGAGGGTTTGGACGTTGTTGATCCAAACCTGAAATCCGAAAAGCACAACGCCGATCAACGCAAGAGCGACCATCGCGTCAGAAGTGAACGCGGCAAAAATACCCGCCGGCATTAGCAGGGCGGCAAAACCGATGACCGTTTTTCGGGCCGCGTTCACCGACCATCCCCGCGAGATCAAAAAGCCCGAAAGCCAGCCGCCGAATAAACTGCCCGCATCTGCGGCAACAAACGGGACCCAAGCAAAGAGGCCGATCTGTTTAAGATCGAAACCGTAAACTTGATGAAGAAAGAGCGGCAGCCATGTGATATAAAGCCACCACACCGGATCGACCAGAAATCGGGCAAGCACGATCGCCCACGTTTGCCGATATGAAAGAATCGACATCCAGCTCGGGGCTTTTTCGTCCGGTACGGCCTGCTGCAGATCCGCCGCGATCGTCGTCTCCGGAGCCGGAACCGGCTCTTTCTCCGATTCGATCTCACGGATGACTCGATACTCGCTTTTGGACAACCACTTGTGCCGCTCGGGAGTGTCATAGATCAGCCACCAAAGGATCAGCCAAATGAACCCGAGAAGGCCCGTGACAATAAACGTTTCCTGCCAATGTCCAAAATATGCGGTCAGGCCGACGATGATCGGCGGGGCAACGATCGAACCAATGGCCGCCCCGCTATTAAAGATGCCCATCGCGAGTGCCCGCTGACGGGCCGGAAACCATTCGGCAACGGTCTTTGCGGCCCCAGGCCAGTTGCCCGCTTCACCAATTCCAAGCACAAAACGAAGTGCGCTCAGGCTGCGTTGCCCAACCGCAAACGCATGCGAGACCGCCGCCACCGACCAGATGATTATCGAGACCGTAAATCCTTTCTTGATGCCGATACTGTCGTAAAGTTTTCCGGACAACGATTGGCTGATCGTGTATGCAACGAGAAACCACGTCGCTACGCTGCCGAATTCTGTATTGGTTAGATTTAGGTCTTTTGTAATAAGCGGGGCGAGGACTGAAATGGTAAGACGATCGATATAATTGATGAGCGTCGCAAAGAAGATCAGCGTGATAATTACCCAGCGCATGCCGGGTATCTTAAAGCCCTCGCCGCTTTGATCGACGCCTGATATCACTCCTGATTTTGTTTTTAGATCGATCATCTCAATCGGTGTAAACTATTTTCCGCCTTTGATCTGCACGGTGCCGTTCTTTTTATGAATGATCTCTTTCGTAACTTTGCCGCTTTTATCCTTGCGGACGATCGCACGCTCGGCGTCCTTGTAAATGCTTCGTTTTGGCGATAAATAAACGCTGTCGGTATCGCCGTTCATCCACATGATCTTCATGCCCCTCACTCCGTCTCCGATCGGTTCGACTTTTGGAAGCGATGAATTTTCGTAGGTACGGTATGGAACCAGGATGTGGAGAAATTCGAAATGCGATGCAGCTATTGCCGAAGTTTCACGAAGCTGAACGCCGCGTTGTTCGGAATCACCTTTGTCCACGCTGCCCGGCACACCGCGGGCCTGGACAATTTGCGGAACTACTTCGATTCGAGCCTCCGACGGCTCGACGCGAAAGACCGCGAGCGAAGAATTCTGGTTTACAAGATCGGTATGCGAACGGTTTTGCTTGATCTCGCGATCGGCATTCAGCAAAAAAGTAAATGCAGCGGGCCTTTCGGTTTCCAGTTCGTCCCAAACCACGAAATAGCCCGGCTTCACGAACAGGAAATGACGGTCGAATTTTTTCAAGCCGAGATCTTCGTAGTAGCCGCTCGCCGCCTCACCGCGCGCGTAAAAGTATTCGTCGTTCGACCAATATTCGGCGATGCGTATCTTGTCAAGACGTTCGTTCGGCACCGTCTTGAACATTTCATAAACGCCGTCGTTCGCCTGTCCGCGGCCGTTCACTAGGATCGTGTTGTGATCGTCCGTCTGCTTGATGCCGAGATAGCCCGTGTCGCCGGTGAGGTATTTGCCGTTCGCCCAGATGATGAACGAGTTTGCATCAGGATGGGCGTGTCCGGTGTTCTGCCGCCAATCGGAGATCTTGGACGCAAGGCGTGCCGCATGATGGCCTTCAGGCGGAGCACAGCGAAACGCGAACGCGGTCGCATCTTTCGTCCAACTTGAACGCCAGAAGATCGTGTCGCTGTCTTTGAAATAATATTGCAGCGGAATTTGTGAAAGATCGGCGGGTTTTAACTTCGGATCGCGGTTGATAAACGCCCACATCGGTTCGCGGGTCTTCAACTTTGTTCTTGTCCGCAAAAAATCGCCGACCGTTTGCGCCTGCGCGTCCTTATATTTGGCGGCAAACCGATAAAGGATGTCGTATTCCGATTCAATTGTTTCTCTTCGGCTAGTGCCGTTCCGGTTCAGTGAGCCGTCGCCGATGTCGGCAAGATCGAAAACATTTTCGCCATCCGGCAAGACGGTGTGCATAGCGAAATATTTCATTCCGTCAAACTTCGGCTTCATCGCCGCATATAGGTCTTCGCCGGTCGCCGCCATGTGCGCATCGAAGTAACGGACCATCCACCGAAACGCAAAGCCGAAGTAATGAAAGCTTTCATAAAAGAAGCCGTCCGTTCCGAACGCCATCATCGTCCGGTCATAAACCGCTCGAGCGAGCTGCGCCCACTCCTTCGCTTCCTCAACCTCGTCCATGATCGCGTAGGCCGCGATCGCGAGTCCGGCCATCGGGATCCACGTGTGGTTCTGCGTATAGGTGTATCGCTTTCCGGGCTTGTATTTGAAAAATTCGTACATCAACCGGCCTTGCTTCACCAGCTTGTTTCGGATGATCTCTTTTTCGGCGGGCGTGAGTTTTTCGTAGAGCAGGTCATAGGCAAACGCGACGGCGTACAGCAAATGCGCAGGCGGAAGATCGACGTTCGGCTTGTTGTATGTATAGCCCCAAATTGGCATATCGCACGCGGCAAGCGTCCATTCCTTCGCGGCCTTCAAATAGCGATCGTCCTGCTCGACCGCATATGCCATACTCGTCTCCGCGATCTGAAATGCCATCGCGTACTGGGTAATGGTGCCGCGTTTTCGGTTGGTATCTATGCCGCTTTTATAAAGATCTTCGTCCTTTGGGTCGGGAACGTCTCGACGTAATGTCTCAATGTCGTCCAGCGTCGCCCGCCAAAGCTCGCCGCCGCTTCCCTTTGCTCTTGCGCGAAGATCCACAATTTCCGCTTTGGAAAAGAAAATGCGCGGATGAACACCAGCTAGTTCCGGCCGGAGCTTCACCGGCCGATCCAAAAGCTCCTTAAAAGGAGTAACCTTATCCTGGCCCGTCGATTGGCAAAATAGAGAAAGCGGCCCGAAAAGCAAGAGTCCGGCAATGGCGAAAGAGAACACCGTTGGCCTGTAAGGTACAAATATGTTAACGATACCAGACCTGAGCATAAAATGACTTTTAACCAGAAACACCTTCAGCATTTTATTTTGCATCCAACGCGACGGTTGATTGGCGAACGATCAGTTCACAATCTAAAACACGTTCTTCGCGTTGCTTTGCTTTATCGCGCCCGATCCGCTGTAAAAGCATTTGGGCGGCCAACTGGCCTTGCAGCCGCATCGGCTGTCTCATAGTTGTCAACGGCGGCAGAGTGTGAACCGCCAAAGGAATATCGTCAAACCCAACAATTGCTATATCTTGCGGAATTACCAAACCCGCCTCTTTAATCGCCGTCATTGCCCCGACGGCCGTAAAATCGTTTCTCGTAAACACGGCGGTCGGCGGATTCGGGAGCGAAAGCAGACGCTTCATCCCCTCATAGCCGTTCTTTTCGGTCGAATAACCGGGTGATTCCGAGTTTGATCCTTTTCGGCCAGTGATCAATCGTTCGTCGATCTCGATCCCATGACTTTCCAGAGCGTTCATGTGGCCCTGAAGTCGTTTTAGCTTGGTCCGATCTTCGAAAGCGGCCCCGAGAAATGCGATCCGACGGTGGCCAAGGTCTATTAGATGCTGAGTGGCCTCAAAGCCGCCTTTTAGGTTATCGGCAGAAATAAGGTCAACCTGATCGTGATGGAAGTCGCGGCCGACAACGATAACGGGCACGTTTGAATCGGCTATTTCAGATAATCTTTCGTCGCCCTCCTTGTTCGAGCGTGTCGCGACAATAATACCATCCACATTGTGGTCAGCAAGTGATTCGAAAGCGATAATATCCTCTTTCGCGCTATGCTCGCTGATGCAGATAAATAGGTTATACCCCTGAAACGAAAGGCTTTCGCGAACTGCATTTGCGAGTTCGGTCGAGTACGGATTCGAAATATCGCCAAGCACCAGGCCGACCGTTTCTGTTCGCTGACGCTTTAGATTTCGCGCCAATCCGTTCCGGCGGTAGCTCATCTCCTTCACCGCCGTCAAAACCTTTTCACGCGTTTCTTCGCTTACATATCCGGTACCGTTCACAACGCGCGAAACAGTCATCGGCGCAACCCCGATCGTCGCGGCAATATCACTAAGCGTTGCTTTCTTCTTTATCATTGGTGCAATGCTGCAAGGCGTAAGTTAACGATAACTTAATATCACACAAGAAACGTGAATGCAAGACACGTTTTTGAATTGGCCGGGAGATGGCCTTAAAAAATGACAATGCCCCCTTCCGGGACACCTGCCGTTCAAGTGTGCGGTCTCTTATGAGGTACCGAGAATGGCGGCTATCGCTTCATTTGTACGGCGCAACTTTCCTACAGGAATCTTCCGGCGCAGGCAAATTTTCAATGTGTCAAATAATGCTGATCTCAATTGCCTTGCTTCCTAACCGCGGGTGTTTTGCGGTGAGCCGGAGCTTTCCTTTTTTATCGGTCGATCGCACCCAGACCGCGCCGGCCCCGCCGATGAGGGCAAATGGGTTTTCGCCGATGATGGTCCCATTCTCGATCGTGAATTGAATTGCAGCATTGGCGAATTGGCGGGTATTTCCAAACTCGTCGGCAACGCGGACGACGACGCGGGTCATATCTATCCCATCGGCGTAAAGTTCACGGTCATCGGCCTCGACGATCAACTGTTTGTCCACACCCTTGCCAGACATTTTTCGCTCGATCACCTTTTTGCCGCCGATATAGCCTTCGATCGTAAGATC
>Ga0138256_10006793_pt1 | contig 12091 bp, 12 predicted proteins | sample KNB2016incub_MG_FD_105486 | JGI IMG/M metagenome (GOLD analysis project Ga0138256, IMG submission 105486) | Active sludge microbial communities from wastewater in Klosterneuburg, Austria - KNB2014incub_MG | ecosystem: Engineered > WWTP > Activated sludge > Unclassified | place: Austria... | reverse complement strand
GTAAGCCAGGTAAATGAGCTTAAAGATTGTGAAATAGCAGATGGATTATCAATGCTCATTTTAAAACTATTTTTTAGATTCATTTTTGCTTCTTTGAGAAGCTGAGGATCGACAGGCGTTGTCGATGCTTTTACCAATGTCGCCATGATGGTTTCTTTTACAAGCTTGAAATCACCGGTGTCAACAAGTGATGCATCAATTGAGATAAGAAAAGGATCACGGGTGTTACTTACGCCGCCATCGATGGATCTGGCTTTTTGGTCTTTGATGACAAGGTTGTTATACAAATCAGAATTTTCCGAAAAATAGACGGAGAACAAAATATCCAATGCAGGTAAATCAATCATTGCATCGTTATGTGCAGGACCTTTGTAATTCAGACTAAGGAAAGGAGGGAAGCCCGGTTTTTGAAGGTGGGTGAATCGTGTTGCTGTTTGTACCGGTTCAGGAGGAACAGTGGAAACATAATTGCCTTTTTTCCATGAGCCGAAATAAGTTTCTGCAAGTCGGTTCACTTCCTCCGCTTTAGTATCACCAACAACGATAATCGTACAATATTCCGGACGGTAATAGCGGTTGAAAAAAGTACGTGAATAATCATATTGATTAGGCATGTCTACAATGTCATCCCAAAAACCCATGGTTGTATGCTTGTATGTATGACTACTGAATGCTGTGTTCTGAATCATTTCGTTCAGCTTCGTGTATGGATTGGAAGAATTTTTTGTGTATTCTCCTTTCACGGCCCCAGCTTCAGTTTTAAAATCCTGCAATGAATAGTCCAGGTTCATAAAACGATCACTCTCCAAGTCAAACATGGTTTCCAGTTTATTCGAAGAACCTGTCATATGATAGAGTGTTCTGTCCAGACTGGTATTTGCGTTAGCAGAAGCGCCGGTAGATTTTAAAACGGCACTGTATTTTTCTTTTGAATATTTTTTAGTTCCGCGAAACATCATGTGTTCGAAAAAATGTGCGAATCCCGTTTTGCCTGGTTCAATTTCATTGCGTGAACCAACGCGAACCACAATGTAAAATGCAACGACACCCTTGCTATCGTAAGGAACGGTAACAACGTTGAGGCCGTTAGGAAGCTTTTTCTGAGTGATTGGATAAGGAAGGATTTTGCTTTTCATTTCCGGCTTATCCGGCATATCCATCTTAACTGCTGCAGATGAAGCAGGAGGTGTTACAACTGATTTTACCTGCGAATCCTTGTTGGGATTTGCATTTGCCGGCAAGGGTTTTTTTGTTTTAGGCGGGGCATTTTTTGGTGTCTGTGCAAATGTGCCTTCGCTACCAAATTGCAAAATCAGACCTGTTATCAATAAGCAGATTATTTTTTTCATAGTGTTTTTTATGAGTACGCGAAGTTAGGATTTTCAACAACGAATTTACATAGAAAGCCTCTCATTCAGGAGAAGGATGGATCCTTGTTTGGCATGCTATCCTATTCATTGTGAGCACTTCCGGAAAGGTCAGATGGAAGCAGTCTGTTAAATAGTCTTAATTTTTTAATTCTGTCAGCCGGATTAAATATTTCCTTGAGGGAATATTTTTTTAAAACAGGCGTTCCTTAAAGGTATCTTTAGCCATGCGTATTCTCTTCCTTTTTCTACTCCTCGCCGGAAGCATATCTGCTCAAACACTTTCGCCTTCTGTTGTCGCCCGCAAAGATTTGATGAATCTGCTTCAGGAAAGGAAAATCCTTTTTGATCATTACTCTGCATCTCTTAGAGAACGCAGCGGGATTTTTGGTCAAAGGACAAAAACAGATCTCCGGGAAACACAATCAAAACTTCAAGAGATTGTAGACACAGATAACCGTATCATCAGTGCACTCAACCGAATGTTGGATTATAAAAATTTTGAGAAGTTGAATCTCACATACAGCGCAAACACCAATGAGGAACGCTTAAGCAATCTACAACAACTATCAGATACACTGAGCAAACAAGTAGAAGCACTCAAATTAGAAAATAAAAAACTTCAATCCGGCTCGAAGCATGGCGACTTTTATATTTTTCTGTTGATGCTGATTTGTGGAGGATTGGTTGTGAGGATGTTTTTGAAGGGACGGGGGACGAGGGACGAGGGATGGTTAAAAGGGAAAAGGGAAAAGTGAGGGGAAGGAATTGCTGAGAATGAAGCATTTCATCGGGGGTTCGAAGCGTGGTCATATCTTTGAACCTTGAACCAATAACTATTCACTAATAACCAATAACTACTTCTTGAACTTTGAACCGTTATTCAACTCTCTCAATACGCACACCGGCGTCCATTACCTGGGGTAGAATGGGTATACGCATGGCTTGTTGCAGATCAAATTTGTAAATTCCTGCTTGCGGAAAACGGAAGTTTTGTTTGAAAAGAATACGATTGTCCCAGATATCACCAAGGCCATCACCGAGCCATTTCCCTCTTTCATCAGCGAGAATTAATTCAACGGTATCTCTTTCTATTTCTCCTTTCGGCGTAGTAGTTGTAAAAAAGACAAACAAATTTCTGAATTGATAACCGCCGGCATTCCGGATATTGATATACAAATTGTGTGCTTTTGATGTATCCTCAATGTTTGTTTCAAGATGGACGATGTTCGTTGCATCCCATCTGTTTTCCGGTAATGAAATATTTTTTTCGAAGACTACATTTTTATCACAGGAACTCAAAAACAGAATTAATCCTGTCAGTACAGCGAATAAAAAAGTTCTCGAACGACAGAAGTTTGTTGACAGAGAATTGAAAGACCTCTTCAAAGCAGCGGATAGTGTTGTGCTCATTTTATTCCTGTGATTTTGGCGGCGTTTCTTGTCCTCCTTGATTTTGCCCGGGGCGCTGACGTGGTCCGCGGGATGAACCTTGTTGTGGCGCCCCTCCGGTCTGACCATTATCTCCTTGGGATGGAGGAGGATTTTGTGGTGGTCGTGGAGTTTGTTGCGGACGGTTTTGTTGCTGCTGAGGTGGTCTGGGTGGACGGGCTTGTTGACCTTGTTGTTGTGGTCGTTGATTTTTTTGCTGTGGATTATTTCCTGTCTGCTGTGGCGGACGAGGAGGCCTTGCTTCCTGTTGTCCCTGAGGACGTGGTGGAAGCGGTTGACGTGGGGCTGTTTTGTTTTCTCCGGCTGAAGTTTGTTGAGGCGGACGTGCGCCTTCAGGACCGGCACCGGATTTTTTCTTTTTCTTTTTCTTCTTTTTCTTTTTATCCATCCGGTCGATACTGTCCTGGCCCACTACGTTCGCGTAGTCAGGTTCCTTTTCAATAATATCTTCCTCTGTCGCTGCATCACGCAATTCTGTCGGACGAATTTTTTGTTTGTTCAGTTCAATAATTTCATTGACACGACTAACAGGAAGTGCAATCCAGTTGCCGCCATCACCGCCACCAGTGTTGCCATCACCACCTTCGGTTTGCTCCCGTTTATCATCTCCACTGTATGCATACCACAGCATTCGTTTGAAAATATCCGTCTTGCGATGGTATGCTCTTCCTCCTTCTGTTTCGAGAATCACATTCGTGGATGGAAATTCTTTCAATGCATCCATGTAGGAATCGAGCTCGTAATTGAGACAACATTTAAGTTTGCCACATTGACCCGCCAGTTTTGCCGGATTCAATGCAAGATTCTGGTAACGTGCAGTACTTGTTGAAACGGTTTTGAAATCTGTTAGCCACGTAGAACAACACAATTCCCTTCCGCACACACCAATTCCGCCGAGTCGGCTTGCTTCCTGACGCATCCCAATCTGACGCATTTCCACACGGATTCGGAATTCATCGGCAAGTCGTTTTATGAGTTCCCGAAAATCAACACGATCATCAGCAGTATAGAAAAAAGTTGCTTTTTTTCCGTCACCCTGATACTCAACATCTCCGAGTTTCATACTCAGTTTAAGTGACTGAATAATTTCCCGGGTGCGGGAAAGCATGGAAGGCTCCTTGTCTTTTACTTCAAGCCATTTCTCAACTTCATTTGGTTTCGCCTTACGGTAAAAAGCTTTGATTACATCGGAGTCTTCGGAGATGTTTTTCTTCTTCAGCTGAAAACGTACCAACTCGCCAACCATAGAAACCACACCTACATCGTGACCCGGAGAAGCTTCCACTGCAACCACATCTCCGGCCCGGAGATCGATTGCTTCTTTGTTTCGGAAGTATTCTTTACGACTTCCCTTGAAGCGTATTTCTACAATCTCAAACGGCTGTTGCCCATGAGGCAACACCATGTCTGTTAACCAGTTATATACATTCAGCTTGTTGCATCCTCCCGTTCCGCAGGTGCCATTATTTCGGCATCCTCCGGTTGTCCCGTCTTTTGTTGTGCTGCAGGAATTACAAGCCATTTTGTTATTTTTTTTAGGAAATGATTTTCATCATTAATCTGCAAAAATACACAAATCGAGCAATCAAAGAATAGCTGATAATCAGGTGATTGTGTTGGAACAGGAATATTTTGGTTTAAATGAAATCCTGATTTACCTCGAAAAACAAGTTGAATGCTTTAAAATGCCACGGAACAATCATTGAATTGTTTGTTCTGTGAAATAAAATTCTATCCCACAATTAATTTTAGGATTGCCTGATCCAATCGTGATGTTGAATTCCCATTCCGCGAGCTACTTCCAGGGCATGATCAAGGTTTTCATAGGCGATTCCCCAATGCGGAGGCCCTTTTAATTCTGAATATCCTGATAACAGGTATCCTTCCGAGCCCTGATCCGGTTCTACAACTAACCAAATCGGATCTTCTCCTGAAATTCCTGAATTAAATTTGGCGATGAAACGCATCTTAAAAAATCAAAGCGATTAATAAATAAAATATGAACGGTAAATCTGCCTTTTCTTTCTGGATTTTGTATTAAGAAAAGCCTGCTTTATTACTTACTAAAAGAGAAATGAGGGGAAATTTTTGTTAAACAATTTATTAAAACTAAAATGATGTAAATTCAAAATTCAAAAGCTTTTCCGACAATTTAAGAAGCTGAATAAATTAAGCGATGAATTTTGAAAGAAAGATCTGTAAATAATATTCTTGAATTTGCATTGCGCTCCAGATGATACGAAGCGGAATTTAATTCTTCTACAAAACTCTCCGCGTTATCAATGTGAATGAACGGTGCAAATCTTTTCAAGTCTTCCAGTTCTTTTCCTTCCATACGAATGAGTGAGCGTTCAGCATAATTGATTATGAGACATTCGCGGGCCACCGACTGCGCATGTTCAAGATACATTTTCTGCGTCTCACGTGATTGACCTGCAAATTCATCACACAGTTCGGTGATGCGTATGACATCTGCTTTGAAACAAGCACGCATCCAGAGAATGAACCATTGATTTAAATCTGCCTCAGCAGTATCATTGGAAAGAATTTTCAGTGCTTCATTATAATTTCCATTCGAACGTTGTGCAATACGCCGGGCTACCTCTGCTCCCTGGTCATGAATTTTCATTAATGCCGAAATCATTTCTTCATCCTGAAGCCGGTTGACTTTCACGAGTTGGATTCGGGAAGTAATTGTTGGCAGCATTTGCTCAAATTGCTCGGCGACAAGAAAAAATAGAGTATTCTCCGGTGGTTCTTCAATAATTTTTAAAAGCTTGTTCGCCGCTGCTGTATTCATCCGTTCCGGAACCCAAATGACGACAATCTTATAGACCGACTCCACACTTTTCAGGCTGAGCCGACTTACAATATCGCCTGCTTCATCTACTGAAATGAGTCCTTGTTTGTTTTCGATATCCAGATCTTCAACCCACTTGGTATATACCAGATAAGGATTTCCAAGAACAGATTCCCTCCATTCTTTTATATAATCAAGGCTCTTCGGTTTGGAAATTTTTTCATCTTTTCTTGATGCTACCGGAAAACTAAAAGTAACATCCGGATGCACTAGTTTATTCATCTTGATACAGGCAGAACAATGTCCGCAACTATCCGAATCGCTTCTGTTTTCACAAACGAGATAAGTTGCAAAAGCCAAAGCAAGGGCTAGATTCCCTGAACCTTCCGGACCAAGAAACATCAGGGCATGGCTCACACGTTCATCTTTCACGGATTGAAGAAGGCGTTGTTTCACAAGCTGTTGACCGATGACATCTGCAAATAGCATGATGTAAAGATAGGAATTGCTTTTATAAAATTGAGCCTTGTGGGGCACATACACTGTCGATCTTACCGTGAAAAAATCAACAAACAGAGGAATGCAAATTCCTCGTATTTTCTTCTCTGTATTCCTGATTCAAATATCTTTGCAGCACAATTCTCAAACTATGAATACGATTGATCAGCACAATTTTTCCGGACAAAAGGCATTGATCCGCGTTGATTTCAATGTTCCTCTCGATAAAGAATACAAAATTACTGACGATACAAGGATCCGTGCAGCAATTCCGACCATTCAAAAGATCCTGAAAGACGGAGGGTCGGTGATTTTGATGTCACACCTCGGACGTCCAAAAGAAGGTCCTGCTGAAAAATACTCTCTCAAACATTTGGTTCCTCATCTGACTGAAGTTTTGAAAACCGAAGTGAAATTTGCAGACGATTGCATCGGTGAATCCGCAAAATCGATGGCTGCGTCACTTCAGCCGGGAGAAATTTTATTGTTGGAAAATCTGCGATTCTATAAAGAAGAAGAAAAGGGAAATGAAGAATTTGCACAAAAACTTTCGGCGTTGGGGACATTTTATGTGAATGATGCATTCGGAACAGCCCACCGTGCGCACGCCTCCACAGCAGTTATTGCTAAATTCTTTCCACAGAAAAAATGTTTTGGTTATGTGATGGCAGGCGAACTTGAGAATGCGGATAAGGTCATGAATCATCCTGCAAAACCATTCACAGCAATTATGGGAGGAGCAAAAGTTTCGGATAAAATATTAATTATCGAGCAATTGTTGAATAAGGTCGACAATCTTTTAATTGGCGGCGGAATGGCATTTACGTTTGTTAAAGCGATGGGAGGGAAGATTGGTTCGTCTTTGTGTGAAGAAGACAAACTGGATTTAGCTCTTCAAATTCTTGAAAAAGCAAAAGCAAAAGGCGTGAACATCGTTCTCCCCAGCGATGCGGTTCTTGGAGATAAATTTGATGCCAATGCTCAAGTTGGTCACAGTGAGATCAACAACATTCCGGAAGGATGGATGGGCCTGGATATCGGTGTGAAATCTGCAAAATTATTTTCCGATGTGATCGAGAATTCAAAAACCATTCTCTGGAATGGTCCTGCCGGAGTATTTGAATTCGACAAGTTCTCTTCCGGAACAAAAGCAGTGGCAGAATCAATCGTTCGTGCTACAGAAAAAGGCGCATTTTCGCTCATTGGCGGAGGAGATTCTGCTGCAGCGATCAATAAATTTCACCTCGGTGAAAAAGTGTCTTACGTAAGCACCGGCGGAGGAGCATTGCTTGAATACATCGAAGGAAAAGTATTGCCAGGTGTTGCCGCCATTACATCGAAAGATGTTGCATGAAAAGCTTCGGTGCGAGATAAATTTATTTCTGACGCTTTTGTTTCTAGGAAATACGAATGAACTATCTGGATATTGTACTCGCCCTGCTTTTAATCACAGGAATGATTCGTGGTTTTATCAAGGGTTTTATTTTTGAAGTAGCAGTTCTCGGAGCCCTGTTCCTGGGATTGTATGCCGCGTTTAAATTTTCTGCATTTGCTGAACCCTATGTATTGAAAATGTTCGATGCCAATCCACGTACTGTACATTACATTTCTTCTTTTATAATGTTTCTCGTCGTATCGGTGGGAATTTATTTTCTTGCAAAATTATTTGAAGGCTTAATTAAAATCGCCACACTCGGAATTTTCAATAAAATCCTGGGAGCAGTTTTTGGCGGAGTAAAATACGCACTCGTCATCAGTGTCGCTCTTTATTTTTTTAATCGCCTGGATACAACATATTCCTGGTTATCCCCGGATAAAAAAGCGGATTCGCATTTGTATTATCCACTCCTGAAGATCGCACCTTCGGTTTTGCCGGTGATGAAAACTGTTCAAGAAAAAATTCAGGATCAACTGTTGTAAAATCCTTCGCGGAAAAAATATTTTATTTGCTCAGACTTTTAGCTTCCGGGGTCGTTGCAATGAAAATTTATACGATGCCGCGTTCTCTTTTCACTGACTCATACGCTTCATTAATCTTCTTGAATTTCTCCTGTGCATCTTTTGCATATTCCGGTCCAAGATGATGGACTTTGTCCGGATGGTATTTCATAGCCATTTTCCGATAAGCTTTTTTCAATTCATCATCGCTTGCCGACTTTTCAATCTCAAGAATTGTGTAAGCAGAGTCAGTATTTTTGATGAACATTGCTTTAATGCTTTCGAAATCTTTTTGTCCGATACCGATCAACACAGAAATTTGTCCGATAACATTCAGTTCAGGTTCACTTACACCACCATCAGAATTCGCGAGGCCAAACAATAGATGTAACAATTGGAGGCGTGCTGAAGGGTCGACAAATTGTCTAACCTGGGCGCAAACCGGACCGATTTCAATTTCCTGATTTAATATTTCACGAAATAAAATCATCCGCTCACGTGTGTGGTCCTCTCCGAACTGCCGGGAGAAAAAAGACTTTACAAATTCGAGCTCTGAACGCATCACCTTTTGATCTGCTTTCATCACTGCTGCACACAAGACGAGCAAAGACGCACTGAAATCATTCGGCAATACGTTTGAAGCCCCGGAGCTGAGCACTTTTTGACCTTCTTCTGAAACGGCACCCAGGGCGAAACCTATAATTCCTCCGATTGGTCCACCAAGGGCCCAACCAAGGCCACCAAAAATCCATTTATTCCAGGTTGACATATTAGTATTTCGGACAGTTTATTTGTTTACCCATTAAAATTTCACGGATCCGGCGAATGGTAATAATGTCCAAAGTCCCCATCGTTTTTTCCATGATTTTTCCCGTTGCTTTGTCCTTCATTTCTTTCTCGGCAAGCATATCTGCCATCATCGCACTCAATTTCTTTCTCTCGTATTTTTTATAAATAATATAGGCTTTCAACTGCTCACTATTCATTCGTTTACAAGTATCATTCAGGGTTTTTCTTTCCACATCCATAAATGCGACAGGATTTTTATAATAGAGGTCGACCAGATCCCAGGAAGAATTTTTTTTCTGGTAATCGTCGGAGATCTTGTAAAGTGCCCTGTACCGGTAACCTTCTGTATTGGCAATGTACATATGATTGTCTTCATCAAGCATCATTTTCCAGCGTTTGTAACCACCTTGTCCGTAATACAAATATGTGTTGTTAAATTTACGGTTCAATGCACGGAATTTTTTGATGTCAAATCCATTCAATTGATCAAAATATTTATTCCGAATAGAAATCGTACTCAGCTTCCCTCCGCTGTTTTCTGCTATCCGCTGCCACTGCCGGATTGTTTTCCGTTCCCCCGGCACAGTACAATAAATAGGATAGATAACAACACCTTGTGAATTCAGCTTTTCAATATTTCTGTCAATATTTTCTGCTCCCAGAGTAACATCACCGTTTCCAACGAGGAAAATGATTTTAATGGCATTCGGATCCTTCGACCAGGAAATTTTTTTCAAACAAGTGCTCAATGCAGCACCTACATATTGATCGCCCTTTTCAATACGAGACGGAATTTTGTATAAAATATTGCTCAAAGGTTCGAAATCAGTTCCAAGGTCTTTGATCAATTTCGAATAGCCGGTAGACTTTCCATAACTGAACCGGGAATATGCAACAACACCAATGCGGTAATTTGGTGCAGGCTGACAACGGGAGAAAAAATACCAATAATCCCAGATATGATTACGCAAGTGATCGATCAATCCATTTGCACTGCTGCTCAGGTCAAGGCAAAAAACAACATCTACCGTTTGCCCTGTTGCTTTCTGTGCTTTGACAGGGGAAGAACTGAGAATGGTAAAAAATAGGAGGGATAAGAAAATCCTGAAAAATTGTTTTTGATGCACGCGATACCTGATAAACCGTCAATGGGGCTGCAAAGGTAGCAAACGCCGAAAATTCTGGATACATTTGTGCCGATATGGATGCTATTGATTTGCAGCTTTTAAAGGGGAAATGGGAACAATTACTTCATATTCTTGCTGATCGTTTCGGTGAAGAACCAGATTTACAAGCATTGCTTTTTTTAATCGGGGTTCAGGAATTAGGGCAGGGACCTCAGAAATACAGCAAAGATGAAAAGCAGGATCTCATGCACATTGCAACGTGTCGATTACTGAGCCAATTCGGTTATTATGAACTCAAAGGCGTCGATGAACAAGGCTGGCCCGACTGGGAACTAAGCCAAAAACTTCCTCCATTGACTTTACGTGAACAGGATCTGTTGATCAAACAGGCGATCATTGATTACTTTGAAAAAGAGGTTGGGTTGGGTTGAGGAAGCCTGAATTTACCGGATGTGTGCCTTTATTAATGATTAATAGGTTTTTGGAAAAGGGACGGGGGACAGGGGACGGGGGACGAAGCCGGGAGATACAATTTTACTTGACCACTTTTAATCAATCGGGAAGGCCCACTCTTTACAATTCACCCTTCACTCTTCACTTCTACAAACTTGCTGTTCCGTTTACAGTCTCATGTTCTTTCAAACGAATAAATCCACGAGCAGTATCAGCATTTTTCACGACCACATAATTCAAAAAAGCTTCCTGTTCGAATTCAAATTCTGCTTTTCCGGCAGCGTCACTAAGTTTGGTAACCCGGATATTTGCCTGTACTCCATTGGTGGTATTCACTGCAGTATCTTGCCATAAGGTCACACTTGCACCTTGTACAGGTCGGGAAAGTGAATCAATAACGGACATCACAGCTCGGGTTGGGCCATCTTTCTTACAGGATAAAAAAGTCATAAAGGCAAACAGGCATACTATGACCCATCCGGTGATCAGACCGTTTCTTTTATTATTCATCTGATTTTGGTTAATATTGTGGGCTAAGGCAAACAATAATACAAAAATAGCAGAAAAAATGAAGAAATCCACACTCTTTCTTGCCCTCTTTTTGCTCCTCGTAAAATCCAATTTTGCACAACAGGACTCTGTCATTACGCAAAAAGACACAACAACCATCGACCGGATCGTTCAGATTACCACGGATTATGGAGTGATGAAGGTTAAACTATACAATGCTACACCCCAGCACCGTGACAATTTTATAAAAATCGTTCAGGCGGGATTTTATGATAGCCTTTTATTTCATCGCGTCATTCAGGGCTTCATGATTCAAGGTGGAGATCCCTTATCAAAAAATGCACCTTCAGGTCAAATGCTCGGTAACGGAGATATCGGTTATACGATACCGGCAGAGTTTGTCGATTCAATTTTCCATAAGAAAGGTACACTCTGTGCCGCAAGAACAGAAAATCCTGAAAAAGCTTCCAGTGGTTGTCAGTTCTATATTGTACAAGGCCAAAAATACACTCCTGAACAACTGACAATGATGGAAATGCAAAGGCATTTGACGTTGAATGATGCTCAAAAAAATATATACATGACATTGGGAGGAACACCCATGCTCGATCATTTGTATACTGTTTTCGGCGAAGTCATCGAAGGACTTGATGTCATCGATAAAATCGCTGCCGTTCAAACAGCCCCCGGTGATCGTCCGGTGCAGGATGTGAGGATGTATATGAAAGTTGTTCAGTGATAACAAATAGATTATTTTGAACAGGTAAGAATTAAGAATTAGGAATTATGAATGCGGGGCTGAAAAACTACAATCCCTGTTCATATTTCCAGATTTTTGATGCTTATTTAGTTCTGCCTATCAAACAATTTGAAATATTAAATTTAGATTTATGAATGTGAAGCAGAAAATTAGTAAACCTCCATTCATAATTCTGAATTCATAATTCTACATTCCCATCAATGCAAGACAAAATCAAATCTCTCATTGCAGAAGTCGAAATATTCACTGCATCGACAAAGGAGCAGCTGGAGGAATTCCGTCTGAAATACCTTTCGAAAAAAGGAATACTTACGGATCTTTTTGCGGAGATGAAAAACATACAGCCAGACCAGAGAAAATCCTTTGGACAAATGGTGAATGAATTGAAAATAAAGGC
>Ga0138256_10006792_pt1 | contig 12092 bp, 6 predicted proteins | sample KNB2016incub_MG_FD_105486 | JGI IMG/M metagenome (GOLD analysis project Ga0138256, IMG submission 105486) | Active sludge microbial communities from wastewater in Klosterneuburg, Austria - KNB2014incub_MG | ecosystem: Engineered > WWTP > Activated sludge > Unclassified | place: Austria... | reverse complement strand
TAAATATCCTTTCCTGCTTCCGCCGCGCGTACAGCCATGGCCGCGTGCCAGTGATCAGGAGTAGCAATCACGACCGCATCAACATCCTTACGGGCCAGCAATTCACGAAAATCATTGTAAACAGGAATATCGGAGTAAGTACCGAGCTGCGTATTTTTTTCGTAATGCGTTTTGATTCGGTCAAGGGTCAATTGGGCTTTAGCTTTATACACCTCACTGATGGCCACAATACGGGCTTCGTTTGTTCCTAGAAAAGAAGTAGTCAGCCCCTTTCCCTGCTTCCCAGTACCGATAAAACCCAACGAAATAATATCACTTGGCGCAATATACTTTGTTCCGTCGGGGCGTGTTCCGCCTAAAACATGGCGTGGAACGATCATTACTCCTGCCAAGGCCGCGGCCGCTTTGCCAACAAAATGTCGGCGATTCAATGTATTTTTATCTTGCATTTTTAAGGTGAATTTAGGATATAAAACAAAAGGGATTTACGCCCATTATTCTAGCGTTATCTTGGTTTTAGTTTGTTTAATTTCGGCTAACAACTGCGTCAGCTCCCCTACCTTTTCGGGGTTTTGTTCGTACAGATTATTTTTTTCCGAAACATCATCCGCCAAATTATAAAGCTGACCTATGGCTTCTCCTACTTTTGGTTTTATTTCTTTTGGTTCCGTAAAACCACCTGAGCCAAGGCCTTCAATCAATTTCCAATCGCCTTTGCGAATGGCAAAGAAACCAACTGATGAACTATGGACAACGGCCGGTTGCGCGATTACTTGCTTTGCTTTTCCTGTTAAGACGGGCAAGATACTATAACTGTCTTCGGGGTTATATTTAGAGTCTTTCGTTCCCACAATTTCGGCGCAAGTGGCCATCAAATTTGCCAAGGTAGTCGTGGCATTGCTGACAGTGTTGGTCTTAACTTTATTAGGCCAACGAACGATAAAGGGAACGCGGTGCCCCCCTTCAAAGGCATCGCCTTTCATCCCTCTAAACGGCCCTGCGGCGGCGTGGCCAAATTGCTCCACAAAATTGGGCCGCCAGTACGGGCCATTGTCGCTGGTAAAAATAACGAGGGTATTTTCGGCAAGGCCAGTGGCTTCCAAGGTTCTGAGAATTTCGCCTACTGCTGCGTCCACCTGTTGCGTAAAATCGCCGTATTCTCCCGCTTTTGATTTACCTACGTAGTTTTTGGTGGGCACCCAAGGCGTGTGCGGAGCCGCAAGCGGAACATACAGGAAGAAGGGTTTTTCTTTGGTTTGTTTTTTTAGAAATGCATTGGCCTTCGTCACAAATTCGGGCAGCACTCCGTGAAAATCAAACGAGGGCGAAATTTTTCCTTCGCGCCAAAAAGGCCCCGTATAGCCCGATTCTAATTTATTTCCTTTGGTATAGGCGGTAGGTTGTTCGGTCAATTGGTGATTTTCCAAATAACAATAGGGAGGCATATCTAGCGAAGCTGGCAGAATATAAGAATAATCAAACCCAACGCTGTTGGGGCCTCCCGTCGGTTTCTTTGTAAAATCAATGTCTTCGGGAGTCATCTCGGTTTTGATACCGTAATTTTCGGTTTGTAGCAATGCTTCTTTGCCTTGGGCTACTTCCCAATCCAATCCCAAATGCCATTTTCCCACTACTCCCGTTTGGTATCCATGGCTCTTCAGCAACGAAGCAACCGTTGGTCGATTTTCCTCAATCAACGTTCGGCTGTACCCGCGCAATACGCCCACGGGCAAGCGGCTCCGCCAAGGGTAGCGACCCGTCATTAATGCATAACGCGTTGGTGTACAGACCGATGAAGGAGAATGCGCATCCATAAACCTCATTCCCTGCATGGCAAGTTTATCAATGTTAGGCGTTGCAATTTTTCCTTGCGGGTTATAAATCGACACATCGCCATAGCCCATATCATCGGCCAAAATATAAACGATATTGGGCATTTTATTTTTTTGCACTGTTGGTTTGAAGGCTAAAAAAACCGATGCAATACCAACAAAGACAAGGGGCAGAAGGGAGTAGGTTATTTTTTTCATTTTTAACAGATAAGGCATATAAAAATCTATTTATTCCTGAATTGCTCGTCGGGGCTGGTCTTATTTTTTTGGGACAATTTCCATTAAGGGTTTGTCCGCCCCCCACGAATCAGGTATCTCAAACACCACTTTGAAAACTTGTGCATAGGTCTCGGCTACCGCTTGCTCTTTTTGAAACAGTGCGGTATCCATCTTTTCTACACTTGTTATTTTCAAAGGTGAATCTAAGTTTAACGTCATGCCCGACAATTTCCACGACTTCTCTGAAAAGGAATCAGTAGCGGCATTGGGGGCGTACACGTACAGCTCTAAACGCGCCACTTTGGGGCTTGCCAAATATACCTTCATGGTCGTTTTATTGACTTGCACATTGGTTTTCCCATCTCCCGGCACCAACAGCCAACCTATATCGCCATCATCAGCTTTCCAATGAATCGCCCCCGTTTTGATTTGTCCCCATACTCGGCGAATCCCCCAAACTCCCCCCATCATCCAATCTTTGTCCATCATGGCAGTGACTTGTTTGAGGCTATCGCCCGTATAATTATTAGGCACCGTCCGACTGATAAATCGGGAAGATTTAAACATTTTTAGGGCTTCTAAATCTGCTTGGGGAATAGTAAGTCCAAGGTTGAAAATCGGCGCTAAGTTGCTCATTTCACCGTATTTGGGTCCATCGGTTGAGAGAGGCATTGGTGCTTTTTGTTGGTTGTCAAGCGCAATGGCAATCCAAATGCCCATGATGGAGAAATACTTGCGCATATCCATGCCGTAGCCTCTGAAATGCGGGCCAGGCATATTTTTGAGATTGGGGTTATAGAATGTCGCGGCTTCGTGCCAAAACTCAGCTTCGAGCGTTTGGCCCATTTGTTTGATTTCTTCTGAAAGCGCCAACTCCCGCCAGAAAGCAAGGGCAATCAGCGTGACACCATAGTAGGTAGGCGAGTTGTATTCACTGAAAGTTTTATGCGTTTGATAAAGCTTGAAAATGTCCCGCGCTTTTTGCAATCCTGCCGTTTTTAAGGCCTCGATTTGAAACTCTGTTCCGACATAATTCATCAAAAAAGCACTCATGATGGATATGTTGGTATAATCAGGAGCAACATTGCGTTTTAAGGCCCCACGAGCGGCATGAACCAAGCCAATGTCTATTTCTTTTTGAATTTCAGCAGGTAAAAGATGACGGTATTTTTGACGGATAATAATCAAATCGCAACCAATAAACTCCCGCCAGTTTTGGTCAAACTTATCATCTTCGATGGAAGTTTTCCAGATGCCGTAGATTTTGGTGTTTTCGTCCCGGTACTGATTTTTCAGAATCCAAGTCAGAATTTCAGCCGCTTTTTCTTTATCGCCCGATAGGTTACGAAACAGCAACGCCTCGGCCAAACGGGTTTTGCTCCGCAGGCTGGTACGGTTGGTCAATACATCTGCTACTTGTTTGCCCGTAGGGATTTCATTCCCCAGAAAGTCCTCAAACAACTGTTTCTGATACGGTGACAACGTTTGGTAGGTGTATTTTTTGGAATAAAGCGCGGCATCTATCCCTTTGGATTGTCCAAATACCAACACAACACTCACAAAATAAATGACCCCGATACCGATGAATTTATTGCTCATGTTACTGCTCATTATTTTGTTAATGTTATTGATAAGCACTCGTTTTCAACACCTTAGCGATTTTTGGGCCAATTACTTTTCAAAATCAGTCTCCAATAGCTGCTTTTCGTTAAAAATGCCGCTTCCTTCGGGCTTTCTTTCTCTCATTTTTTTTACGTCATCCACCGAAACCCCCTTCCCTTCTTTTTCAAAGGCATTCTGCGTAAATCTTATAATATCAACGATGTCTTGGTCGCTAATATCCTTGTTATTGATAAGAGCGGGCATTTCATTATTCAATTTGTACAATTTTCCGCCGACCTGAATCGGTCCGCTGACACCGTGCAAAATGATGGCCGCCAAACGCTTCATGGAGCCGTCAATGTATTCAGAACCTTTGAGCGGCGGAGCTAAATCCTGAATTCCTTTGCCATCAGCCCCGTGGCAGGTCGCACAAATGGTTCGGTACAGTTGCAAGCCCTTGGTTCGGTTATCGACGGTATTCTTTTCTTTGACAAAAATGGGGTTCATTTCTTTTTTCTGCCGGTTATTGAGGGATACGGTCAAACTACTTTTCAGTAATGCATTGGGATTCATTGTATTGAGGTAATTTTCTTCCCTGCCTTCCAAGCTACTGACAATTGCCTCTTGATAGATTTTCTGGGCGGCGTATTTTTTGTCAATTTCGGTGAGAATAGGCAAGAAAGTCGCCTCTGATAGTTTGAGCCAAGCATTGAGCGACATTGACAAATAGAGGTCTATCACTTCGTTGTTTTGCGCCAATAGCTGGTTGCAGGCTGTTTTCATTTTAGCTACATTGGCCATGCTCGCAAAACGCTCCAACAGACCCAAAGCATGGGCAATGGTTTCGGGCTGTTTTGATTGATTAACCACATCGTTTAAAGTGGTAAAAGAAAGTGCATTTATACCTTCCAATACATACAGCGCGTGGATAGCCGTTGCAAATTCATTGCTATTTTTGGTCAAACTAATCAACTCTTTCACCACCGTAAGGTCTTTCTTTTGTATCAACAGCTGCTGGGCACGGTCGCGGAGCCAACCATTTGAATGACTGAGCAACGCCACCAATTCTTTGGTCGACACCTTGGTCAAATCAGGTATTGGGTGAGTTTTGACCGTTTTGCTCGTTATTTTCAAGATACGCCCTGCATTCTGTAAGGTGTCCAATTTTTTAGCGGCAAGCTGCTCGGTCAAATACTGCGAAATATACGCCTTGTGCTGGATAATACCCCGGTGCATATCGACCACGTAGATGGCGCCGTCGGGACCATTGAACAAATTGACAGGACGGAAGCCTTCGTCGGTAGAAGTAAGAAACTCTTTGCCTTCAATGGCCTGCTTAGCAGAGGTTTGGGTGTTTTTGAAAGTCAGGATATTTCGTTTGATAAGGTTGACTTCGGGCACACACACAAAGGCATTTTGATTATAAGAAGCGGGAAAAGCACCTCCTCGATAGACCAATGGCCCACAGGCCGCGGTTACGTCTTTTAGCAGCCCATTTTCATCCAATACTCCTTTCTGATAGCCTCGGTTGACCGAAGTTTGATGAATCGGGAATACCTTATTATTGGTCAATCGTTGGTTTTCGGCGATGGTGGGTTTAAAGTAACGGTTACGAATCGCTTTGTTGGGCAAAACATAATCACCTTGCAACTGGGTACTGTTGTTATTGTAATAAAGGCGTCCAAAATTGTCCTTGGTGATGCCCCACTGCCCCCGATACGATGTCGGCTCCTTGATCCATTTCCCATTTTTAAGCTGGTACCTAAAATTGTAATTGGCGTTATAAATCCAATTGTCAATGTTCATCATCAGCCCATTAGAAGAGTGCTCGACGTTACCGCCTTCGGCATATACAGGGTCAACCAAGGTTTTTTTGCCAGGTTTATCGTTTTTAATTTCTACAAACCACAGTTTTGGGCCATCAACATATAGCAGTCCGCCATACACATGAGCCAATCCACGGGGCAAAACGAGTTTATCCAAAAAGACCTTGGAATGGTCGGTCACGCCGTCTTTATCACGGTCTTCTAAAATGGTAATTCTACCGTTGGGCACTTCTTCGCCGATGCCTTCCAGATTGGGCATATAGCCAATCATTTCTACGACCCACATTCGGCCTTTGTTGTCAAAGTCCATGCTCACGGGAGCTTTCAAAAAAGGTTCGGAGGAGACAACTTTCAGCTCAAATCCCTCTTCTACTTTATAGCCATCCAATGAAATCTTAGGCACATCAAAGGGGAGCATCTTGAAACTTACCATAAAAATGGAAAGTGCTGATAGACAACAGAATGCAATCTTAAATTTAAGGGTGTTAATGGTGAATTTGGGGGTTTTCATTATAGTTTAACTGCTGGTTTTACTTCTTTAGATCAGGTCCTTTTTTGTTCCAACCGATTTCTACTTTGGACAAATACCACGTTTTCCCTTTGTCATTATTGCCTTGAAAAAACAGATAGTATCGGCCATCTTGGGCTTTGAATATGTTGGGGTGCCCACTTTCACTTTCATTCCATGTACCTACTTTGCCGTTTTTCAGGAAAGGCTCTTCCGATAGCCGTTTCCAATGAATCCCATCCTTACTGCGGGCAACGCCGATTTGCTGGGGTTCGTTGTTATAAGCTCCCGCATAAAACATGTACAAATATTTTCCTTTTCGGATGCAAGATGCCGCTTCAATGCATTTTTTTTCCCATGCCAGTTCAGGTTTAAGCATGGGCATATTAGGAACTTCGGTCCAACTATTTCGGTCAAAATTGGTCGTGATGGGTGCTACGGCTACGCCTTGTTGCTGGATTTTGTAATCGGGGTCTCTGGTGGCATAATACAAAAAATAGTTGTTTTTGTAAGCAATCACCTCCGCATCAATCGCCCTTCCGCAGCTCCAATCGCTTATTTTGGGTCTAAAGATTGGATTAGAGGCATCCCTTTCAAAGTCAATCCCGTTGGTAGAAAAAGCGTGGCAAATAGCATCCAATTTCCCATTGCCATACGTTTGATAAAAAAGATGCAAGATCCCGTCTTTTACCAATGCGCCCGGGGCACAAATGCCTTTTTCTTCCACGGTTCCTTTCTGGCCTTTGATATTCCCTTTTTTCTCCCAATTCACCAAATCGTTGCTCGTGGCAATACCGATGTACCATTCCTTAAATTGTGCGCCGGGTACTGAATAATACATCCAATACTTTCCCTGAAAAAAAATCACGTAAGGGTCTTTGGCATAAGGTCTGGTAGGAATATCTAAATCTCCGTAATACATTTCGGGTTTTTGAGCAATCAGCATTTCTCCCTTCACCATAAATAAAAGGAGAAGCAAAATGTTTAGTAATGTGCTGTTATTTAATCGAATTTCTTTTCTCATAAAAATGATCAAATTTTATTTACCATCCCACTTAGGAAACATCCGCAACATCACTACGCCATGGTGCCGAATGTCGGTTATAAATGAACCGTTAGAAATGCCCAAGTCTTTTTGTCGCCAAACATCCCGCAACATAAACTTGCCTTTCAGACCCACTTTATCGAAATCAAAGGTAAACGATTTCGATGTTTCATCACCCCAACGGAAATAAGATTCGGGCGTTTTGCCAAAATCACCGACGTTAAACAAACCTACGGCATACGAGCCATCTTCCAACGGCCTGAGCCAGATTTGAATACCGTCTTTGTTCCAAACAAGCCGAGCAGATTTGCCCAACGGGTCTTGGTCAATTTCAATGACTTCGTCGTTGGTCAACAAATTTAGCGTAAACGCATCCAACTGCTCAATAGGGCACCCAATCAGCAATGGGGTGGCCAAAAGGCTGAATAAACTCACGTGGCTGTATTGTTCGTCGGGCGTCAGGCGGGTGGGGTGGAGTTGTGTGCCCGTGGTCACGTTGCCCACAATCATCATGTCGGGGTCGTTCCAGTGCCCAGGGCCACCGTGGGGAGCCCATTTGTCAAGCGTAAAAGCCGACACAAAGAGGCTGTTCCAACTGTCGCGAATATCAGGCCCTGTGCGGTAGCTGTTGGTCAACCGTGTCCAATCTTTGACGTTGGCAAAAGGGGCAGAATTAGAAATGCTGTACAAAATATCGCGCCCTGATTGCTTCAACGCCACCGACATTCGCTCCGCTGATGGAACTTCAATCCGCCAATCGTATTTTAGGTAATCAATGCCCCATTCGGCAAATTGTTTGGCGTCATTGGCTTCAAAACGGTATTTCCCCACGTAGCGAAATGAACGCTTATTGGCAACGATATGCTCGGTTAGCTGCCCGTTTTCAAAGTCAGACGAACCTCCGATATAACCCGCATAGCTCGTAATCATGGGCGTAGAATACACGCCTACTTTCAAACCCAAACCGTGAATATAATCCACCATTTCGGTAAACTTCGGAAACTTTTCATTGGGCTGAATGGCGTGAAATTTACCGCCTCGTTTGCCCTGCCAAGCATCGTCGATGTTGATATAAGTCCAGCCGTGTTGATTCAGTCCCATTTTGACCATGGCATCAGCCGAGGCGATTACTTTTTCTTGGTCAATGTTACGGGCCCACGAATTCCATCCGTTCCATCCAATCGGCGGGGTGAGTGCAATCGTATCACCAATCTTTATTCTTAGTTCTTTGGTTGCTTCGCCAAGGGCATTTTTGGCTTTCAAGGTCGTGATATACGTCCCTTTTTTTAGCACTTTTCCCGTAATAATGCCCGTTTTTTTGTCCAACGAGAGGCCTTTTGGCAAGCCTTTGGCCGCAAACGCCATTGGGCGCTCGCCCGTAGCGGCGATGGTGTACAGGAAAGGATTGTTGGGCGTGGCACCAAACACTTTGGCGGAATTAATTTTGGGGAATTTTGCCGTTGGAGGGGTCAAAATGTAGCGTTCATCGGTATTGGGAATGTTTTTGGGGAGGTGGTTGTCCAACATCACCAATTGGGCATCGGCCCAATTGGAATAGACTTTGGTGCGGCCCTCATCATCGACTTTGACCAATAGCCCCAACCGCTTCACGCCATTCAACTTGACATTTACGGGTTTGGGGGCGTCGCCAAGGCGCATTTCTCCACTGTCAAACAAAATTTTGCGGTCGGCAATCACGTAAAAAGTATGCGGTAAGTCTTTATTGCCTTTGTCATCCACGCCCACCATTGCCGAGAACTCAGTAGCTTTTCCATCCAGAAAAAACGCCAAGATACTTGTGGCGTTTACGCCCACCCCATGCTTAAAATACCTACCTTTAATGAGCATAGAATCTCCCGCCGCCGTCGTTTTGGGCAACACCGCTGGTATGCCTTCCGAAAAAGATTTGATAGGTAAATCATCGAGCCAGAGGGTCTGCGTTTTTTGGGCAAAAAGAGAGACGTGTGCCCCACAACACATAAATATTAACCAAACTACTCTGTACATTTTTTTCATTTATTTTACCCTTTCTTTAATTCCCAAGTTGGTGAATCGTACCTTGTATAGACCCGTTGAGTGGCTCACCTTTGGTATTTTTGAATTTATAATCAACGGTAATTACGTCCACTTTTTCTAAGTTTTCAATGGTTAAAATCAGCCTTTTATCCGCAACTTTAGATTCTTTTACTTTCAAAACCTTCTGGTTATGGCGTTCTGAACCGTATTTTTTACTACGTAAAAGTTGCCAAGTTTTTACTTCAAAATTGGTCAAATCGGACGCCGAACTTGGGTCTATTTGGGTGTCAAAATCAAGCACTATACTTTTTTCAAGCACTTTCATTTTGATGGGTACAGGAATGGTCTTACCCGTATAACGGACTCTGTACAGGCCTCCCCCCCGCATCATTTGGTTGGTGCCCCAGGCCGACATACCGCAAGCATACAGTTGACCATCGGTTGGATTAAATCGGCCCCGCATCACCCCCGTCAGGAATTTAATGCCGGGCAAATCTATCACTGCGCCTTGTTCTTGCCCGTTCACGGTTTCGTTTAAAACATATTGAATCTTGCCAAAACCATACGAAAGGCTCAGAAGCCCCCCATTCAATGCTCCCCATTTCTTGCTTTCCACCCAAACCATTTCAGAAGGCGAACGGTCGTATTTCATATCTACCCACACCAAAGGCTGTTCCATCGCGGCCCTTGATGAGTCTTTGGGCGGATTATAGCCCCACATATTGCCATAAAACCTACCTACGCCTTTCACCCAGTTAATTCGGTTCATGGGGTTCCAATAACCTTGTTGGTCGGTTACGATAAAACTGCCATCGGGATTGATACAGACGCCATTTGCCGCCCTGAAGCCCGTGGCTACTATGTCGGTTTTAGAGCCATCGGCACTTACTTTCAATAAAGTACCATGTTGCGGAATAAGCGCCTCACGGGCGTGGCGACCGCTTTTGGCGTAATAAAAATTACCTTCTTTGTCGGTTTGCAAACCCATGGCAAATTCGTGGAAATGATCCGTAACTTGGTGGTCATGATTAAAACTTTCGTAGAAATCAGTTTCCATGTCACCATTCAAATCTCTGAGCAATACCAATTGGTCCCGACAGGTGACGTATATTTTTTCATCCACCACTTTTATGCCCAAGGGCTGAAAAAGCCCCGACCCAATGCGCTGCCAAGTCAGTACACCATCAGGATTGAGCAAGCCTTTTATCAACCAAATATCCCCATCGGTAGCACAAGCAGCCGCGGTATTGGCATCTTTAAAGAAGTCTATGCCACTCAATTTCATCCGACAAGCCCAAGTATTCTCGAAAGGCGGGGTTAGTTGGTCAACGGCAAACGGGCCATCTTCTTTTCCGTTGGTAATCAATGTTTTGAGCACTTCGGGATAATGCGCACGGCCCGTACCCAAGGTGTATTTTGTCAATAATTCGGGCTCTGGTAAATCTGCTTCTGAAAAACTAGCACCTTTTTCGCCAATGGCCAAAATAACCTTAACCGCCTCTTTGGCGTTGACATTCATAAAAATCTGCCCATTTTCTTCTACCAGCCTAGCCCCTTTGCCCAACAAACTCACCTTAGCGGAGGCATTGGCTACCCGCATTTTCAAAATTGAATTGGAGGGCGAAATATTGAGGGTTCTAGTAAAAACGGAGGGGCCAATCAACCCAAACTTTTCTAAAACAGCCGATTCTCCCACGGTATAGGAGATGATGATTTGGTCTTCGTAATGATAAAGGCCCTTATAATTTGCCCAAGATTTGGGTAAGGGGCCAAAAGCCCTACCATCACGGGCTACAAACCGTGGGTCAGCAAATTCTCCCGTTGTAGGATTAGCCCAGCCAGGACTCACGGGGGTTTCAAAATGCAGTTTTCCAATGGTACGAGGATAGGTTTCGTGCTTATCGTTCAACAAGATAGCGTTCCAATCAATAAATCCCTCACCCGTGTAGGCACCCGCCACGCGCATGAGGTCATGGTCAAAAACCATCCACGCTTTTCCTTTAGAAACCCCGCCCGGGCCTTTGTCTAGGCGAACGGCAATGCCTTTGTAGGCAAAATTATTTTTTGAGTAATCTTCATCTTTGAACGGTGAAGGGCCCGGCGAATGAAACCGTGGAATACCCGTTTTTTCGTCGGCCAATTCGTAGGTGTTTATCAAAAAATTACCGTAGTCCATGTCGGCCCATGGTTGATAAGGCTTTGATACAGGGCCTCTTGATTTTCCTTTTGGAAGAGAAGAAAGATAGTCAGACGTTACTTTTGGGAGGGTTACGGCTTTATTTTTTGAAACAAATTCTTGTTGTATATAGTGGATTACGTCGTATTTTTCTTGCGGTGTAAGTGCCACTTGCGGGGGCATAGAACCATAGCCTCTGGTCACGGTTTGATACATAGAATAGGCATCACCTCCCGCCTTGAATGGCTCAGACCAAAACTTCAGTGACATCGGAATTGAGCCTTCATTTTCTTCATTTCCATGACAATTGATGCAGGTAGCATTGTAGATTCTTTCGCCCCGCACCAGTGCTTTATCATCAAAATCGCTAATAAAACCTGCATGATTTAAGCCCTTTTCGGTAGTTGGCAGGTCTTTTGAATCTAGATTGTACGCAATGTTGGTACTTGTTTTGCAATTGATAAGTAGCAATAAAAGTACCAGCAAAAGATAGGAATGGCGCTTATTCATCATCATACAGGTTGTAAGGTGGACTGAGCAATTAACTAACAACTGAGAATGATTTTTTCAAGGTTTGAGATAGTTTATTGACTGGAGAAAAGCATCTGTTTTCAAAATCGTTTCAGTTAAGAAAGGCTCTTTGTTGAAAAAACCATGCCCTTGGTGGTCAAATAGCCAAAGGTCACAACGACCGCCTACTTCTTCTATTTTTTTCTTGAATTTCTGGGCCGTTTCTACCGGTATCAGGTTGTCGTTTGTACCCAAAAAGAAAATTGTGGGCGGAAAACCTTTCTCGACATTGTGCATTGGCGAAAACTCAACATATCTTTCTCCGATTCTTTCAAAACCATACCCATCTTTTCCGTTG
>Ga0138256_10006790_pt1 | contig 12093 bp, 8 predicted proteins | sample KNB2016incub_MG_FD_105486 | JGI IMG/M metagenome (GOLD analysis project Ga0138256, IMG submission 105486) | Active sludge microbial communities from wastewater in Klosterneuburg, Austria - KNB2014incub_MG | ecosystem: Engineered > WWTP > Activated sludge > Unclassified | place: Austria... | reverse complement strand
GCAAGATGAAGAAGGACCAGAAGTGCCATGTGCAGTTCGTTGCACCCTGCGATGACAATGACGAGCAGTACCTGTGCAATGCTCCAGCCAATTCCTGAGCTTCCATCCTTCCGAAAGAAAGCGATCCAATTCCCCAGAAGAAGCAGGCTCAGTGCATTGGGCAACTGGTAGGTCATGGAGCCCGTGTACCAGTAGAAACCTTCGCTCGCGTCCGGCATGCGATGCAGGAAGAACAATAGGAATACGAGCGCCATGGACCATTGCGCAATGGTTGAAATGGCATTGCCGAAAGCTTGTTGTAAAAAGCGGTAGGCCGCAAATAAGGTGAAGAGGATCAAGACGATCGCTGCGCATCGATAGATAACCAAGCCTTTTTGCAGGCCGAGCACCATGGGTCCACGAAGCAACAGGATATTGGAGAAGTAACGACCGTTCCACGAATCGTATTCCACGGCCAAGCGCAGAAGAAGTTCGGTATGCATGCCCGCAACGGCATAACTGAAGTCATCTCCAAAAGGATGCACGTATGCCGCTAACCAGAGGTGCCTAGCCAGTGCAGCCAACAGGATGCCCAAGAGAACGAAAGAGAAGGTGCGCGTGCTCATCGACGCACCCATGAATGATCAGAAACCGGTGGCAAGGATGCGATCACGGATTGTCCACATCGATCAACCGGCTCCAAAGTTGAACGTGCGACCATTATCATTCTTCATGCTCAAACGCCCACCCTATCACTGATCCGGTACCTGTTACGATCAGTACCGTTCCGGCTTACCAGATCAGCCACGAAGCCTGCGGTGAACAATTGAACCCCGATCACCATGGCCACGAGAGCCACGAAGAACAGGCCCGATTCCGCCACCCGGGGTGCCTCAGTATCGAGCACAAAAGAGAACCAAAGCTTTTCGCCCACCACCCAGCAGGTGGCCAGAAAACCGAGCACGAACATGAACGTGCCGAGCCCTCCGAAGAAGTGCATGGGCTTCTTGCCGAAGCGGAAGATGTACGTGATCGTGAGCAGATCCAAGAATCCGTTGATGAAACGGCTGAATCCGAATTTGGTCTTACCGTATTGTCGCGGATGGTGCTTCACCACTTTCTCGCCGATCTTCCTAAAACCTTCCTTTTTAGCGATGAAAGGGATGTACCGGTGCATCTCACCGAACACCTCAATGTTCTTCACCACCTCCTTCCTGTACGCCTTCAAGCCGCAATTGAAATCGTGCAGCACCACCCCGCTCACTTGACGAGTGGTCCAGTTGAAGAGCTTGGTGGGTATCGTCTTTGTGATCGGATCGTACCGCTTCTTCTTCCAGCCGCTCACCAGATCGTAGCCCTCCATCTTGATCATGCGGTAGAGTTCGGGTATCTCGTCGGGATCGTCCTGCAGGTCGGCATCCATGGTGATGACCACGTTGCCCTGTGCTGCTCGGAAACCTTCGTTCAACGCCGGGCTCTTCCCGTAATTGCGACCGAAACGTATCCCCTTTACTCGCGCATCCTCATTTGCCAACCGCGCGATCTCTTCCCAAGACCTGTCCGTGCTTCCATCATCGATCAACAGGACCTCGTATTCCACGTGCATACCTTGACAAACGCGGTGCAGCCACTCCACCAAATGTGGGAGCGACTCGTCTTCATTCAACAGTGGTACAACGATGGACAGGTCCATGGGCAACGTTGCTACGGCAATTTGCAGATCATGATGGAGTGGAAATAGCCCACCGTGTTCACCACCTTTTCCACCACCAATCCGGCTTGCTCGACGTACTGTTCCATACGGGTTGAATCGTACATCTTGCTGTTTCCGTTCGCCATGGCGGTGAAATACAAGGATGTGCCATGAAGGCAGTAGGTGGCGGTTGCGTTCTCTTGTTGGTCCCAGAACGTTTCTTGTATGAAGAGCCTACCATCCGGCGCTAATGCCTCTTTTCCATGCGATAGGATATGCACGATCTGTTCCGGACTAAAGCAATCCAGGAACTGGCTCATCCAAACGGCATCCACTGGGTTGGGCAAGGTGTACTCCGCGTCCAACACATTCTGCGGATGAGTGCTGACACGATCCATCAGACCCGCCGCTTCAATGTTCGGCATGGCCAGTCCGCATTGTCCGGGGAGGTCCACGATGGTCATGTGAACATCGGGGTTGTTCTTCGCACACATCATGGACCACTTGCCGGTATTGCCGCCAATATCCAACATGGTTTTCGGGTTGTACTCGAACACCACTTTCATGGCATGCGGGAACGCTTGATCAGAATAATGGTGATCGAACTTGAACCACGATTCCTTGGAACGGCCCGGCAGCTTCGAGAGGCCATGGTAGATATTGGGCCAATCACCCAGTTCCTTCAATCCTGCTGGACCCTCTTCCTTGATCGCGTCATCCAGATGGAAGGTGCCCTTGTAGCACACATCTTGGATGAAATCGGCATTCGCAATGGTCTGTCGGTCCTTCAACCAGAAGGCTCCCATACGTGCAATGCGATAGGTGTATGGCTCCACCAATTTCACCAAGCCCAAGCTGAGACCGGCTTCCAACAGCGTTTCCACACCGTATTGGGAAACTCCACAAGCCTCACTGATCGCCTCAGAGCTGATCCCTTTTGCGCCGGCATCGGATACCTTTTGAAGCACACCCAAACGGTTCATGGCCATGGCCGCTTGGAACATCATCGGATAGAAGGACAATCGCTCTGCGGCCTCTTTGGCCTCATCCATGGTTGCGTTGTCGGTCTCGAACTCTTTATGCATGCGTCTTTGTTGTCTGATCGGAGCTGCAAGGATACGGAATGCTGGAGTGGATCGGCTACTGTCCACAATGATCCCTTTCAACCAAAAATTAACTTCGCCGAAGAAAATGGGCCGCACCGATCATCGAATGTTCCTAGCACAGCGTCCCTTTCGCGCAGTGGGCATTTTGCTCTTGGCGATCTTGCCTTGCTGGCGATGTACGCAACCCACGAAGACACCGGAAATTGAAATTGCCGACCACCAACCGGACCCCGCCCTGCTTCGTGTTCTTGGGAGCAAGGTGATCATAACGCCAGAACCGACTTTCACCTTCGGTTGCGACACCATGCGCGTGGGGGTTTTGCAGCATTTGGACAGGAACTACACCTACGATGTGGTACCGAGCGAGATAGTGAACGGACTCTTGTTCCAAGGGATCCACAGACCGGTGAAGGGCACCTCATTGAGGATCGAAGTACTTCAACCTGTCACCATCTACTTCTTCTTCCACAACGAAGCGGATGGCGGTTTCGGCCAAGCATTCGCCCAATTGCCGAACTGGACCAAATGCGACAGCGCACCTGCCTACGACATCCACAACGGCGACCATGGCCTGCGCATGACCATGTACAAGACACAAGCTGAGGTTGGAACGATCGAACTCCCGGCCACTGCCGCAGATCGTGCGTGTTTCAACTTGGTTGTGAAGTGAATGCACGGGTCCCTGAGCGAACCAGCCTGCGGTTGGCAGGGTCGAAGGGCGCGTCCTTTGGTGTCCATCCGAGCCCATTCCTTTTGAACAAATTCCCAAACCACCCAAGTTGAACAAGTCTTACCTTTGCGCCGGGACAAGTCCTGTACGACCAGCTCCCGCTGAATCCCCCAGGGCCGGAAGGCAGCAAGGGTAGGTGGTTGTAGCGGTGCGCTGCAGGTCGCTTGTCCCACTTTTTTTGGGGTATTTTGGCAAGAAGGCAGTTCTTCCCAAGTCCAAACGGAAGGAAAACAGCTCCCGGAACCCAGCCGGAATTATCTTCCGCCCCAATGGCAACTACACGTAAAGTGATCTTGGTTACCGGTGGCTCCAGTGGCTTGGGCAAAAGCATCTGTGTGCGTTTGGCTGGTCAAGGGCACACGGTCTATGGGACCAGTCGTAAAGCACAACCTGAAGAGATCACCGATGGCTTCCGCATGGTGCAAATGGACGTTACCGATGATGCGAGCGTTCAGAAAGCGGTGGCCGGAGTACTTGCGCGCGAAAGCCGTATTGATGTGTTGGTGAACAACGCCGGTCTCGGCATACAAGGTCCCGTAGAAGACATTTCACCGGAATTGGCGCAGCGCTTGTTCGATACCAACGTCTGGGGTCCGCACCGTGTTTGGTGTGCAGTGCTTCCGACCATGAGGAAGCAAGGTTCTGGTTTGATCATCAACATCAGCAGTGTTGCTGCGAACTTCGGGCTTCCATACCGGGGCTTCTACAGTGCCAGCAAAGCCGCCTTGGACCGTTTGAGTGAAGCCCTGAGCACCGAGGTTGATCGTTTCGGAATACACGTGGTAACTGTGCAGCCGGGCGAGTTCAATACCACGATCGGGGATTCGCGGCTCCGTCCGGAGAACATCTCGGAAGCCCACCGTCCGGGCTATGAAAAGGCGATGGAGGTGCTTGGTGGAAGCATGCACTACAGCCGCGATCCGGATGAACTGGCCCAAGTGGTGGAACGGATCATCCAAACCAAGGAACCAAGGACTCGTTACATTGTTGCACAAGGCATGCAACGGATCAGTATCCTGGCCAAGAAACTCTTGCCGGGACGCATGTTCGAGAAGATGGTACGCAAGCACTACGAGTAAAGAGAAATGAGAGCGTACGACCCACACAATTGGTTGCGGGCATTGGCCTTGCATAAATCGGACACCTTCCGGAAGCTCCTACCGTACTTGCTTTTCGCTGGACTGTTCACCCTAGGCGCCGGTTGGCTGGAAGTGGAATACCTGCACCTGAGCAAAAGCAGCTTTGTGAACAACCTGCCCATGATGCATAGCCTACTTGGCTTTGCGATCAGCATGTTGCTGGTGTTCCGCACGAACACGGCTTATGATCGTTGGTGGGAAGGGCGCAAGCTCTGGGGACAATTGGTGAATGTGAGCCGCAACTTGGCCGTGAAGATCTCGACCATGGTCCCGAAGGACGATGTCGCAACACGCAGCTTTTTCACCCGATTGATCGGCATGTTCGCGATCGAATTACGCAGCCACCTATTGCTGGAGAAAACCAGGTTGGAATTGGACATTCAGCCGCATCCCGAGATCCCGAATTTCGATCAAAGCAAGCATGTCCCGGCCCAGATCGCGCAACTGATGCAGCAACGTGTCCAGCGGTTGTACGCGGAAAAGAAGATCAGTGGCGACCAGCTGATCACGTTGGACAAGGAGCTGGTCCAATTCCTCGAGATCTGTGGCGCTTGCGAGCGGATCAAGAATACGCCCATCCCGTATTCCTACAGCAGCTTCATCAAGAAGTTCATTGTCGTATACGTCTTCACCCTACCCTTCGGAGTGGCGTTCAGCTTGGGTTACTTGGGTGTTCCGGTCGTCATGTTCATCTTCTATGTACTGGCCAGCTTGGAGCTGATCGCAGAGGAGATCGAGGACCCGTTCGGTAAGGACACCAATGATCTGCCCATGGAACGGCTCTCAGTGGTCATCGGTCAGAATGCCGAAGAACTTTTGATGTGATGCGGAACATCTTTCCGGGCCGTTCGCTGCTGCTCGTGGTGGTCGCCGCGTTGGGCTATTTCGTGGACATCTACGACCTGGTGTTGTTCAACGTGGTGAAGCGTGAAAGTCTGGAAAGCATCATGGGCGCTGGTCATCCGGGGATCACGGACATGGGCATCGACCTGTTCAATCTGCAAATGCTCGGCATGCTGATCGGCGGTGTGCTTTGGGGCGTCTGGGGCGACAAGAAAGGGCGGATCACCGTGCTCTTCGGAAGCATCCTCCTCTATTCCGCGGCCAACATTGCGAACGCTTTCACAACGGACATCACCACGTATGCGATCGTGCGGTTCATTGCCGGTGTTGGCTTGGCAGGTGAATTGGGCGCGGGCATCACCTTGATCACCGAAACCATGCCGCGTGAAAAGCGCGGTTACGGCACCATGGTGGTGGTGGCTTTTGGCGCGTTGGGTGCGGTGTTCGCCAATGAAGTGTATGTGCAAGGCCAGCGCATTGGCATGTTGCTCACTGACCTCACCGGCGCAACGTTCATGGATTGGCAGATCGCATACATCGTGGGCGGCACAATGGGCTTGGTGTTGCTCATCATGCGTGTTGGAGCCTTCGAAAGTGGCCTCTTCACCAACATGCAACAGAAGGATGTACGAAAAGGCGACTTCTGGATGCTCTTCCGTGACCGCGAACGGTTTACACTTTACCTGAGCTGCATCTTGATCGGCGTGCCCGTATGGTATGTGGTGGGCGTGCTCGTGAACCTGAGCCAAGATGTGTTCGTGCCCCAACTACACATAGACACCAGCGCGTTGGATGCCGATGGGCAGAAGCATATCAATGGAGTGGCGATCCGGTACGCGTACATCGGCCTCAGTCTTGGTGATCTTTTGAGCGCGTTGCTGAGCCAGCTCTTCAAAAGCCGGAAGAAAGTGATCCTCGGCTACCTGTTCGCGAATCTGTTGCTCACCTTGCTCTTCTTGTTCGGCATGGATGGCGCAACGATCAACACCTACAATTGGATGTGCTTGCTCTTGGGCACGGCAACTGGCTATTGGGTGCTGTTCGTTACGGTGGCCAGCGAACAGTTCGGCACAAACATCCGCAGCACCGTAGCCACTACCACACCGAATTTCGTGCGCGGTTCGGTGCTCTTGATCACCTACGCCTTCACCACCTTGGCCGCGCCCATCGGGGACATCCGCAGTGCCTTGGTCGTTGGTCTGGTGTGCATCGGAGGTGCTATTTGGGCCACTTTTCGGGTGAAGGAAACGTTCACACGGGACATGGATTTCGTGGAAGGGTGAAGGGCACTTCTCCTCGACCAAATGGGATCTGACCCATCACCATTCAAACCTTTGGTGTGGAAATTGTCCCCCTCGAAAATATGCCTCGTCTATCTTCGCGATCCTTCTGCTAAACCGTGGAAAACTTGAACCATGCTCCGTAGCCTTTCCTACCTCCTCCTCGCCTTCTTGTCCATCAACATCGCCACTGCGCAGAAAACGCTTACCGTGCGCGACATTTGGTACAGCCCGGCCTTCAGCGCGGAGAGTGTTGGTGGTCTGGCAAGCATGAACGATGGGGAGCACTACACCGTGCTGGACGAAACGGAAAGCGGTGCTGTGATCGATCAATACGCATACAAGACAGGCAAAAAGGTCAGCACCTTGGTCATTGGCAGCAGCCTGATCCCCACCGGATCCACCACGGCGATCACTATTGAAGCCTACAGCTTCAGTGGCGATGAGAAGAAGATGATGATCGGGACCGATGGTGAGGCGATCTACCGTTGGAGTTCCAAGGCCCACAACTACATCTACGACCGCACTTCCAAAACGTTGGTCCCATTGAGCGACCCTACCAAGGCGAAGCAACTGCTGGCCACCTTCAGCCCCGATGGAAAACGTTCCGCTTTTGTGCGCGACAACGACCTCTATGTTGTCGACTTGGCAAGCATGAAGGAAACCCGCGTTACCACCGATGGGGAATGGAACAAGGTGTTGAACGGGGCCACGGATTGGGTGTACGAGGAGGAATTTGAATTGGTACAGGGTTACGCGTGGAGTCCGGACGGGACGAAGATCCTTTACCTACGCAGCGACGAGAGTGCCGTGCGTGAATTCGACCTCACCTTCTACAAGGACCAATTGTACCCCAGCGAATACCGATTCAAATACCCGAAGGCCGGCGAGGTGAACAGCACGGTGTCACTTCATGTGTTCGACATTTCAACCGGCAGCACGTCCAGCGTTCCATTGGGTGCCACGGAAAAGGACTTCTACATCCCCCGGTTGGGCTTTACCCCGAATGGTGCCGCGTGGTTCATGCGTATGGATCGTTTGCAGCGCGAAAAGGTGATCCTCACCGTGGAACTTCCGCCAGCAGGCACACTTTCACCACTCACCGCGAAAGAGATCTATCGCGAGACCAGCACCACCTACGTGGATGTCACCAACGATCTGCACTTCCTGGACAACGGTAGCGGCTTCGTGCTCAGCAGTGAAAGAAGCGGTTGGAACCACGTCTACTTCGTGCCAATGACCGGTGAGCCACGTGCATTGACGAGCGGAGAATGGGACGTAACAGGTATTTCCGGTATCGATGAAAAGAACAAGCGGGTCATCTTCACAGCGGCGAACGCTTCACCGGAGAACCAAGAGGTCTGGAGCGTAGGGTTGAGTGGGAAAGGGCTGAAGGAATTGAGCCCCAAAGGCGGATACAACGACGCCGAATGGAGCACTGGGTTCCGGTATTTCATCAACACCCGGAGCACGGCCAACACGGTTCCGGTAGTGACCCTTCGCGATGGACAAGGCAAGCTGGTGAAGGAGTTGAAGGACAACGCCAAGCTCTCAGCAACGATGGCTGAATTCGGTATGGTGAAGAAGGAGTTCTTCCAATTCACCACCGAGGGTGGCGTTGAATTGCGCGGTTGGAAAATGGTATCACCGATCGCGAAGCCCGGGGAAAAGCACCCGGTGTTCATGACCCAATACAGTGGCCCCAACAGCAACGAGGTGTTGGACCGTTTCGACGGAAGGGACCAGATGTGGCATTCGCTCTTGGTCCAAAAAGGCTATGTCGTGGTGTGTGTGGATCCACGCGGCACAGGCCACCGCGGTCGTGATTTCCGCCACATCACCTACGGGCAATTGGGCAAGTATGAGACGGAGGACCAGATCGCCGCTGCAAAGTGGATCGGTCAGCAGCCATGGGCGGATAAGGACAGGATCGGGATCCAAGGGTGGAGCTACGGCGGCTACATGAGCAGCTTGTGCATCACCAAAGGTGCCGATGTGTTCAAGGCCGCGATCGCAGTGGCACCGGTAACGAACTGGCGCTACTATGACAGCATCTACACGGAGCGCTACATGGGCCTACCGAAGGACAATGGCAGCGGCTACGATGACAACAGCCCGATCAACCATGTGGACAAGTTGAAAGGCAATTACCTGTTGATCCATGGTATGGGTGACGACAACGTGCACTACCAGAACACCACGGAAATGACCCTTGCATTGGTCAAAGCGAACAAACAATTCGACCAATTCACCTACCCCGATAAGAACCACGGGATCTATGGTGGCTCAACACGCATGCACCTGTTCGAGATGATGACCGAGTGGTTGGAAAAGAATTTGTAGGGGCGGTTGATCGTAGGGGCGGATGATCATCCGCCCGCTAACGATCATTTGGTGGGATGGGGGGCACATCGAAGAATGCCGAGACCGTCATGCCCTTCGATCTCCGCAGTGTATCGGCACATTGACGGCCACGGTATTTCAGGCTGGTCCTTGGATCGTTGCATTCGGAGTACGACCGTCGAATACACAAAAGTCTACCCTAGGTTTTGAACAAAATCGTGGTTTTCCACACAGATCCATTGAAGGTATCGGTGCTTTTCTATCTTGGCGGGCTTTCACCCCTGTCCTTAACCAGACCTACGCACCTATGACCGGAACCACGACGATCGAAAAAGGCCACCCACAGGGCCTTTACTGGCTGTTCGCAGCAGAGATGTGGGAACGCTTCTGCTACTACGGTATGCGAGCGCTCCTGCTGTTGTACCTCGTCAAGTCCTTGGCAATGGGCGACAACAAGGGTTTTGCCGTTTACGGGGCCTACACAGCGTTGGTCTATGTAATGCCCGTGATCGGTGGTCGTATCGCGGACCAAGTGCTCGGTTCTCGGTTGGCCGTCCTCTTCGGTGGGTTAATGATGGCCATTGGTGAGTTCCTGATCGTTGGCGGCACCGAGATGCTTTTATTCTGGGGCATGGCGGTCATCATAGTAGGTAATGGGTTGTTCAAGCCGAACATCAGCACGATGGTAGGCAAGCTTTACGCAGATGGCGATCCACGCAAGGACAGCGGTTTCACGATCTTCTACATCGGCATCAACTTGGGTGCTCTGTTGGCCACAACGGTCTGTGCCGAGGTCGGCAATATCTACGGCGCTAAGTACGGTTTCGCGTTGGCGGGCATTGGCATGTTGCTGGGCATCGTGGTCTTCCAAATGGGTAGCAAGCACTACGAGCATGTGAGTGCGCCCCCGTCACCTGATACTTTGTACAAGCCGAAGTATGGCCCGCTGAGTCCTTTCATTGCCGTTGTGCTCGGGTGCTTCGCGCTCATCCCTTTGCTGTACTTCCTGTTGCGCAATACCACCATTGCGGGCTATGTGCTATTGGCTGTGGCTGTATACGTGATCGGAAGCTTGATCGCTCGCGGGGTCAAGGATGGGAAAGTGCAGTTGGACAAGATGTTCGGCTTCATCATCCTTATGTTGTTCAACGTCGTCTTTTGGGCCTGCTTTGAACAAGCCGGAAGCAGCCTTACCCTCTTCGCAGAGCGGAACGTCGATCGCCACATCTTCGGTTGGGAAATGGGCGCAGCCACTACCCAGTTCTTCAATCCAGCCTACATACTGCTGTTCGGCTCCATCTTCTCCGTAATGTGGGTACGTCTGAAGATGATGGGCAAGGACCCGAGCATTCCCATGAAATTCGGCTTGGGCATATTGCAACTCGGCTTGGGGTATATGGTTGTGCAACTGGCAGCGCCTATGGCGATCGAATATCAAGTACCTCTTTGGACGTTGGCATTGCTCTACATGTTGCACACCACGGGTGAATTGTTCCTCAGCCCCATAGGCCTGAGCATGGTGACCAAGTTGGTACCGAAGGATATGACCGCGACCGCAATGGGCGCTTGGTTCCTGAGCATCGCTGGTGCGAACTACGCGGCCGGGTTGTTGGCCACGCTCACCGGAGCCGAGCACGAATTGGCCGAAGGTGAAGTGTTGGACAAGGCTGCCAGCTTGGCCACCTACGTGGACGTGTACACCAACATTGGTTTCGTTACGGTCGGCATCGGTCTGTTCCTCATGGTCATAAGCCCATTGGTGAACAAGCTCTTCCACGGCATCCGATAGTTGGAACTTCCAATAAGAACCTTGATCCGGTTATAACGGCAATCGTTTTCCGCCAAGGAACATGCACGTTCATTCACGTCCATTCACGTTTCCTCCTTACCCCCGCGCATGAGCACATCCACCGCAGCCAAGCATCCCAAAGGCCTCTACGTCCTCTTCTTTACCGAGATGTGGGAACGCTTCGGCTACTACCTCATGCTGGGCATCTTCAGCCTGTACATGATCGATGGCTGGGAAAGCGGTGGTATGGGCTTCGATAGCTTGAAGAAGAGCGATATCTACGGCACTTATCTCGGTTTAGTATACCTCACTCCTTTCATCGGCGGTTTGTTGGCGGATCGGATCCTCGGTTTTCGGAAGAGCATTTTGATCGGCGGTCTGCTGATGGCTGCGGGCTACCTCACGTTGGCAGTCCATGACACGACCGCTTTCTACCTAGGTCTTCTTCTCATCATTTTGGGCAACGGTATGTTCAAGCCGAACATCAGCACGTTGGTAGGCAACTTGTACAGTGACGATCGCTATCGGGCGAACAAGGACGCTGGCTACAACATCTTCTACATGGGCATCAACATTGGTGCCTTCGTCTGCAATTTCGTTGCGGCCTACATGCAGATCAAGTACGGTTGGGGCTATGCGTTCGCCGCAGCGGGCATCGGAATGTTGATCGGCGTGGGCGTCTTCATTTCCGGCAACAAGCATGTGAAAGAAGCGGATGTGATCAAACCCTTGCAACCCGGTGACATGAGCACCGGTAAGATCCTCATGAGCACGATCGTCCCGATGTTCATATTCGGCATCTTGGGCTATTTGATCCCCGGCAACTTGTTGGGCACCGACACGAACGATGCGTTCATTTTCGGCTGCATTCCGGTGATCGGCTTCTTCATCTACCTGTATGTGAAGGCGAATGAAGAAGACAAACGTCCGATCGGTGCGCTGCTTGCGGTCTTCGGCTGCTTGGTGATCTTCTGGGCGGTATTCCACCAGAACGGTGATGCGCTCACCGTTTTCGCGAAAAACCACACCGACCGTGAAATGCCCTTGGCCATCTCCAACATTGCCGATGACATGAACATGGCGGAAACGGTCACCAATGCGGGAGCGGCCACAACGGCCAACAGCGCCAACTACTTCGCGACCATGGCACCTGAGAATATACCGGCCGAAGGAGAAAGCATGAAGCTCTAT
>Ga0138256_10006789_pt1 | contig 12095 bp, 9 predicted proteins | sample KNB2016incub_MG_FD_105486 | JGI IMG/M metagenome (GOLD analysis project Ga0138256, IMG submission 105486) | Active sludge microbial communities from wastewater in Klosterneuburg, Austria - KNB2014incub_MG | ecosystem: Engineered > WWTP > Activated sludge > Unclassified | place: Austria... | reverse complement strand
GATAAGCGCGATGTACGACAGGCATGAACATGTGTCGGGGGCACTTCGCCCCTGACACATGCCTGGAGTTCCTCATGCCTGAAATAAACTTCTCACAACGCTTGCTTTTGACATAGAATAGGTGTCCTCCCGAACCACCGCCCTCTGTCCGCTGCTCTTGAGCGGATGATCCGGCAGTTGGATGAGAACCGGATGCGAGATCAACGGGATCACATCCACGGTGATCTCGGCTTCCGATCGGTAGCTTCGGATCCGTGAAAGAGAACTTCTTCGCGCCCATCGCCAAGGAGTACGCGCGCTTCCGGCCGCGCTATCCGGAGGCGCTCTTCGCCTACCTCGCGTCGATCGCTCCTTCGCGCCAACTCGCGTGGGACTGCGCCACGGGAACAGGTCAGTCCGCGTCAGCACTCGTGGAGCATTTCGATAGCGTGGTTGCCACGGACATCAGCGAGGAGTTGATGGCGCATGCCGTACCACACGATCGCATCATGTACAGCAAAGCCGATGCGCTCAACAGCGGACTGGCCACCGGTTCCATCGACCTTATCACCGTGGCGAATGCCCTGCACTGGTTCCATGGTGAGCCGTTCGTGCAAGAGGTCCGCCGTGTGCTCAAACCCGGCGGCGTCATCGCGGCGTGGAGCTTCGCCTTCGCGCAGATCACTCCGGAGGTGGATCGCCTGACCCGGAAGCTCCACAGCGAGATCGTCGATCCCTTCTGGATCGAACCGAACCGCATCGTCGAGCACGGGTACAAGGATCTGTACTTCCCTTTCGATCCGATCGACCCTCCGGCCTTCGACATGATCAGCCACATGGATCTCGATAGCCTCGAAGGCTACCTGCGCACTTGGAGTGCGAGCACGAAGTTTCGCGCCGCACACGGCATCGATCCCATCGGCTTGGTTCATGAGGAATTGCTCATTGCGTGGGGCGATCCGGCAAAAGTGCGCGAGGTGCATTGGACGTTGAACTTGCGGGTCGGTCATTGATCGGTCATCACCTGATGCATTCGTACCTCCTTCCATTGCACGCGGAGTTCAAGCGGCACGCGAACGAAGCGCATGCGTTGGCGATGAAGGCCTACATGAAGGATCGCTTCCCTTTCTTCGGCATCAAGACACCGGAGCGGCGTGCGTTGATGAAGGAGCACATGGCCATCCATGGCGCACCGGCGTTGGATGACCTTCCGGCGATCGTCCGTTCCGCCTTCCGCGTTCCTCAGCGCGAAATGCACTACGCGGCCGTGGACCTTCTGGTGAAGTACGCGAAGAAGTTCACACCCGAGCACCTTCCGCTACTCGAGGAACTCATCACCACCAAGAGCTGGTGGGATACCGTGGATGCGCTCGCGATCCATGGCGCGGGTGTGATCCTGAAGCGCTATCCGAAGGAGATCCCCAAGTGGAACAAGCACTGGATCGGCAGCACCGACATGTGGTTGAACCGCACGGCCATCATCTTCCAGAACAGATGGAAGAAGGACACCGACCAAGCATTGCTCTTCGCGAACATCGATCGGCACGTGGGTCACAAGGACTTCTTCATCCGAAAGGCCATCGGCTGGGCATTGCGGTCCTTGGGCGAAACGGACCCCGATGCCATGCACACCTTCGTGCGGTCCAGAGAATTGGCGCCGTTGAGCGAGCGCGAAGCCATCCGCAAGCTGGTGTGAACCGCCGCGTTCCTCGGGGTCATTCCCGCACCAGTCGGCCGATCACCGCGCCCGAACCGGAGTCCTGCAGCCAGTAGCTTCCCGGTACCAAGCGGCTTGCATCGATCACTTGCGGCGCAGGGCCACGCAGCAGGGTGGACATCACCACGCGCCCCACGGCATCGCGCACCACCACACGTTGTCCGGTGCCGTCCATGTTCAGGTACACAAGTCCGGTGGTGGGCACGGGCCACAGCACGGTGGGTTGGTGCGCTGGTGCATCCATGAGTCCGGTGGAAAGGTCGGCCTCCACGCAGATGGTGAACGCTCCGGCATCGGTGCCACCGGCGTTCCAAATGCGCAGGAGGTGATCGGTGTCCGAGGCGAGGCCCGGCAAGGTGAGCACACCCACCACACCCATGGTACAGCTGATCTCCGTGCCGCCGCAGGCCGCGTAAAGCGCTACGTTGAGCGGCTGGCTGTTCGCACCATCCAGCAATACCTGATGACCCACGGCTTGACCGCTGTTGAACCTGAACCAGACATCGACGATGGGCGCGTACGGGTTGCAGTTCGGGTTGGGTAGGACTTCGGCGTATGCGCACACGTTCGTTGTGGCGACCGGGGTGCAGGTGCCGAGCTGTTGAAGGGTCAGCAACACCGCATCCGCGCATTGGTCGCCCGCAGCCACGGGGCTGCATGCAGGAGCGCAGGTCATGCTCAGGGTGAAATCGCCTTCCGCCGCGCTGTAGCCATGCACAAGCACCAGGTAGTCCGTGCCGAGTACGGTCGGGAACACCACGCGCGACGTGGTGCCGCAACCGGTGGCATCGTCATTGCCCGCCACGCATTGCAGCGCGCTGCACGATCCGGTGAACACGCTGATCTTCGAATCGTAGGTCGTTCCGGTGCAAGTGCTCAAGGTCACCTCCTCGCCCGTTCCGGAGAAGGCGTACCACAGCCCCTTGCTGGTGATGTTCGCTGGGCCGCAGGCGGGTCCGGCGGTGAATAGCCCTGTGGCCGTGCTCGCCGTGATGGTATAGCCGCAAGCGATCGGCAAGGCCCCCGCGCAGATGGCATTCGGCGGCATGGGACCCAGGGTGGTGAAGGCAACGGGCCCAGTAACGTAACTGCTGTCCGTGGCGCATTGCTCGTAGAGGTACAAGGCATAGTCCGTCTCTTCGGTGAGGCCGCTGATCGTGACCGGCGGGCCATCCACCCCGTTCTGGCCGGTGATCACCGTGCCGGTGCCCGGCGTGAAACCGGCAGGTCCGTATTCGATCACGAACTGGGCACCCGGGTTGGAAGTGGTCCATTGAACTACCGCTTGCGTGCCTGTGGTCACGATGCCCAGGTTGGTCGGTGCCGGGCAGGTGGTGCAATGCACGCCCAAGCTGAACGGTCCGCTGGCCGAGCCCACGCCGTGAACAAGGAAGAAGTACGTTTCGCCGGGCTGCGCATCGAATTGCACGGTGGAGCAGGTGCCTACGCCCGGTGTGTCGTTGTTGCCGACCACACAAGGGAGGGTGCCACAGCTTCCCCGGAATACACTCAACTGCGTATCGTACCCCGGGTCGGGGCAGGTGGTGGCCACCACATTGCCCACCAGATCGGTGGCCACGTACCACACGGCGGGCGCGGTAAGGGTGGTCTGACAAGGAATGATCGCCTCCGGTGTCGCACCCGCTGTGGTGCCATCCACCGTCTGGCCGCAGCTAATGGGAAGTGCGCCGCCGCAGCCGTCGTTCGGGATCTCCTGGCAATCCACCGTCAGCGTGAAGGTCCCGATGGTACCGTTGTATCCCTGCACCAGCACCAGGTATTCACCACCATCCCATGTGGCGAAGGTCAGTTGTGATCCAAGTCCGCAACCTCCTCCATCGTCGTTCCCGCCAATGCACTGTAGCCCGTCGCAGGTGCCTTCGTACACGTTGATCTTGGTGTCGAAATCGAACTGCGCACAGGTGGAAACGGTAACCGAACCGCTCACGCCCTGTACGGTGTACCATACCCCCGGTGCGCTGATGGCCGTGCCGCAGAACGGGCCGACATCCGTGGTTGCGGTCAGCGTGGAACCGGTCACGCTCGTTCCGCAGGCCACCGCTTGTGGATTGGCGCAAGCATCATTGGCAGGCGCTTGTGCCGTGGCTTGGAGAATGGCCATGGTGGACAATGCGAAAAGGAGTTGGCGTGGGAACTGGCGCATGGCTCTTCAATTGGGACCACGCAAGGAAGTGCCGGACGGTTCCTCGGAACCTGATGGATATCACCTGGGCCGAATCCCCCTTAAGCGCGCCCGATCACTTCAACCCTTGATGCGTGATCAACGGGATCACATCCACTGTGATATCGCTCTTGCATCCGGTGCGCGTTTCCACATCCTCCGCAATGCTGGTGGCCAAGGTCTTCGGCACCTCGCCACCGAAATGACGACGCACGACCACGTTGATCAACGCCTCGTGCTTGCTCAACAGCGTCACGTCGATGGTGCTGCCTTCATCAATGAAGCCGGGCACCCGGATAATGGTCTCTGCGGTGGTTTGGCGCACGGCCTTCTCCTGGTCCAGGAAACGACGGCGTACTCCTCGGAGCAGAAGGATGGCGCCACTCCCGAGGATGTTCAAGCCAACGATGTTCAGCAGCATCAGCAACAACGCGCGCGTGGCCACCTCCGTATCCCCGAATGCGAGTCCGATGCCGACCACGGCTGCCGGTGGCATCAAGGAGATGGCGATCTCCACCCCGATCACCGCATCCAGCACCTGCCCCCACGGTGCTTCCACCCGGCGCGGCTCGGCGGTGAGCGCCAAGGAGGCTGCAGCGCCGGCGGAGATCGCGATGATGAGGTTCAACGCGAAGTCCTGCGAAGTGGGGATCGCGCGCAAAGCGATCTCCGGGGTGATGGTGTACCCACCGAGGTAATGCTGCAGGAAGGTGGTCAGCGCGTAGGCGATCACGCTGCCGATGAGCAACAGGCCGCCGATCTGCTTCACCAAGCCACGGAACACGATCCCGGGTTCCCGGTAGATCGTGCCGATGCACACCGCGCGCGATGGCGCCATGAACGGGGCCACGCACATGGAACCGATGATCGCCGCAGGACTGTTCAGCAGGAGGCCGGCGGTGGCAAGACCGGCCGCCGCCATCGCCATGGCGATGTATCCTGGGGAGATGACGGCACCGGCCTTGGCGCGCTCCTCCAACGTGGTGTAGTAGTTCCGGATCCCCCAGATCCCCGGGCGCAGGTCCCATTCGTTGTAGCGCTTCTTCGGCATGGTCGGTGGTGTGTTGAAGTCTGCGTGACCCGGGACCGGACATGCGCAGCAACGCATCCCGGACCGTTGAACGGACCGCTTGGCTCTTCCACGAAGGAAAGCCACATCCGCTGCCGAAGGCTGATGATCCTCAGATCCACCGCCCGGATCGCTTCAGCGGTCCGGTGGTTCCACACGCAAACCCGACCCTACGCGATCGCTTTGCTCATCGACTCGTCGAAGAGCCATTCCATGGAACTCACCTCGTCAGGGAAGTAGCCCACCTTGAATTGGATGGCACCAGCGCTGTAGTCCATGATGCGCTCCACGCTCATCTTGTTGAAGAAGTCCTTGGAGGGAAGGATGGCCATCCGACGCAACTCACCTGTCTTGATCAAGCGTGGGAACCAATCCTCATTGGTCCATTTCTCCTCGGAAGCAAGGATCGCATCCATGTGCCGGAGGTCGGCGAGCCACCGTTTGATCTTGTGGGTGGCCACGTATTCCCGTGCCGTATCCAGCCCGCGACGGTAATTGGCAGGGTCCGCATATCCCTTCCATCGTAGGATGATCAGGCCCTTGTTGCGCTGGTGGGTGATGGTGAGGAAGGCCTCGTTCAACACCACTTGTTCGTTGGATCCGTCGTCTGTGGGTTCCATGTTTCCGGGAGCGGATACAAGGTAAGTGGATCAAGCTACCACCGCAACACCGCACCGCATACTAGGGCGTGCGCACGGACCGGTTCGAGATCAGGTTGGCGAACAGCCGATACGCGCCCGGAACCCCCGCAGGCAGTTCGCGGAAGAAGCTGATGCCCGTGTATACATACCGCCCCTTGCCGTAGTCGCAGGTGATGAGCCCGCCATTGAGCGGGTGCTCGCTGGGATCATTCCATGCGATCAATGGCGTGTAATGCGGATCAAGACTTCCTGTGAAGTACAGCCCGCGCTCCTGCACCCAGCCCTCGAAGTCGGCCATCGTGATGGTGTTCGGCGTGTTCAGCAGCGGATGCTTCGGATCGAGGAATGTGGGCGGTGCTTCCTCCACCGTCACGCGGTCGCGGGTGAGTTTGAACGGGTAGGGGCCGAAGAGCGAATCCGGCAGGACCATGTCGCTGCTGCGCGTGTTGTACTGCGCCACCACGGTGCCACCGTTCTCCACGTACTTCATCAAAGTTGGGTTGAAGGCGGCCATGGCCTTCTCGGTGTTGTAAGCACGGATGCCCACCACGATCGCGTCGTACTTCGCAATGCTCTCCAGCGTAGCGGTGGAAGGATCCACCATCTCCACGGCAACGCCCAAGCGCTCGATCGCCTGCGGCACATCATCGCCTGCGCCCTTGATGTAGCCGACACGTTGCGCGTTCACCTTCACATCCAGCGGGATCAACTTCACCTCCGCCGGCGTGTAGTACACCTGCGGCATGATGTGCGGGTAGTCGATCTCGTGCAAGGTGCGATCCGCCTTGCCCTTCAGGCCTGAAAAGGCGAATGTGATCACACCGGCTTCTGCGTTCGCGGAAGGGGTCAACCGAAAGGTGAAGCTCTCTCGTTCATTTCGCCGGGCAACATAGACGTCCACTGCGGACTGATTTTCCGGTAAGGGCACCAACCCCATGGACACTGGAGCGGAGCCGGGGATCGCAACGTTCAGAGGGCGCGAATGATCTGAGAATTTCCAGCCCTTGGGAGCACTAGCGGTCATTTGCCCATATAGATCATCGGTCAGCGCTTCCACTTCCACTTCGATCGTTTGTGTCCCACCGCGTGCGATCAGGATATTGGTCTTCGGAATGATGGAGGCAACGGGTGTGACGTACACCGGGCGGATGCGCTCGCCGTCGACGCGATCCACGGATATATGCTCCGCAACCACCGTATTATAGATGTGGTCTGACTCGGTCATGACCAACTGGGTATAGATGTGAAGTGGACCAGAGCTATTCGGTGAAATAGGCTTTCCTATGAATCTGGGATTCCTTACTTCATGCAGCAATAGGTGTGGTCGGGCCAACCAATACGGCTGACTCACGAAGTTGATTGCGCCAGGGAGTTCGATGCGTTCATGGAACAAGACATTGGGGACTAGGGCGGTGTCAACTTCATTGTACCACATGACGTCTGGATAGAACTCGTCATAGTAGCTTCCGCCGTATGAGGCAATGTGAACTTTGTCTTGTGATCGAACAAGGACATCAAGATCGGCACTTAAGATGCTGTCGTTGTTTGGCATTGTTTCGAAGGGGAGTGTCAATCGAACCGAGATGCCAGCGCAGTAAAGGAGTAACTGATCGACTGCAGTATCCAGGTCAAACCAGGCCCAACTCGGCGGTACTAAGCCAGTGAGTGATTGATGCAAGCGAAGCAATGCGGGAATACTATTGGAAGGTGACGCAGGTTCATAACTGATGATAAGGCTTTCGATTTGCTTAGACAGCTTACTGGAGGCTGGCTCCCGCCCCCACGTCATATCGACCCCCTCAAAAATATCCTTCGTCTTCGGCCGATCGCCTTTCTCCAAATGCAGGTACTCCAGCATCTCGCCGCGTGTTTCGGCGGCACCAAAGCCCTGGCTCTTGTGCATGCTGCGGCTGCGTCCGGCGATCTCGGTGTAGCTCAGACCCAGCAGCGGGTCGTAGCCGCCCACATCCACGCTGAACCAATCGGGGTCGGACTTCGCCAGCTCCGCCACATCCTTCCGCCACCAGCTGCTGCCGTTGAAGAAGAGGCGGCGTGGCTGCCACACTTCCAAGCCTTGTTCCAGTTGTTCCGGAAATGCCTTTGGGTCACCAGCAAGATCGAACGCTTCATGCGCGAGGATCGCGGAAGCGGTGTGGTGCCCATGTCCGCCGCCGCCATCGGTCGGGAAGCGCGTGATGATGATGTCCGGCCGGAACATGCGGATCACGCGCACCACATCGCTCAGCACTTCCTGCTTGCCCCATTTCTCAAAGCTCTCCTCCGGGTTCTTGCTGTAACCGAAGTCCACCGCGCGAGTGAAGAACTGTTCGCCGCCATCGATGCGTCGCGCTTCCAGCAATTCCTGTGTGCGGATGATGCCAAGCGCATCACCGAGTTCGGGGCCGATCAGGTTCTGTCCGCCATCGCCGCGCGTGAGGCTGAGGTAGCCGGTGCGCACCTTCTTGCCATTGCTCAGCCATGCGATCAGGCGCGTGTTCTCATCGTCGGGATGCGCTGCGATGTAGAGCACACTGCCCAGCACTTGCAGCTTCTGCATCTTATGCAGGATCTCGGCGGCGTTGGGTTGTGCGGGAGGGCGTTGGGGGAAAAGGGAAAATGGAAAGCTGAAAGTTGAAAGTGCTAGCGCTACCGTCAGCGCGCGACCGGGGGAGAAGTGCATGGGGCCAAGGTAGAATGTGAAGAACGCTTCACGTCGAACGCTTCACGCGGCATGACAGCGCGTGTGGCGTTCGGCGTTCCAAGCGTGTAGCGTTCAACATTTCACCCTTCCCACGCACTCGTATCCACGCCCATCTTCTTCAAGCAACGGATGGAATTCGCCTTCACGTTCTCCGGCGGTTTCATGCTCAGGCTTTTCTTGAAGGCTTTGATCGCATCGGCATTCCTGCCCGCCATCATGTATCCTTCGCCCAAGCTGTCCTGTACGTTGGGGTCGTCGGCGTGGCGTTTTGCGTTCAACTCGAACATGCGCACAGCCTCATCCGTTCTGCCTTGGTTGGCGAGCGTGTAGGCATAAGTGTTCAACTGCGCATTCGTGGCGCCATCGATCATCGTTTTCTTCAGCGTTGCAGCTTCGGCGGTCTTGCCTTGCTCTTCGAGCATGGTTGCCTTCAAGGTCTGGTTCTCGAAGTTGGCTTGGCGCGCAATGCTCATGTCCACCCATTTCATGGCCTTCTCCGCGGCGATCTTCTCTTCATGGCAGTAGTGCGCCGCCTCGTACCACACCTCCCAGCCGAATGCGCCGAGCCCATGGAGTTGCGCATCCAGTCCGGCCACGATGATCGCGTGGATGTCCACATGGATCTTCATGGGCACTTCCATTTGACCCCAGCGCATCACCAGCGTTGCACCGTCCTTCACCACATCAGTGAATTCGTACGTCACTTGCTCGGTCATCGCGCATGGTTGTGGCGATACATCCACGCGCAACGCGTCCATCTCCTTCTTGTAGAAGAAGGATCCCCAAGCGCTGTGATCCTTGCTGAAGATGATCGTCCACTTGTCCTTGGTGGGGATCATGTGAAGTCCATACGTGCCTGCAGGTAGCGACTTGCCTTCCACCGTGATGTCGTTCGCGCAGGTGAACACCGTGTTCTCGTTCGCACCGGCGCGCCAGATCTGATCATAGGGCACCACATCCCCCCACAGCGTTCGGCCTTTCGCGCTCGGCCGACTGTACGATACCGTGAGGTCGGTGGTGCCAATGCGTTGGGTAACGGTCCCTGCTTGGCTTTCACGAGGAAGGTCCAGTTGGCTGTACTGCGCCCTCATGCGGAATGGGTACGCGCAGAACAGGAGGCCGGTAAGGACGGCGAGGTGTAGTGGTTTCATCATTGTGAGGGGTTGGTTGTGGTTCCGACCGTTGGGTCAAACGGCTTGTTCTTCGAGCGCCCGCGCGATCTGGTCCTTGTAGCTGCGTCCGCTGACGATGCGCTCGTTGTTGGACATGCTGAAGATGAATTCGTTGTTGCCGCTGTAACGCGCGTTGCGCACATGGGTGCGGTTCACGATGTAACTGCGGTGGATGCGCAGGAAGCGCTCCGGATCCAGTTCACTCTCCACCGAGTTCATGGTCATGCGGAAGAGGAAGTGCCGATCCTTCAATTGCAGATTGAGGTAGTTCCCCTCCGCGCGCAGGTACAGGATGTCAGCCGAATTCACCTTGTGTTCGCGGCCTTTGTCGCGGATGCTGAACACCTCGGTGTATTCGCTCTTCGCGTGCAGATGCTCGCGCACGAGGTTCATCAACTTGCCGGTGAGCTTGTCGTTGATCCGCATGTCGATGTGCTTTTTGGCCTTTTCCAAGGAAGCGAAGAAGCGCTCGTCGTCATAGGGCTTCAGCAGGTAGTCCACGGCGTTCACATCGAAGGCTTTCAGCGCATACTGATCGTGCGCGGTGACGAAAACGACGAAGGGCAGGCGGTCCTCGGGGATCTTCCCGACCGCTTCGAGGCCGTTCATCTGCGGCATCTGCACATCGAGGAAGAGCAGGTCGGGCCTGAATTTGTTCACAGCGTCCACGGCTTCCTGTCCGTTGCGCGCTTCACCCACCACTTCCACTTCGGGGTCCATCGCGAGCAACTTGGCCAAACGCGCGCACGCAGCGGGTTCGTCATCCACGATGATGGTTCGGATATGCTTCATGGTTCACGATTTTTGATCACTGGTGCCTTGCAGAGATTCATATGGCATTTCGATGCGCACGACGAAGCCGTTTCCACCTGGCGATTCCAACTGCATGCGTCCCTGGTCGCCGTATAACAAGCGCAGGCGCTCGCTCACGTTCTGCAATCCGATCCCGCCGTTCGTCATCGCAGTATGGACATCACCACATCCCTTTCCGTTGTCCTGTACGATCAGCACCAACCTTCCATCCCGCCGTTCGGCCCGCAACGCTATCCGCACGCTGTCCGTGGTGGCGTCCGGACCGTGCTTGATCGAATTCTCCACCAATGGTTGAAGGAACATGCTGGGCACTTGCGCTTGCAAGAGTCCGGTCGGCACATCGTACTCCACCACCAAGCGGTCGCGGAAACGGATGCTCTCGATGTCGAGGTAATTGCGGATGTGATCGAGCTCATGCTCCAGCGAAACCTTGTCGCGCCGAGTCTTGTCCAGCGTCATGCGCAAGAGCTGCCCCAAGCGGCTCAGCACTGTTCGTGCGTCGCTGGGGTGTTCGTCCATCAAGGCGCTCACCGTGTTCAAGGTGTTGAAGAGGAAGTGCGGCTGCAATTGCTTCTTCAGTGCATTCAATTGCGTTACCTGCAATTCATTGCGGACCTTCAAAAGTTGCTCGTGTTCCAGTCGGTGGCCGCGGGCATTGTCCAACGCAACAAGCACGCCCACGAGCAACCAGTACTCCATGACACGCGTGAAGATGGCCGGTACCAATGCGTGATAGGCCCAACTGCGGTACTTCGGATCGGAGAAGTCGAATTCCTGCATGGTCTGCAGGATGCCGTAGTAGATGGAGGACGTGGTGATCTCGTGGAAGGCGGCGATCAGGAATCCGAGACCCACATGGATCATCAGGGTACGCCCCAACGGACGCGTGCTGAACGGCCAGCGCAGGATCGCTGAATACACCAAGGGGCACAGCAAGGCCCAGAACAGGAAGTTCAAATAGGGGACCGGCGCTTCCCGTGACCAACGGAATTCCCCCATGTCCTTGAGGTCCTGGTACACGTAGTAGTGCATGTACGCCTGCAGGAGGAAGAGGGTCGCGAGGACCAACGCCGTAACGATGACGATGGGATAGCGGACCGGAACGCGACTGAAATAGCTCATGAGGGGTCTTGCGAATGCCGACCGATCCCGAAGGCCGGTGATCGGATGTGTTCCGCACGCCCTTTCAATGGTGTGCTGACATCAGCACGTCACTGTCGGGGTAGGCGTTGCCGAATCTAGGCCCGCCCATTCCGCAAGTCCGCGCTGGTCGTGATGAGCGGCAAGCGCTGGGATGAATGGTTTGTCTTTTTCAGGAGGAACGGCAGGCCCGGAAACGACGAAGCCACCGCATGAGCGATGGCTCCGGAGAAAGACAGTGTGGATCAGCCGATCGTCACCGTGAAGGTGTGGCCGTTCACGGTCACGGTGAAGGTGCCGTCGCACGAGCCATTGCCATAATCAATGGTGCGCACGATCCCTGTCGCGGGCGTGATCTGCACGGTACCTTGGGTGATGAAGGCGCAATCCAATTCGACGCGAAGCGCTTGGGTGATCGCCACCGTGTACGGTAAGCCGTTGCGGTTCACGCCGCTGCCACCACCAGTGATCAAGTAAACGTCATCGCTCAACTCAGGCGTATTCGACCCTTCGATCCACGTGCGCGTGCGTGCGGCGGTATGCGTGGCGATCCAGCTTCCGTCCGGTGCGGTGATGGATCCATTCACCGCGATGGCGAAGTGGATGTGGTCGTTCGCATCGAGGCCGAGGTTGGTCACCGTCTTCGTGCCGAGCACGAGGTAGTTGTTCACGTAGTAGTTC
>Ga0138256_10006786_pt1 | contig 12098 bp, 9 predicted proteins | sample KNB2016incub_MG_FD_105486 | JGI IMG/M metagenome (GOLD analysis project Ga0138256, IMG submission 105486) | Active sludge microbial communities from wastewater in Klosterneuburg, Austria - KNB2014incub_MG | ecosystem: Engineered > WWTP > Activated sludge > Unclassified | place: Austria... | reverse complement strand
GCCTACCAGCTCGAGAAGGACGGCATCAACGCGGCCGCCATCCACGGCAACAAGAGCCAGAACGCGCGCATCGAAGCCCTCGAGACCTTCAAGGCCGGCAAGGTGCGCGTCCTCGTGGCGACGGACATCGCGGCCCGCGGCCTCGACATCGAGGCCCTGCCGCACGTGGTGAACTTCGACCTGCCCACCGTGCCCGAGGACTACGTGCACCGCATCGGCCGCACCGGCCGCGCGGGCATGGAAGGCGAGGCCATCTCGATCGTGTGCCACGAGGACAAGGGCCTGCTCGCCGCCATCGAGCAGCTGCTCAAGAAAAAGATCGAGATCCGGCCCGTGGTCGGCTTCACCGGCACCGGAGCACCGCGCCCGGACGAGCCGCGCGAGGAATCGCGCGAACGCGGTCGCGGAGGTCGCGGCGAACGCGGCGGCCGGTCCGGCTCGCGCGCCGAAACCCGCCCGCCCCGGGAACCTCGTGGCGAGGCTTCGCCCGCCCGGGAGCCCCGTGGTGAGCCGGCGCCCTCCCGCGAGCCGCGCGGCGAAACCGCCCCGGCCCGCGAGCCGCGTCCGGAACCGGCCCGCGCCCGCCCGCCGCGCGAGGAGCGCCGCCCGTCGCAGTCCTCCGCGCCGGCCATGGATTTCTCCAAGCCCTACGAGCCCGCCGCCGACGCGAAGCCGATCGAGCAGCCCGACGAGCCGGCGACGCGCAAGCGCACCCACGGCGCCGTTCCCGTGCTGTTCCGCCGCAAGTCTTCCTGAGGATCCATGGACCCGAGAGACGCCGCACCCCTGCTCGTTCGCCGCCAGGACTACACCCCGCCCGCCTACCTCGTCGACGAAGTGTTTCTCGACGTCGACATCGCGCGGCCCTGGGCGACCATCCGGGCGACGCTGCGCATGAGACGAAACCCGGCGGGCCCGGGCGGACCGCTCGTGCTGCAGGGCGAGCATCTCGAGTTCCTGGGCGCCTCGATCGACGGCCGGGCCCTGGCGGGCGACGAGATGCGGCTCGATGAGAAGTCGCTCGTCGTCGCCGCCGTGCCCGAGGCCTTCACGCTCGAGACGGCGGGGCGCCTCGATCCGTGGAAGAACACGCGCCTCGAGGGCTTCTACGCCTCGAAGGATGGCCTTTTCTCGCAGTGCGAGGCCGAGGGCTTCCGCACGATCACCTGGTTCCCCGACCGCCCCGACGTGATGGCGAAGTACCGCGTGAAGCTGCACGCCCCGCGCGACGAATTCCCGCAGTTGCTTGCCAACGGCAATCTCGTCGCCTCGGGTGACGAGGACGGCGGCCGCCACTGGGCCGAGTGGGAAGACCCGTTCCCGAAGCCCAGCTACCTCTTCGCGATGGTGGCGGCGAAGCTCGACCGGCTCGAGGACCACTTCGTCACGAAATCCGGCAAGAAGGCGCTCCTGCAGGTCTACGTCGAACCGGGCAAGCTCGACCAGGCCGGGTTCACGATGCAGAGCCTCAAGAGCTCCATGCAGTGGGACGAGGAGCGATTCGGCCTCGAGCTCGACCTGGACCGCTTCATGATCGTCGCCGTGAGCGACTACAACATGGGCGCGATGGAGAACAAGGGCCTCAACATCTTCAACACGAAGTACGTGCTGGCCCGCGCCGACACCGCGACGGACGTCGACTTCATGATGATCGACCGCGTGGTCGCCCACGAGTACTTCCACAACTGGACGGGCAACCGCGTCACCTGTCGGGACTGGTTCCAGCTCTCGCTCAAGGAGGGCCTCACGGTCTTCCGCGATCAGGAATACGGCATGGACGAATACTCGCGCGCCGTCTCCCGCATCCAGGACGTTCGCGACCTGCGCGACCGGCAGTTTCCGGAGGACGCGGGGCCGATGTCGCACCCGGTGCGCCCGGACGCCTACGCCGAGATCGGCAACTTCTACACGGCGACCGTGTACGACAAGGGCGCCGAGGTCGTTCGAATGGTCCAGGCGCTCGTCGGACGCCAGGGCTTCCGCAAGGGCATGGACCTCTATTTCCAGCGCCACGACGGGCAGGCGGTGACGTGCGACGATTTCCGCGCGGCCATGGCCGACGCAAACGGGGTCGACCTGGGCCAGTTCGAGCGCTGGTACTCGCAGGCCGGCACGCCGGTGCTGGAGACGCGCGGCGGCCACGACGCGGACGCGAAGACCTACACGCTGGAGATCCGGCAGTCCTGCCCGCCGACGACGGGCCAACCGGACAAGCTCCCCTTCCACGTGCCGATTGCCGTGGGCCTGGTCGACCCGCAGGGCCACGACCTGCCCCTGCGGCTCGCCGGCGAGGACGACGCTTTCGATCGCACGGACCCGAAGACGGGCGAGATCACGCGCGTTCTGGAACTGCGCGAGGCCTCGCGTACCTTCGTCTTCCAGGACGTCGAGGAGCCGCCCGTGCCTTCGATCCTTCGCGGTTACTCGGCGCCGGTGATCCTGAAGCACGACTACGCCGACGCCGACCTCACGCACCTCATGGCGTACGATTCGGACCCGTTCAATCGCTGGGAGGCCGGGCAGGTGCTCGCCACGCGCATTCTCCTGGCGGGCGTCGAGGCGATCGGCGCGGGCCGCCCGATGGCGATTCCGACGGCATTCATCGAGGCGATGGGGCGCGTGCTGACCAACGGCTCTCGCGATCCCGCCTTCGCCGCGGAGTGCCTGCAATTGCCGGGCGAGAGCGCTCTCGCCGAGCAGATGGAAGTCGCCGATCCGGACGCGATCCATGCCGCCCGCAAGACGCTCGTGGTCGAGATCGCAAAGCGGTATCGCACGCGTTTCGAGGGCGCCTTCCGTCACTTCACCGTGCCCGGCGCCTATTCGCCCGATGCCCACGCCGCGGGCCGCCGGGCGCTGCGCAATGCGGCGCTCGGCTACATCATGGCCGTGGACGACTCGACGGCGCGCGCCCTCACCTTCCTCGAGTTCCGGCGGGCCGAGAACATGACCGACGCGATGGCCGCCCTCGAGTGCCTCGCGGGTTCCGCCGGCGCCGAGCGCGAGCGCGCCCTTTCGATGTTCTTCGACAAGTGGAAAGACGAGGCGCTCGTGGTCGACAAGTGGTTCCGCGTCCAGGCGACATCCGACCTGCCGGGCGCCATCGGGCGCATCGAAAAGCTCGTGACCCACCCCGCCTTCGACCTGAAGAACCCGAACCGCGCGCGCTCCCTGCTGCACGCGTTCGCGACGGACAACCCGTCGCATTTCCACGCGGCGGACGGGTCGGGCTACCGGTTCGTGGCGAATCACGTAATCGCGCTCGACCGGATCAATCCGCAGGTGGCCTCGCGGCTGGCCCGCTCCTTCGACCGCTGGCGCAAGTTCGACGCGGGGCGCCAGGCCCACGCGCGCGAGGCGCTCGAGGCCGTGGCCGGGGCCGGCGGACTCTCGCCGGACGTCACCGAGATCGTGAGCCGGGCGCTGGCCTGACGGCTCAGCGCAGGGTGCTTTCGGGGCCGTTGCCGGCCTCGGGCAGCGGTGGTTTCCAGCCCCAGGCGAGCGAACGGCCCGTCGCCTCGATGAGGCGCAAGGGCGTCCACGGCGAGAACAGTCGCCAGCGCTCGAATCCGACACGCGCCTTGAACGCCCGGCCGAGCACCTTTTGCGCCGCCATCGCCCCCACGTACCACGCGCGGCGAGCGGGCCCGGGTCGCACGTGCCCGCGCGCGTGCATGGGCAGGATCTCGCGGTCGAACAGGTCCAGCCACCGACCGCGGATCGCCTCGATGTCGAATTCGCGCGCGTGCGCCAGGCCGTTCGCGATCATCGATCGGTAGAGGCCCGGGGAGGCCTTCAGCCGGTCGATGGCGGCGAGGACATCCTCCGGCGAGGCGATCTCCATGAAATCGAGCGGTGAGCCCCGCACCTCCAGATAGGCCGGCTCGGCCGTCGCCAGCACCGGAACGCCGGCAAGCCACGCGTTGTAGACCTTGGTCGCGGGCTTGGTCGCCAGCATCGCGGGCGAATCGGCGCGGACCGCGAGAACGAGATCCGTGCTTCGGTAGTCTCCCCATCCATTCGCGAGCGACTCGAACCGGATGCCGCGTGCCGACAGGTCGGCGAGGAATCGAGGCTCCGCGAGCCAGGCGGGCAGGCGGTCCGGGCGGCCGTGATAGGTGAGCCGGGCGATGCGATGGCCACGCTGCGCGTCGCGCGGCCTGAGGCCCGGCTGGGGCCAGAGCGGCAGGAAGCGTTCGCCCCGCCGCAATCGAGTGCCGTTCTGCGCGATGGCGAGGTCGCAGGCGAGCACCGGCGCGCGGTCGGCGCGGACCACCACGACGAAGGCCCCGGAACGCTCGACGCGGCAATCGTTGGCGTCGTCGCGATGCACGAGAGCGATGCCGGCGGACGGAACGCGGGAAGCCACGCGCACGCGGCAACCGAGTCGCTCGAGCCCCTCTCGCAGCCGAAGGTACCCCTGCGCTATCCAGGAATTGCGCCCGCCCTGGAAGCGGGACGGTTGGCGTTCGATCTCGGACTCGGTGAGCCGCTCGATGTCGGGCCAGTCCCGCTCGAGATGGCCGAGGACGAAGGTGACGACGGGTGCGGGAACGGGCATGGAGGAAGTCGGCATGACGCTATGACGTGCAAACTACGCGGCCGATCCCGCCATTCCATTGCCGACGCCGGAAATGATGTAACCAATGGTGATCCGACGGGCAAGACGTCGCCCGGAAACGACGAAGGCCGCTTGCGCGGCCTTCCGTCGGGTGCTTCCGGTCCCTTCCGGAACCTCAGTTCTTCTTGATCTGCTCCAGCACCTTGAAGGTGCTCTTGGACGCGCCGTGGAAAAGGCGCTTGAACGCCTTCGGGAGGCAACGGCGCTCGAGGGTGTTGCGGCGGGTGCGTTTGCGTTCGGCCATTTGCGGCTCCTGGAGGCGAAACGATCGATTATACCGGAGGCGGGGATCGCCCGCACCGGCGCCTCGTGGCGAGGTCAGAGATTTCGAACCAGGCCGTCGATCAATTCCGCCGGCACGCGCTTGCCATCCGGCGAGACGGATTCGCCGTGCGCCTTCGACATGCCGTTTTCGAAGACACCCTCGAACCGCGAACCGTCCGGAAACCAGAAGGTGCCCTTGCCCTTGAGGACGCCGTCCGCGAACTCCCCTTCGTACTTGGAACCGTTGGTGTAGAAGTACGAGCCGATCCCGGAGAGACTGCCATCCTTGAGGTCGCCTTCGTAGCGATCACCCGTGGCGAAGTGGTAGACGCCCTTGCCCTGCGGGCGCCCGTTCTCGAACGTACCCTCGATGCGGTCGCCCGACTTGATGAAGTAACGTCCCTTGCCCTGCAGCCTTCCGGCGGACATCTCGCCTTCGTAGCGGTCCCCGCTCGTGAAGCGGTAGATGCCGATGCCGGTGGCCTTGCCGTCGACGAAATTGCACTCGATGCGGTCGCCGGCCTTCGTGACGTAGATGCCGCGCCCGCTGATGACGCCGGCCTTCACCTCGCCGTCGTAGGAGTCGCCGTTGCCGAACTGGTAGCGCCCCTTGCCGTTCGGCTTGTCCGCGGCGAATTCGCCTTCGTACCGGTCGCCGTTCTCCCACTGGTAGATGCCCTGCCCGTGCATCGCGCCATCCCGATACTCGCCTTCGTACTTGAAGGTCTTCGTCTTGTAGGTGCCCTTGCCGTGCAGCTGGATACCCCGCATCGCCCCGGTGTACACGGAGCCGTCGCCGAAATCGACCTCCCGGATGCCCGGTGCGATCTCGCGGCCCGGCTGCTCGTCCTTTGCGCGAGCCGGAGCGAGAACGGGCGAATCGGAAGGTCCGGCCAGGGTGGCTGCTTCGGAAGACGACGGAGCGGGCCGGGCGGCGGCTGGGGCGCTCGCCGGCGCGGCGGCCACCTTGGCCGGCGGATCCGCGGCCCCGGGGGCCGGATCCCCGACGGGCTTCGGCGCGACGGCAAGCGGCGGCGTGGCCGTCGCAACGGAAGCCTTTGCGGCGGGGGGCGATGCGGGCGGCCGTCCCGACGGCTGCGGGGGCAGCGCGGCTGCGGTTGCCGGGGACGGGCCCGCCGTCGGCGGCCCCGACGCCGAAGCCGGCGCGGCGGAGGGCGCCTGCGTGGCTGCCGCCACGTTGACCGCGGGGGTGCGAGCGCGCCCGGTCACGGCATCGAGTCGATTGCGGGCAAGCGCCGAAAAAGTGCCCGCCGGATACTTGTCCAGGTAAGCCTGAAGGTCGTCGGGGCGCGTGGATTCCTGCACGCTCTTCCAGAAAAGCAGCTCCATTTGCGCGGAGGTCTCGGCCGACGGGCTGCTCGCCGACGCAGCCGGACCCGGGGCGCCGCGTCCCGAGGGATTGAAGGTGAACTCGCCCTTGATGGAGGAGAGCTCCCAGGGCGTCTGGGTGCGCCGGGTCTCCCGCTCAACGCCTTCGCGCACCTTGCGGAAGAGCACCTCGACGGGCATGTCGGGAATCTTGATGTTCTGCAGGATGTGGCTCGTGTAGGTGCCGTTCCGGTTGTATCCGTCCTGCGCCGTGGCACCGGGCGCGGTCGCGTACGCGATGAGCGAGCCGGACGGCCCGCTCATCTGCGCGAGGCCCGAGGCCGATACCCGAAAGGTGTCGCGGAAGGGGTTGTCCCGGCACGCGTCGAGGACCACGAAATTGAATCGCGTCTTGGCGCGCTCCATCCGGTCGAAAACCTGCGAGATGTCGATGGAGAAGAACGTGACGTCGTCCTCCGAGCCCATGACGGCATCGATCGGGATGAGGTAGTTGCGGTCCTTGAACTGCATGGCATGGCCCGCGTAGAAGAACAGCGCCGCGTCGGCCCCCTCGATGGCCTTTCCGAACTCCTGGATGGCCGCGAACATCTCGACACGCGTCACGTTCTCCTTGACGATCGTCTTGAAGCCGAGCTCGCGGAGCGTGGCGCTGAGGTCGCGAACGTCGTTGATCGAGTTGCGAAGTGGCGAGCTCGGGTACTGGATATTGCCGATGAGCAGCGCCACGCGACCGTTCGCATGGGCGACGGTCGCGGCGGCAAGCAGCCAGCCGACCGCGAGGGCGGACAGCAAGCGCATGAGGGTCGAAGTTGCCCTGTTCGTCATCGGGAATTGGCAGGTGGGGCGGTGTGCGCCGGCCCGGACAGGAATTATCGCTCAACCCGCGACCCGGTGGGGCCGCAAGGGCCGTCGGGCCTAGGGGCGGGCGAGACCCGACAGTTCGGGGATGTCCGGCCGCTCCGTCGCCAGCTGGCCCCAGACTTCGCGGGCATCCGGCGTCGATCCGAGCCCCTGGAGCACCAGGGCGAGTTGCACCCGGTCGCCGAAGGACTTCGCCGCAGCCCTTGCCTTGTCGGCCTTCTGGACTGCATCGGCGGCAAGCACCTCGAATCGGGCATCGGCGGGCGTGCCATCCCGGGGCGTGACCGACCACGAATAGGATTGGCCAGCGACGAGCTTCACGGGAAGCTTGAGCGTCGTTCCCTTGGCCGGACCGGCGTGGACCTGCTTGCCGCTCGCGGCGGTAACCACGATTTCGTAGGTTGCCGACGAATCGCCGCCCCAGCGCAGCACGGGTTGCAGCTGCGCGATCGGACCCGTGGGGTAATGCGGGCCGACGGCGCCCGGCCGGGGGACTTGGGCGCTTCGCATGCGCAGGCTCGCGGTGCCGGCCTTGGAGGCCTGCACGATAACTGCGGCATCGGCGTGAGAGGCGAGGCGGCGTTTGGCGGGCGCGGTGCCCGAGGCAGCCGTCACCGAATCCTTACCGACCACGAACTCGCCGGGCCCCTTGAGGATGAACTCCTCGCCGCTCACGACGAACATCACGGCCGCCAGCGCACCCGGACCGAGCCTGAGGCGGGAGCCGGGAATCAGTTCGCCCAGGAATGGCGGCCTGCCGGCGTCGTTGAGGACGACTTCCCCCTTCACGTCGCAGACGAATGCCGTCGGATCCGCGGACACGGCCGGAATCGGCAATGCCAGCGCGAACGTCGCGGCCACCACACGAAGCGAGCGGCGCAAGGGATTGCCTACTTCGCGAGCGCGGCGATTTCGGGCAGGTCGCCGCGCTCCTGCGCGAGGCGCCCCCACAACTCGGCGGCCTCCTGCGTGGCACCCAATTCCTGCAACAGGAGGGCGTAGAGCGCGCGATCGGAGAACTCGGCCTTGTCCGAAGGGCGGCGCTTTTCGGCCTTGTCGATCGACGCCGCCGGCAGCGTCCGGAACGACGCCTTGCCGATCTCCGTACCGGCCACGGACACGCTCCAGGTGTATTCGGCGTCCGGCTTGAGCCGTGCCGGCACCTTCAACGTGGTGCCCGTGGATTTCGCCTTCACGACCGGTTTGTCCTCCGCGCCGGCTGGCACGACGGTGACTTCGGCGGGCGCCTTGCTTTCTCCCGCCACCCAGCGCAGGACGGGTTGCAAGGTCGACACGGCGCCTCGCACGGGAAATTCGAGTCGCATGGACGCGACGGGCTTCGCCGGCGCCATCGATCGCATGCGAATGCTCGCCGACTGAGTCTGCGCGACCTTCACGAGAACATCGCCGCTGGCGCGCCATGCGGTCTCGCGCGAGGAAGGCGGCATGCCGCTGCCGACGGTCATCTCGCGTTCCCCAACGGCAAACTCGCCCGGCCCCTTCAGCACGTACTCCTTGCCGGACTGGATGAACATCACCGAAAGCGTCGCATCCTTGCCCACGGTGACTTTCTGGCCCTTGCCGAGTTCCGACATGAGCAACGGGCGCGAACCGCCGTCGATGGCGACTTCGCCCTTCAGGTTGGTGACGAAAGCGACCGATTCCGCCGCGAACGACGACGTACCGGCGGCAAGGGTGGCGATCAGGAGGAACGTGCGCAGCATCGTTTTCATTATGGCCTCGCATTCCGGTCAGGGCCCACCGGTTGCGCCGTGCGGATGCCCCAGACCTGGACAGGACTATGCCCCTTGACTTCGTGCGTGCCCAAGGGCTCGAAACGGAACCGGTCGCCAAGTCTTTCCGCCACGGCGCCGGTGACCAGGATCTTGCGGCCGAGGTCTTTCGTGAGACCTTCGATCCGCGCGGCGACATTGACCGCGTCGCCGATGGCCGAGTAATTGTGCCTTTCCGAGGAACCGATATTGCCCACCGTGACCGAACCGAAATTGACGCCGATGCCGATGGTGAGCGTGGGCAGGCCTTCGCTTTCGAAGTCGCGGTTCAGGTCGTCAAGCTCGTCCATCATCGCCAACGCGCACTGCACCGCATCGGCGCATGGATCCGCGGATTTCCGCGGCGCCCCGAACAGGACCATCATGCCATCGCCGATGAACTTGTCAACGGTGCCGTCGTGGTGGTGGACCGCTTTAACCATGCGATCGAAATACCGTTGCAACACAGCCGTCACGACCGACGGCGGCAGGCGCTCGGAAAGCGTCGTGAAGCCCCGGATGTCGCTGAAAAGGACGCACACGTCGGCGAGCTGGCCGCTCACGCCCGGCGACAGCCCGCCGGCAAGCATCTCGTTCATCACCGCGGGACTGACCTGGCCCGCGAACGTCCGCTTGAGCCGCCCGCGCTCCAGCGAACTCTGTATGCCGTCGACGATCGCGCGGGTGATGAAGCCGGTCCACAGCGTGAAAGTGATCCAGGCGACGGGCAGGAGCGTCTGGTGCTCCCGGATCGCAAAGGCTCCACCGGCGAACGCCACGGCGGTCAGCCCGAGCGCGCCGGCCAAGGCCGTGGCGAGGCCGAAATGCAGGAAGACGAGAGCGCCGGCGAGCAGGCAGATTCCCCACCGAACTTCGTCCGAGACGGGATGTATGAGCCCGCCGGAGACATGGCTTCGCAAGGCCTGCAGATGCGTGATCACGCCCGGTTGGTTGAATCGCTCCGGTCCCTGGACGCCGTCGATGTCGATCAGCTGGACGGGAAGTTGCCAGCGGTCCGAGCGCTTGTTGACGTATCCCACGAGGACCATGCGGCCCGCGAAGACCCGCTCGAGCCGCGCGTCGTCGCCTGCGGCCTTCCAAGCGATAACGTCCTGCATGGAAACGTACTCCACCCGCGCGCCGATGCTGTAGTCGATGTAGCCGGCGTCGACGGGTCGTCCCACGGCCCGAAGCATCTGGCCCACGAGCGTGCGCGCTGCCCGTGACTGGCCGAGCTCCGATTCGCTGAACCGACGGGAGACGGCGTCGGGATCCTTGAGTTGCTGGTCCAGCCCGAGGCCGCCTTCCCCCAGCACGCGCGCGAACGTCGGGTGCATCTTCGCCGCACGGCCCTCCCGATCGACCGTCAATGCAAAGACGACCGGCGAGGACTGCCGCGTCTCGCGGATCGCCCGGAACAGCGTGAGATCGAGCCCCGGGACGATGGTGTCGTACGACCTTTCCGGAGGCACGACGTCCACCCCTATCGCCAGCGGGCGCGCATCCTTGAGGGCGAGCAACAGCCGGGCGAAATGTCCATGCCACAGGGCGACGGGTTCGGTGAACACCTCCTCGCTGCCTTCGTCGATCCCGATAAGGACGACATCATTGGCCAGCGGCCGGGCGAACTGGCTTCGCAGGAAGCGCGCCTGCAAGTCGAAGGCCGTTCTTTCGAGCGCTGCCAGCGGGGACTCGTCCGAATCGGGGATACGGCTGGCGACGAGCAGGAGCAGGATGATCAGCACGTAAAGCATCACGCCGCGCGCGAGAGGCGCCGTCCAAAGGCGCCCGGCGATGAATGCCATTCGGGCCATGACCGCGCGGGTCGGGCCGGTTCGCGCGGTCGAAACCATCGTCGGGGGGCTTTCGCTCGCCCTACAGCATCACGACTTGGCGGACGACGTGACCGCTCGCCAAACGGTCGAACCCGACGTTGATGTCCTCGAGCCGCAGGTGATTGCTCATCAGCTTGTCCACCGGCAGTTTGCCCTCCCGATAGAGCGCGATGTAGCGGGGAATATCCCTGAGGGGCACGCACGATCCCACATAGCTGCCCTTGACGGTGCGCTCCTCCGCCGTGAGATTGACGTGCTGGAGCGGCCAGCGATGATCGGGATGGGGCAGCCCGGCGGTGACGGTGGTTCCTCCCCGGCGGGTGATACGGTAGGCAAGCTCCATCGCTTGCACGGAGCCTGCCATCTCGAAGGCGAAATCGACCCCCCCGCCGCTCGCCTGCCTGACCTGTTCGATGGCATCGGACGCAGCGGCGTTCACGGCGTGCGTGGCACCCAGCGAACGGGCGAGTTCGAGCTTTTCCTCGAACAGGTCGACGGCCACCACCACCCGCGCGCCCGAGAGGACGGCGGCGAGCACGCTGTTCATCCCCACACCGCCGAGCCCGACCACGGCCGCGGTCGTTCCCGGTGTCATCCGTGCCGTATTCACGACCGCCCCCACGCCGGTAAGGACGGCGCATCCGAAGAGCGCGGCTTCGTCGAAGGGCAGGGCTGGATCAATTTTGACGAGTGACCGCCGGGACACGACGGCGTACTCCGAAAAGGCCGAGACGCCCATGTGGTGATTGACCGGACTGCCCCGAAAGGAGAGCCTGCGGGATCCGCCGAGCAGGGTGCCGGCGGCATTGGCGGCAGCACCGGGCTCGCAAAGTGCGGGGCGCCCTTCGGAACAGGGCACGCAGTGCCCGCAGCTCGGGACAAAAACCATGACGACATGGTCGCCGGGCGCGAGATCGTGAACGAGAGGTCCGCATTCGAGGACTTCGCCGGCAGCTTCGTGACCGAGCGCCATGGGTACGGGCCTGGGACGATCTCCATTGATCACGGAAAGGTCGGAATGGCAGAGGCCCGCCGCCCGTACCCGAACGAGCACTTCGCCGGGCCCCGGTGAATCGACTTCCACTTCCTCGACTCGAAGGGGCCGGCTCTGCTCGTAGGGTGGCGGCGCCCCCACGACATGAAGGACGGCAGCGCGAGCTTTCAAGTGACTCTCCTGGGTGGTTCCAGCGCCTGAGCGTATCGCCCGGGCACTCGTGGCGCAAGGAGGTTCCCGCAAAGCAAAAGGGCCACCTCGTTTGGAGGTGGCCCTTTTGGGGTAAGGCCCTGGCGATGACCTACTTTCTCACGGGCAATCCGCAATATCATCGGCGCGACGTCGTTTCACGGTCCTGTTCGGGATGGGAAGGGGTGGGGCCAACGCGCTATGGTCGCCAG
>Ga0138256_10006785_pt1 | contig 12098 bp, 10 predicted proteins | sample KNB2016incub_MG_FD_105486 | JGI IMG/M metagenome (GOLD analysis project Ga0138256, IMG submission 105486) | Active sludge microbial communities from wastewater in Klosterneuburg, Austria - KNB2014incub_MG | ecosystem: Engineered > WWTP > Activated sludge > Unclassified | place: Austria... | reverse complement strand
ATTCCGGTGATGCTGCTGCTCACGATGCTGACCTTTGCCATCGTCAATGCGCTCTATCTCCTGATCATGCGGTTGTTTTCACCGGCCAGGATCAATGCGATCATTACGTCGGTGCAGATTATTTTCTCCATCATCCTGTATGGTAGTTTTCAACTATTGCCCAGGGCCATCAACCGATCCGTGCTGGAAGGCGTGGACCTGAGCCAGCTACCGGCGATGTGGGCATTTCCAACGTACTGGCTGGCCGGCGCATGGGTGTATCTGCATTCATTTGTGCAGGATCCCCGGCTGATCGTCAGCATGGTACTGAGTGTGATCACGCCCTTACTGGCAATATGGGTGATGATGAAATATCTGGCACCAGCCTTTTTCCGAAAGCTATCCATGATCTCTGCCGGAGTTGATCATGATAAGAAAGAAGAGACGGATAAGAAAGAAGTTTCAGCTTCGACAGGTGGCTTTATAAGTATGCTATCAGGCCTGATTACTTCCTCCGGTGTAGAGCGACAATCCTTCTTGATCACGTGGAACCTGATGGGTAGAATCCGCGACTTCAAATTGAAAGTGTATCCGCAGATCGGATACCTGCTGGTGATCTTTGTCATGTTCATCCTCGGGGGTAGTGGTAAGCTGGATCACCTTGAGGCATTGGAGATGACCGGCAGGACAAAATTTACCATCCTGTCAGCTATCTATCTGAGCAGCCTGGTCTACATGAGCGCTGTGTTTCAGTTGCCCTACTATTCCAACTTCAAGGCTGCGTGGATCTATTATGCACCACCGTTGGACAGACCAGGTGCCCTCCTTCAGGGGGCTGTAAAGGCGTGCCTGCTAAAATTTTTTATACCCGTGGCCTTGATCCTGGTCATCCTGGGTGTATCCATCTTTGGAATCATGCTACTGCCCAACCTGCTATTTGGTCTCGGCAATATATTTTTAGCCAGTACATTGTATTCCTGGCTGGTGATGAATAAACTTCCTTTTTCAGTATCCCCCAAGATGGCGACTGCAGGCCAGACGACTTACCGGACCATGTTTATGATCATCATCTTACCACTTTTCGGAGCGCCGCATTATTTCTTATTTGATTTTCCGTGGGTGTTGTGTATCGGATCGTTGTTTACGATCGGGGGTGGATTGATGGTGTTGAATTACATTAAGCGGATAGGGTGGGGGTATTTGAGTGGGGAGGAGGGGTGATGAAATAAATGGATGTAAACGTAAGTGAACATATGGGGAAGTGGAGATTTAAAAAGTGAAATGCTTCGACTGCCTTACTCACATTCTTGTACTCCCACTCAGCACGGCGGTTTGGCTATATGAAATGAATATATGGAAATGCGAGCTATTAATGCATTGATTTTCAATTTTAAATGCATTATATTAGCGCTGGTATAGAACCAAATTACTTAGCAGATTGAAGATATAATTGAAGTAACTTTAGCCTAAATACAATTATTATGAAAATTAAAAATCTTGAAATTAAAACAACAATCCACGATGCTAACATTGAAAAAGATTGGAAGAGAAATGTAATGCGATTTGACTTTGACCCACCTATTCAACAAGGCGAAAATATGTTGGTCAGATCAAAAGCGATAATGTTTCTGGATGATCACGATGTCGCAATAGAAGCGATTTTGGAATCTCTACATGAAGTTGGCACTTCCGATCCTAGTCAGCTATATAAGGATATTTGTAAAAGGCATGAAATAGCTCTTGATCAACATTTAGTTACTTTAAAGGAAGATTACCCTTTTGATTGGACATCAAAGTCTTATGATGAACAGTTTAAAAAGAGACATTAAAGAAGATAATAGTTTAATTCAGTCCCAATAGGAAAACCCCATTTTCTTTACAATGAGAAAAAAGAAAGAAATACCATTAATTGTATTAGAGTCTTTAGAGCCATTTCTTCTACAAAACAATAATTTATACAAGACAGTTGATCCAAAATCGGCTCTTTTAAGAATTGAAGATTTAGATGATAATTCTGATTTTTACTTTGTCGTTGAGAACTATAAACAAAGAAATGGGAAAACATATCTTCAATTGGATTATAAACCGCATAGCAAACTGCAGATTGGCAATTATAGGCCTGAAATTGAGTATACTCAACTTAGTAATATTTTCACGAACTGGGAGAACATACTAAAGGATTATGATAAAATTAAATCTATTTATGAAGATCCTATTATCGTATCCAATGCAAAATATTTTTACGATAAATATGAAATAGTCGATGAAGATGCAAGTGTTACCTCCTTTAATATAGAACAAATTCTTTTTCTTGAAGAGTATATTGATGAAGCTAAACAAAAGCTACAAATATTTAAAGAGGATGCATCTGAAAATGAATTGGCTCAAATAACCCAACTTGAATTGGAAGCGGACGCAATACGAGATGCATTAACGAAGGAATCAAAGAATGCAATTATAAAGAGATTGTCTAGCTTTTGGGGAAGATCCCAGAAGCTAGGCTTGCCAATAATTAAGGAGATATTTATCAAAGTTATTGCGGAAATTACAAGCAAATTACTTACAGGAGGATAAAAAAGGCTATGGGCAATGTTGGATTCAAGGAAATAAAATGATACTCCTCATGAAGCAGAACTCTTAAGCTCAAATGATAATTGCATTGAGTCGCCACTCCCCATCGCAATCGTCGTTAATCGCAAGAATAAAACAGAAAAACTTTACAAACATATAAATATGGAACCAACAGAAATATTATTAAGGGAAATTGAAAGTCGAAGGACAAGTTTTAAAACCGACAGTTATCCAATGTCAATTGGTGAATTAGTAAATCTCTATATAAGCAAAGAAATTACAATTCGCCCAGAATATCAAAGGCTTTTCAGGTGGACCCAAGGTCAAAAAGTAAAACTAATTGAATCAATATTGCTGGGAATTCCAATTCCTTCAATTTTTGTATTCCAAGACCCTTCGGGTAAATGGGAGTTAGTTGATGGCCTTCAAAGGGTTTCTACAATCTTACAATTTTTAGGAATACTTGAGGGAGAAGAAAGACTTCAATTAAACGGGACAAAATATCTTCCAAGCCTTGATGGTTATTTTTGGGAATCTAAAGTTGAAGGCGAATTAGAAGTTCCAGACGCAATTAAACTTTCATTCAAAAGATCTAAGCTGAACTTTACAATTATTCTCAGTGAATCCGACAAAAGAGCAAAATTTGAAGTTTTTCAAAGACTGAATACAGGTGGTTCAAATGCCTCTAATCAAGAGATTAGAAATAATGTAATGTTAATGCTAAATGAACCTGTTTATAAATGGTTCTTTGAATTGTCCGAATTTCCAGCATTTCAAAATTCAATTTCATTGTCCGAGAGATTATATTTCGAACAATATCATATGGAACTTTTGTTACGATATATTGCTTTAGTATATTTCCCCTATAACCATAAAAAAGACGTTGGTGATTACTTGGATGATGTTAACGAGTCAATTTTAACTGAAACAACATTTCCTTTTGAACAGGTCGGAAATGACTTTAAAAAAACATTTGAAGCATTGAATAATTTGCTTGACGAGAAGTCTTTCAAAAAATTTGACGGCACAAATTTTAAAGGTAAATTTTTAGAGTCTGCTTTTGAGACAGTTGCTGTTGGGCTCGGGGCGAATATACAATCATATACATTTCCAACAGACAATGATATACTGTTAGAAAAAATCCAAAACTTATACGGGGAAGAGGCATATGTCTTAAATGCGGGTTCGGGCTCAAATGCGAAAACGAGAATCCCAAGATTAGTTCCATTTGCAAAAGAATTCTTTAGAAAATAATGGCAAAGAAGGTATTTACATTTGGTGACCTTACAAGGTTGATAGGAGAAGATTACGCTTGGAGAAGAAAGGAATTAAAACTTATAAAAGACCAAGTTGAAAATCCAATCTCAAATAGTCCATTACAAAATGCAGCATTGCGTTTTGCTGTCCCTATTTTATATGCTCATTGGGAGGGGTTTGTAAAAAAATCTTGCGAACTATATTTAGAATTTGTCTCTAATAAATACCTTAAACATAATCAGCTCAAGCCGCAGTTTATTGCTCTATCTTTAACAAAGAAGCTTGGAAAATTAGAAATTAAAAACATAGAAGAGAAAACGAAAACTGTCGAATATTTATTAAAGGAGCTTAACAAGAACTCAAACATACCAACGAAAAACATCATTCAAACAAAATCGAATCTAAGATATGATGTTTTTGAAGAAATAATATTTGTACTAGACCTCGACATTCGTAAATTTACTATTTTTCAAAGCTTAATAAATGACCTTGTTGACTCACGTAACAATATTGCTCATGGTGATTATCTTCGCGTTCAATTTGCGGCTTATGAAAGTATGCATTCAGATATTCAATTGTTAATGGAAATATTGAAGAACGAATTAGAGAATGCTGCAATTTCTGAGAAATATAGACAAAATATTGCAAGCATTTAGCAGCACATTTATAATAGAGTGGGTTTCCTACACCGCAGGTAGTTTTGGAGTAGTTTAAGGGTTTGGTCTTCAGCTGTGCATTTGTGCTAGAAAACACTTCTATAGGAATACTGCAGAATATGTTATCCAATAGTAAAATTACATAACACTTGAATTATTAATCTACAGTGCTACAATAGTATTTGTAAAAATCAAGCTAAAGGAAAAGCAGTATTTGGACTTGCACTTATTTCATGCAGTTGGATGATATAGATGAGCGATATTATTCTATCGCTCCAACCAACTGCTCCCTGTATTCTGGCAGAAGTTGATGGAGTTCTGAGAGTTTCATATCCCGGATTCGCTCAAGTACAGATTTCTGTCGCGCATAAGCGTTGATATCTTAAGCTGCGTATGAGCCAATGATTGAGCACATCATCGTTATGCGTTGAGCTGAATCGTGTGATCCGGCAATAAATAGGTTTTTCTACCTAAAGCCAAAAGACTTATTTGATTTTCAATTAAGTTGTTATCAATCTCTACGTCTTCATGGTCTAAAAGACAATTGAGTTTTGGCCAATGAATGGTGATATAGATCAAGGCTGGAATCTGGTACTTCCAAGTTTAATTCAAGGAAAACCCATACTTATTTTATCCCTGCAAGTGAGTGCATCCATAGAATGTATTCGTTACATTCGTGACTGAACAGGAAGAGCTCCCGCTAGAAAGGCGGGACAGGCTGTGTGAAGGGAGACTTTCAAGCACGGTTCTGTGGGAACGTAGGGGTGAAACTCCCCTGCGTGACCCGACTGGCGGCAATAAGAGTTTATGACGTTATTTTTGAATTTATGAAAAAAAATGAATGGGAGGAACTTTTAAGGATGCTCCAAAGATATTTTGATGATTTTACCCTTGCATATCAATCATTTAAGCATGGGAAAACCCAAAAAATTAGATCTGATGGAAAAAAGATTTTGAATGCATCTATTCGATCAGCAATTTCTCACATACAATATAGACAAGATGCCATTGAATTATTAACTGGAAAAAATACAAATGATCAAGGAAGGTCCATAGTAATTGACGATTTTCGAAGGCCTGAGCACTTCAAAGATGATATGCCAAAATTGTTAATTGAGATTAGGAAAATAATTTCTACTTTCGATGATTCAGAAGAATTGGGGAATTGATACTAGATAGTTGTAAGGTGATTTGAGAACGTGTTGAAGATATAGGTTTTAAAATCTGCAAATTTAAAGGATAGTAAAATAATGCAAACTGTGAATTATGCCGGTAGATGCTAGTAACAAAGAATACTCTTTGAAAGAAGATGGAAATAAATGAAAGAGCCATAATTTTATAAAAATGTAATTGATGAAATGTATGAAACAAATCTTGCTATCATTGTTCTTGGTATTTTTTGCATGTGCTGCTATTGGACAGCAAGATACTTTGAAATCAGTTATTGTTAGTCCAAAACTAATGAATGTGAAGGATGCTTTTTTCTTGTCCTTCTTGACTGATGAACTTTATTGGTCCCTTTATATGGAATATAGTGACAAGAAGTACTCTGCGACAAAAGCTGATGATATAATGAGTTATGTGGATAGTTACTTATCTGTTACACCAACAATAAATAAGAAGCAGGGGCAAATAAAGGAATTTGGATTAATAGCGAAGTATAGAAATGATATTGATTCAATATTCAAGGGAATGAGACTTTTTGGAAGTGACCAAATTGGGGAGTTCCTTTTTAACAAAGAGACATCATTACCGCTTCGTTTTGTATTATATGGTGATACTGCTTTATCGTTTATTGTTACAGGAGTATCAATAGACAAAGTTTATAATACCATTAAGCTTACTGGAAGGCAAAGAGCTACAAAAGTTTTAACTACTTATATTCTCCCATCATTAAAGAGCTTTGTTAAGTCCTTTAGCAGTAAAGAAATACGCTTTTTTGGTATGACATGTGTATACGGGAGCAAAGATTTTACTGATGATAGCCCGTTATCAACTAAGCCTGAGTTTGTAGCATTTATAGCTCCTGCAAAATTGATAAGACAGTATGTCGCAAATGATATAACAGAGGATGAATTGATAAATGGAGCGGATGTTTTTGTTAGTGATAGGGATATGGTTTCTGACATGAAGAAAATAAAGATAACTCTTGAGTAGCAAATAATATTCTGGTTTGCAATTGTTCTTTTACTTGAGTGTAATTTTATTTTAAAAGGAGATATGTCGGAGACCATATGGGGTGTTTGTGGAATGGATAGGCAAAGTGATGCATACAAACCGCCAACATAAGCTACCTGTTAGCAGGGATAATTACACCACCAATGATATTCTTTTATTTAAAAGTTAACGCACAGCGACAGATTCTCGGCAGCCATCCTGCCGGCAGTTAGCCCGAAGCGTTAATATCAAAATCAATTCATGACCTATATCCTTTTCCTGTTTATCCTTTTTATAAACTTCTATCTGTTTCTTACTATCCTTACAATCCCTTACTTCTTGTCACTAAATCGCATACCAACCGAAACATCAATCCTCGAGAGGTTTTCCGGTATACGCAACCGGCCAGAGACGGTGTTGGAGCCCTGGACGATTTTGGCAGAGAGAATATTTCCGATAAAAAACGAAAACCGGATAAAAGGAGCGGATACGTTTTGCAACCCGAAGTCATAACCCAAATCAAGTGAAAATCCGAAATGATTTCCGGAAGCTTTGATAGGAGGATTCACTTCGGCCTTCTCCGTGTATTGCAAAAATCCTAAACCGAAACCCAGCATCACCGCACGGGTGGAATCCGCATTAGGAATGGTTCCGTTGAACGTGGGCGCAAAATAATGGATCCAGACAGTACTCTTGAGATTGGCCGTGGTGGGTGTCCCGCCGGGTGGACTGTATGTCACGAAATCATCCGCATGCTGGGAGTAGAATGCTGAATACTTCAATCCAAACCCATTCCGGTGAGATACCGGAAACTGTATATCCGTACCAAAGTTCCATCCGGATTGCAAAGCCCTTCCATAGGCAAGAGTCTCTTCATCATAATTCCTGTTTTTAAGTTCGGCGAGCCGCTGACTCCATCCGCCAGACAGCAAAAATGTGCTATGTGGACTGCCTTTTTTCTGCTTTCTTTCTTCGGCCTGCTTAAACTCACGGATTATTTCTTCCTGGAACTCCTGCTGCTGCACAGCCAACAGATTCTCAATCTCGCTGTATGAGTAAAAGTTTGGCTGATACAATACCACCCTGGATAATGGAATGAAGGCCTTGACCACTTTATCATCTTCTACATACGCATACCGGATATGATCAGATTTGACTTCCATAATCTTACAATGGATCGAATCGCCTTGATGGCTGACGATCAGGTCCTGGCCTTGCGCAGTCACCGACATCAGGGAAAGGATGCAATAGGCAATGATCCGCAGGATGGATGTTGATAATGGCAATTGAGTGTACTTCGTGGTCATATATTATGATGAATTGGATAACTAAATATATAATGAAATCGTAAATTTGGACAAAGGAGCCCCGGAAACAGCCTCAACCTGGTCGGCCTGCCTACGAGCATCCCTAATCGTTGCAATTAGAAATATGAATCCTTTTACTGAACAATATAAAGCACTCAACAACATAGATCTACTTAGAATTCTTGAAAAATCTGAAGAGTATCAACCTTTAGCTGTAGAAGCAGCCCAATTAGAATTGGCTTTTAGAAAACTATCAAACAAGGAGTTAGATGAAGTAAGATTCGAATTCGAATTGGAAAAAGACAGAGAAATCATAGCAAAACAAAATGAAATTTTAAGTAGAATAAAAACAATAGCTTCTCCACTTTGGAAATATTTCACTAGGGTTCAATTATTTCTAAACCGCTTTATCAATTTCTCTCTTTTAGCACAATGGATGATAGGGATCGGCGCTTTTATCAGCCTAGTGGCTTATGGGATTTTGATAGGCTTTCCGATGTATATCATTGGTGTGGTAATGTATTGGACAACCAAGGAACATATAATTGATAAAATTACTTGGACTGTTCTTCCTGTTATATTGTTTGTAGTGATTTTCGTAATAGTCTATAGGTCATAGGATAGCTATGTGCGAGAGATGCAGCTAATATAGGATGCTCATAAGTAGGACTATCCTAAGTGAGAATGAAAACGTAATTTTGGACGAAGATGCCCCAGAAAAAGCCCAAACTCAGTGAGCCTGCCTGTGAGCATTCTTTGGTGTCTCATAACTATAACTTTAGTAAAGATGAATATCAACATGCATAAAATTATAATCATCTCAATTATAGCCTTTTGGGCTAACCTGACAGTAGAAGGGCAAAACTTGTTCCTAATAGGTGAAAAGAGTTACACCTGCACTAATGCGATAATGCTTAAGGCTAATGCTGATGATGGCTCTGACTTAGACGTGTACTGCGCCAGTGAAGGAAATTTTGGTCTTATTGGTGTTAGTAGAAAGGGCCTACCGGGCGAAGAATTTGCCGGCAAACTCATAATATATCTTGAAGACGGAAGTGTGTTGACCTGCAATGAAAGTGAGGTCACTGAAAGGATTGATGATCAAGCTAAAGCTGTTTATAGTTTAACAGCAGATCAATTAAGCAAGTTAAAAATCATTAATATCCAAAAAGTGAAATACACAATGATCCTCCATCATGAGGAAAAGAATTTTTCAGCAGCAAATACTGGAGTCAAAACAAATGCTATAATAAGTGATTTATTTGATGCAGAACAAGGATCAAACAGTAATGATACATCAGTAGATTCTCTGAAGAGTTCAACTGATTCCGAAGAAAAGGAAGCTGAGCCATTTATGTATGTGGAACAGATGCCCACCTTCCCCGGAGGCCAGGAAGCAATGTACATGTATGTTTACAAGGAGCTTGAATATCCGGCAGTTGCTAAGCAAAGTGGGATAGCCGGAACAGTGATCGTCCAATTTGTCGTTTCCAAGGAGGGAGAAATTCAAAATGCTAAAGTTGTTCGAGGCATTGCGGGCGGTTGTAATGAAGAAGCACTGAGGATAGTCAACAGTATGCCCAAATGGAATCCGGCCATGCATAATGGACGAACTGTGGCAGTCACATATACTCTTCCAATCAAGTTTGTACTATGACATCAATTCTTGAGGACAGGAGTTTCCAACGTTCAATTGTCTTGACTTTGAGCGATAAGATGTATTCTTTACATTCGTGACTGAACTGGAAGATTTTCCACTAGTCATGGTGAGTCATTCTGTGTGAAAGGAGTTTTCCATGAGCGGTTCGGTGAGAGCTAGGGAGTGTGATCCCCTGTGTGACAAGACTAGAAACAATCGGGTTTTTAAAAATTTTTCAAATGGAATTAGTGAACGACTTACGGGAGAAGTATAAAGAAAAAGCAATTATTTACGACACGATTGCAGATTATATGAAAATTGAATTGGAAGAATTGCTGCAAAAAAGTAATATTTCATATCTCACAACAACTTCTCGAATAAAATCTTTCGAATCCTTTGAAGAAAAAATTGATAGAAAGAAATACTCTAACCCGTTTGAACAAGTAGAAGATTTTTGTGGCATTAGAATAATATGCTATTATAGGAGTGATGTATTAAAAATATGCAAAATAATTGAGGAGGAGTTCGATGTATTAGAGGCCAGGAACAAGGAAGATTTGTTAGCAGTAAATGAATTTGGTTATAGATCCTTTCACATGATAGCAAAGATTCCAATTTCCAGATCCCCTACGTTATTAGATGACTCATACAGCAATTTTAAATTTGAAATACAGATAAGGACCATTTTGATGCATGCTTGGGCAGAAATAGAGCATAAATTGGCATATAAAAGTGAAGACCAAATTGCCCTGTCAATGAGAAAAGAATTTGCATTTCTAAGCGCTAAGCTCGAAGAATCAGATTTTCAATTTGAAAGATTGAGAGATGACAGCGATCGGATAAGGAAGGAGATTCGAATGAAAGTTGAAGAACAGCAGATAAGTGGGAAAGATGATCTAAATCTTGATTCATTAAGGGCTCTCTTAGAATCAAAGTTTCCAGAGAGAAAGGAGGATATGAATGGTATTGCACAACTTTTAGATCAACTAAATGAAGCTAATATAGGCTTAGAAGAAGTCCTTAGTGCATATGAGAGAACCAAAAATTACATTTCAACGAATCTTGAGAAAGGTACTTATTCTTTAACAAGAAGTGGAATTATCAGGGCCGCATTGAACTTGGTAAATGATGATTTTTGGTATAACTATCGTAAAACAGTTGATTTGGGGAAATATGCAGATTGGGTATATGAAATGGAGTCACAACGAAAAGATGTAAAAGGCATGATCAATAAATGACAATAACTTAAAACAATTTTAATATTTTCACTAGCCTTTGGATAAGAGTACAAATTAAATGGTTTTTATAGAATTGGCTGAGGTCAAAGAAGTATATTCTACCGAGAAACACTTGATTTCATCTTCGACAAACTAGCCTTCTGTCCCCAATCCGACATTCTTCATCACACTTACCGCTGCTATTAGCCAATTAAACACATTAATTCTCATAGCAATCAGTTAGATTTACTGAAAATAGAATTGAGTAAAAGCTTAACCCCCTCAAACCAGCGCTATGAAATTCAAAATCGCATTTCCCATTCTTAGCGCAACCCTCCTCCTTCCCTTTCTATGTTACTCACAGACATGGGATACTCCTAATCCTCCTGATGAAAAGGAAGCCTATGAAAAACAGGATGACCCATATCTGCCCAATGCATACAACAATAAAAATCTTTCCCCTGCATACAGGTATGATTGCCGATCTGGTTCACGCACAGGTGCCTCCGAAATATTTACCCGTCAGGTAAACGTAAACCCAAGCCATAAAAATATTCTGGGCGATGCCGCTAACGAACCAAGCATCGCCGTCAATCCATTGAACGAAAACGAAATCGTCATCGGCTGGAGACAGTTTGACAACGTAAGCAGTAATTTCCGTCAGGCTGGTTATGGTTATAGTTCCGACGGCGGACAAGCATGGACATTTCCGGGCGCCATTGATCCGGGTGTGTTTCATTCCGATCCTGTGCTGGATTACGATAACGCCGGCAATTTTTATTACAACAGCCTGGCTTCTCAGCACCCCACAGACGAATATCCATGCTATGTGTACAAGAGTGGCGACGCAGGAGTTAGCTGGAATAGCGGAGTCTATATGGGAGGTGGTGATAAACAATGGATGACGATCGATCGCAGCGGTGGAATGGGGGAGGGGAATATTTATTCTTCCTGGACTTCTTATTACAGTCATTGTCCACCTGGCTTTTTCACCCGGTCGACCGATGGTGGAAGTAGTTTTGATACATGCTCTATCTTACCTGAAGATTTGTATTGGGGTACACAAGCAGTAGGCATTAATGGCGAACTGTATGTATCCGGCAAGAGTATTGTTCCGGGGAGGATCCTCGTGGCTAAATCTGTTGACGCGCAAAATCCGGCACGCAGTACCACATGGACATCTGTTTCAACTGTTGAGTTAGGAGGATATATTGTATATCGTCCGGACGTAAACCCTGAAGGTATTGCCGGACAGATCTCGATCGATGTAGATCGTTCAAACGGGCCGGGTCAGCATAATGTATACGTGCTCGCT
>Ga0138256_10006784_pt1 | contig 12099 bp, 13 predicted proteins | sample KNB2016incub_MG_FD_105486 | JGI IMG/M metagenome (GOLD analysis project Ga0138256, IMG submission 105486) | Active sludge microbial communities from wastewater in Klosterneuburg, Austria - KNB2014incub_MG | ecosystem: Engineered > WWTP > Activated sludge > Unclassified | place: Austria... | reverse complement strand
TATTTCATGCTAATTCGTCCACTTAAGCTTTGATCACCGTATGATTTTAATTTTTCCAGTTAGTGAAGTTTTAGTATAACAAAAGTAAAAACGCTTATTGACAGCGGTATGTCAACAGAGACGTCTGATCTAAAAATTATTATAGACTTCTTACATATTTATTGCGATACTCAATCGGTGATAATCCTGTAATCTTTTTAAACGTTACTCGAAATGCTTTGGGGTCTGAATAACCAACTTTGCTCATCACTTCATTTACATTATGACGTGATGATTCCAGGTTTATTTTTGCAGCCTCGATCTTTACACGATGAATATATTCCATCACTGTGTTCGCCGTTGCTTTCTTAAACCTTCTTTCAAAATTCCTTCTGCTTATTGCTATCATAGAAGCGATTTGATCAACGGTAAGTTTGTCCTGGTAATTGCACTCTATAAATTCTTGAGCTTTTTTTACAGCATCATCATCGTGAGTTTTTTGTCCCTTAAAAATTATAAACGGACTTTGACTTGTTTTATCAATATCGATCATAAAAGATTTTGCTATGATTACTGATATTTCTCTTCCAAAATGTTTTTCTATAAGATATAGTACAAGATTCAAATAAGAATACGCACCGCCGCTTGTATAAATTCCATCTTTCTCCGTCATTATTTTTTCATCAAGCACTGTAACTTCAGGAAACATTGTTCTGAATTCATTTGCATAACCCCAATGAGTTGTCGCAGGTTTTCCATTCAGCAATCCAGTCTGTGCAAGAAAAAAAGAACCAATACAAAAACTTGCTACCTCTGATCCTGATTTATAATGCTTTATAATCCAAGGAATAAAATCTTTGTTCTGTTCAGCAACATCTTTTGGATTGCCATGTATTGCGGGTATAATTATCAAATCTGTTTTTTTAACATCACCAATTAAAACATCAGGATTAATTGTAAACATTCCATTTCGCTGGCTAGTTTGTTTTGATAATCCAACAAGCTGCACATTAATTAATGGAGCTTTTCCCGAATCATCCAAAATTCTATTAACAAAAGAAAAAATTTGATGTGCACCTTCAATATTTACAACACTTGTGTGCCCAAATGGAATTAAAACTGAAATATGTTTCATTTTTCTTCTTTGATTAATTCTTGATTGCATTTGCAATATAAAACAAATGTGATGACGCAAACAACCCTTAACATTGCCGTAATTATACTCTTTTATTTCTGGAAAACGACATTATCTTTGCCTTAGTATTTCCTGATTACGAACTGAGCTTAAACTAATAAAAAAATAAAAAGGAGCAACACAATGAAGGCAATTCATCCATATCTCAATTTTCCCGGCAACACTGAAGAAGCATTTAACTTTTACAAAAAAATTTTTGGTGGAGATTTTCCTGGCGGCATTTTTCGTTTTGATGGAACTCCAGGCGCAGAAAAGTTAAGTGCAGAAGACAAGCAAAAAATTATGCATATGTCTTTGCCAATGGGACCAACAAATATGATTATGGCAACTGATGCACTTCCTTCAATGGGATTTAAGGTAAACTTTGGTAATAATATGTACATCTACATTGATGCTGAAAGTAAAGTTGAAGCAGATAAACTTTTTGCTGGACTTTCTGAAGGCGGCAATCCGGAAATGCCAATGGCTGATCAGTTTTGGGGAGATTATTTTGGATCGCTTGTGGATAAGTTCGGTGTTCAATGGATGATTGGTTTTACAAATCCGAAACAAAATAATTAAAGATATAATAGCCTAAAAAATTATTTAAACAAGGTGTTAGTGACGAGCAAAGTAAATAAACAGCATAAAAATAAAATAAGGGAAAAAATGAATAATTTATATAATCAATCAGATGTTTCGGGTATTCTTGCCCGAATTGAAAAACTGACAACAAATTCTCAAAGACAATGGGGGAAGATGAGTGTGGGTCAAATGCTGGCTCACCTTAATGTTGCCCTTGAAACAGCTCTAGGCGTAAATTCGCCAAAAAGACTTTTTATTGGAAGAATTTTAGGGCCATTTGTAAAACCAAATTACTTAAGTAAAAAACCATTAGGTAAAAATGCACCAACTGATAAATTCTATATCCTTACAGATAACCGTGAATTTGAGACGGAAAAAATAAAATCATTTAAATTAATTAAACAATTTTTTGATGGAGGACCAACTAAATGCACTTCAAATCCACATTCATTTTTTGGTCAATTATCACCGGAAGAATGGGCAATTTCACAATGGAAACATTTTGACCATCACTTAAGACAATTTGGAGTTTAAATGAAAAACCTTGCTTCAAGATAAATGGAAAAGCATTTATCTGGTTTTTCCAAAATGAAATAGTGTCATAAATTGATCTGTCAAATTCATAGTACGGCAATCAGGTCAGTGTCTAAAGGTTTGGTTGAAGACTCTAAGAAAAAAGAAAAATTTTAAAGGAACAATTATTATGCAAAAAATAACCCCGTTTCTTTGGTTCGATAACAATGCAGAAGATGCTGTAAACTTTTACACTTCTTTATTTGATAACTCAAGTATATTAAATGTTACTCGGTACAATGAACAAAGTGCTGTAGCCTCAGGACAAAAACCTGGAACGGCAATGACAATCGCTTTTAAACTTGAAGGACAAAACTTTACTGCGTTAAACGGCGGGCCACATTTTAAACTAAATCAATCAACTTCTTTTTTTGTTTATTGTGAATCTGATGCAAAGATTGAAAAAATCTACAACAGACTTTCTGATGGTGGATCGATAATTTTTCCGCTGGATAAATATGATTGGAGTCCGCGATATGCATGGGTTATTGATAAGTTTGGTTTATCATGGCAGCTTGATGTTGATAAGATTAATAATTCACAAAAAATCCTACCTGTATTTTTATTTGTAAATGATAAAGTACTAAAAGTAAACGAAGCTGTTAGTTATTACTCAACTGTTTTCCCCGATTCAAAGATTATGATGGAATGGCCTTATGATAAATCTGCCGGGTTGCCTGATGGAACACTACTTTTTGTTCAATTCAAATTAGCTGATCATCTATTCAATGCAATGAGCGGAATGGGTGAACATAAATTTGATTTTAATGAGGCATTTTCATTGGTTGTCAATTGTACAGATCAGAAAGAAGTAGACTACTATTGGAACAAACTTACTTCCAATGGTGGAATGGAAAGCCAGTGCGGTTGGCTTAAAGATAAGTATGGAGTGAGCTGGCAAATTGTTCCAACAAGATTGATTGAATTACTTGGTGATCCTGATCCTGTAAAAGCACAAAAAGTTATGATGGCAATGTTGAAGATGAAAAAAATTACCATTTCAGATTTAGAAAATGCATACAAAAATTAATAAGGAGAAAAACTATGTCAACTATAAAACTTCATCGGGTGTTTAAAGCGTCACCCGAAAAAATCTACAAGGCTTTTATGGATGCTGATGCACAGGCAAAATGGCTGCCGCCTAATGGGTTTACGTGCAAAGTGCATCATATGGATTCTAAAGTTGGGGGAACATATAAAATGTCCTTCACAAATTTTACTACCGGAAAAAGTCATTCTTTTGGAGGCAAATTTCTTGAAATAATTCCAAACGAATTTATTCGATATTCAGATCAATTTGATGATCCGAATCTACCGGGTGAAATGATTACAACTGTGACAATCAAGCAAGTTTCTTGTGGATCGGATGTGACGTTTGTTCAGGAGAATGTGCCTGAGGTTATTCCACCTGAGATGTGCTATCTTGGCTGGCAGGATTCCCTTGATCAATTAGCTAATCTTGTTAACCCAGATATTCCCGATTGATTTAAACATTTATTAAGATGCAAAGAACAGTTTGACAGGCAATTCTAAATATTTTTAAAGTTAGGTGTTAATTCTATTTTTTGAAAGGACTTATAAATGCAAAAATTACGTGTTGAAAGTTTTGCTGTATCAGTTGATGGATTTGGGGCTGGACCAAATCAAAGCCTGCAAAATCCTTTGGGAGTTGGAGGTGGAAATCTTCATCAATGGTTTTTCCCTACAAAAACTTTTCAACAAAACGTATTAGGAAAGAGTGACGGAACGACGGGTATCGATAATGAAGTCGCGGAAAATGGTTTTAAAAATATTGGTACATGGATTTTAGGGCGTAATATGTTTAGTCCATATCGCGGATCACATAATGTTGAATGGAAAGGATGGTGGGGAGATAATCCACCATATCATGTTCCAACCTTTATCTTAACTAATCATAAACGCGAATCAATTGAGATGGAAGGCGGCACCACTTTTCATTTTGTGACGGGTGGAATTAATGCAGCTCTTGAAAAAGCATTTGATTCTGCAAATGGCAAAGATGTTAGACTTGGTGGTGGTGTTAATACAATTCGGCAATATCTTATGGCTCAATTAATTGATGAATTACATTTAGTTGTATCTCCTGTAATTTTAGGCAGCGGTGAAAATCTTTTTATGAATTTGGATCTCACATCATTGGGATATAAATGTGTTAAACATATTTCAAGCGATAAAGCAATTCATCTGGTTATAAAAAAATCTATTAACACCTGATACGCTTTTCAACCCGATATATGGAATAAAATTATATCTATAAATATTTAAAGAAAGGATTTCTACATGAGTAAACTTAATTTTTCAATCCTAATTGATGCACCAATATCAAAAGTTTGGGATACTATGCTTGAAGATAAAACTTACAGAGAATGGACCGAAGCTTTTACTGAAGGCTCATACTACAAAGGAGATTGGAGTAAGGAATCAAAAATACTTTTCTTAGGCCCCAATCCCGAAACTGGTAAAGAAGGCGGCATGGTTAGCAAAATAAAAGATAATAAGCTGCACGAATTTATTTCGATCGAGCATCTTGGAGAAGTTTATGATGGAGTTGAAGATACAACAAGCGATCGTGTTAAAGATTGGGCAGGAGCTTTAGAGAATTACACATTTGCTAATAAAAATGGTAAGACCGAACTTGTTGTCGATTTGGATATCAATGAAGAGTTTAAGGAAATGTTTGAAGGAATGTGGCCAAAAGCATTGCAAAAACTTAAATCGCTCTGTGAAGAATAGGGTTGTTGCTGATATGAAAACAAATTCAAAAGAAATCAAATCAATTGATGATTATATAAATCAATTTCCTGATGAGATAAAATCAAAGCTGGATACAATTCGCAAAACCATAACTAAAGCAGCACCAAAATCCATTGAAGTTATCAGTTATGGAATGCCAGCATTTAAACAAAACAAAGTTCTTGTTTACTTTGCTGTTGGTAAAAATCATATCGGGTTCTATCCTACACCAAATCCAATTAAAGTATTCAGTAAAGAACTTGAAGGTTTTAAAACATCAAAAGGTGCGATTCAATTTCCGCTTGATAAAAAAATTCCTTTAACTCTAATTTCTAAAATCACAAAGTTTAGAGTTAAGGAAGATCTTGAGTTTAATAAATAAAATATGCTTTGCTCACATAACATTTCTTTGTATTCTCTGTGCAAAACTTTGAATCCTTTGTGGTTTAAATGCATAAACCACAAAGAACACCAAGTTAGAAAAACACAAGGTTCTCAAAGAGAATAAATTAGATTGTGCGAATAATTTATTGAATTATTTTCAGCACTTATGAACATTTAAATACTGATTAGAATCGCAATTATTCCAAGTAAAAGCACAAAGAAAATTGAATAACTTAAAACGCCAAGTAAGATTGCTTTAATTCTTTTCATTTTGTTAAAGAATTGTGTGTAACTCCAGACCATAAGTATTATATCTAAAACTATCAGTACATCTCTTAGAATAAAAATATTTTCCATTCCATCCCAGATTGCGAATAAAGGAAAGACAACAATTCTTACAAGCAATCTCTGGCTGCCCAAAAAAGTGTTTAAATATATGTGTTCGTAAAAGTTATATTTCTGTTTCCGGAAAGAGAAATATGAACCAATCGAATAAATAGGAACTAAAACCAGAGTAACAACAGCAAAATGATCTGCCATCCAGTTACTTACACTCTTAAAATCTATCGTTCCATTTGGGTTGCTCTCAGAAATACCTGCAAACATATTTATACCGAAAGTATGATAAAGCACTCCGTAAAAAGTTGCAAATGTTATTAACAACCCTATTGGTTCAAAATGCTTTACACGCTTGCCGTCTAAATATTCTCTTATTGTGTGTCCCGGTCTTGTAAACAACTGTACCGCAGAATAGAAAATACCGCCGTGAAAATATTTTAAGAAATTCTTGCGCAAGTTTTTTATAAGAAATTTGAAATCAAGTCTATTTGTATCTGCACTTTGCCCGCAGTTGTTACAAAACTTACCTTCAAAATGATGATTACAATTTTTACAGGTTACCATATTCTTTTAAAGTTAATTTTACTAAAGTTCAAAATAATGCCGCCAATCAAAAACCACTCTGGCACCCAGATACCAGATGTTTTCTAATTTAGGAACTGATGGATTATCTGCTTCGAGTGAGATTAAATTATGCGGGATATCAACTCCACCATAAAACTGAATAAGCAATGTAGAACTTTGATCAGTAGAAAATGATCTTGAAGGTCTATACTCGAGAAAGGGAAATTCAATTTGTGTTGATCGATAAGAAATAAAATTTAAATCTCCGTTTTCACTAAAAACAAAAATTGCATCACGTTGTTTTGTTCTTCCAAATAAATAAACTGCTGCTTCACGTCCGAGTACAATTTGAAATCTCCCAATCGGAGTTGCCATTCCAAGATGCCATGGAATCAATCCACCGTTTGCAGCAATCACAGCCATTTCTGCTAAATCTTTTGGCGACAATAATAATAAGATTGGACCGGCAATTAATAAATCACCCGGCACAATAAAAAATGGTAATCTTAAACGTGCAGAGAATCCGGATCTACCGGGAATGGCTGCTAAATAAGATCCATAATTTTCTGTTCCCTGTTCAGCAATAATTCCTACAGATGAAGAACCATCCTGGCGCCATCCAACATCAAGAAAAACTAAACCATCACTTGCTTCATTAAGTATCCCATCTAAACCTAAACCAAACCGCACTGAACCTTCAAGTCCGCCGATTACTCCAACTGTTTTTTGCTTTAAACCAAAACCACCGTTTATTGCTGTAAGCTTTATTGATGGAGAGAATCCAAAGAATGGACCAAGCTCTGCTCTAAATCGTGGTAATTCACCTAATCCTTTTACCAAACCAGGAATAGGTGTATCATGTAAAATTGGAGCTAATATTTCCATAAACTTATGATCAAATTTTTGTGATGGCATAAATTCATTTTGTGAAATATCAAAATTCTCTGGTAAAGAATTTACTTGAGTATCGTAATCAGTATTCACAAAAATCTTTTTTTGCGATGCATCAATTAACTGCTCAAGACTTAATTTTATAACTGATGCTGCAAATTCAGCATCCACATTTCTCATCCAGGCATCGCCAGTGAGTATAATACTTTTACCGGACCACGTAGTTGTTTTAAGCCCATGTTCATTATAGTAATCGTGTGTTCCTTTTTGTTGTGATGCATCGCCCCAGGTTCCTGCAGCATGCCCCGCAGCAAAAATGTCTTCTAAAAAGTGAAGAGCAAATCCTTCATCAGCAAGCGCAGCAAGAATTAATTCAGAACGTTCGGTTTGTGTTAAGTTTCCTGTTGCAATCTTATTCATTTTTTTAAGAGCACTATAATGATACCAGACATATATAGCCAGCGCATTTAATTCTGCGCCTTCTTTTATGCACTCAAAAGCATATTCGGTTGAGTTTTCATTTGGAGTAAATAATGAAAGTAGAAAATGAACATTATTGTGTCCAGCTCGAGTAGCATAATCAGGATCAGCAGTTTGCAAACGAATATCCGAGTTACGCAAAGCATTAACACGCATATTTCTATCAGTTGAATTTGCAATATCTATTTTTAATTTAGCCGTGATATCTGCAACATCTAAGATCCAGTTTGTTTGTAAAATATTATAAAGCATATTTTGTGCGGAAGTTGAATGATCCCCGGCAATTGCTGGAAAAGACGCATAGTCAAGATGAGTTGGGTTTGTTGTTTGTGTAGCGTCAATTACAGATTCTGTTAATCTGAATTCATAACCAATTCTTGCTTCACTCCAGAGCTTATCAAGTATGCTTCGGTACCCAGGATTAAGATTTTGAATAGCGAGTAAAACTATATCTCTATGTTCAGGATAAACCCAAGCTTTTGTAGTTATTAATTCAAACGATAAAATAAATAGCACGAACAAAAGAGAGAAAATCTTTTTCATAATTGATGTTAAGATGATTGGGAATTCTTAATGAAAATATTGTAATAATAATTTTGTCGTGCAATCTGAGATACAATTTAATTATTAAATGGATTTAATCTGTCTTCATTAAAATGTGGTTTGTAATTATTTGCACTTTCCATTTCCTGTACCCATCCATTGTGCAAACCATATTTTTCTAACAACTGAATTGCTTTTTCGTATTCAGAATTTCTTATAGCACGATCAATTAAAATATCTTTATTAGCTTTGTTTGTTGGATAATACTGTGACATAAGTGAGATGTGAATTTTTGGGCTTAGCTCTTCCGCAACAAATTTAAAAACTTTTTCTGTTTCTGATAAATCATTTGGCAGAATAAGATGTCTGATAATTAATCCACGCACTACAACATTGCCATTGTAAACTAGTTCATCTCCAACTTGGGAAAACATTTCTTTTAATGCTTCTTTAGTTTTTTCAAAATAATTATCAACTAAAGAATATTTTTTTGCGTACTCATTGTTACCATATTTAAGATCAGGCAGATAAATATCGATTACTCCATCGTAAAGTTTTAACATCTCAACAGAATCATATCCATTTGTGTTATAGATAATTGGAATGTTAAGTCCCTTTTGTGCGGCTAAATAAATTGATTTTAGAATTGTTGCAGAAAAATGTGTCGGGGAAACAAGTCCAATGTTGTGGCAAGATTTGTTTTGAAGCTCAATCATAATTTCTGTTAATCTATTATGAGTAACTTCTTTTTGTCTTTCAATTTTAGGATTCTGGCTTATTTCAAAATTCTGGCAGTAAATACATTTTAGATTACAGTTACCAAAGAAAATATTTCCCGCTCCATTTGTCCCTGATAAAACAGGTTCTTCGCCAAAATGTGGAGTATAAGAAGATACGATTGGTAAATGTCCGCTTGAGCAAATTCCTAATTCACTTTCAATACGATTTACCTTACAATCACGCGGACAACCAGTGCAAGATGAAAGATTATCATAAGCTTTATCTGCACGAATTTTAAGTTCGCTGTTTTGCAGAAGTTTTATATAAGACGGTTCAAATTTCATTTTGAAATTTACAATATACAATTATCAATGTATAATGAAGAATTAAGATTTGTGAGCAAATAGTAAATGAAATATTTACATTTAAAATAAAAAAAGGCTCTTTCGAGCCTTTAAATAAATATCTAAAATTTATTTTATCTCTGCACCAAGTCCTTTTATCTGGTAAAAAGTAATTGGACCCGTTACAGTTGCGGGGTCGAATTCAGTTCCTTGTTCAGCCGCAACGTGTTCATAATATTCAAGTGCTTCTTCTTTTGTTAAATCGATTTTATAAACTGTTCCTTCAACAACAGCATTTTTTCCTTTTGCTTCAACAGGAAAAACAATATCACCATCTTTAACTTTAATTTTTATTTTTTGATTTTCAGCATCACTTTTTAATTCCATCCAACAGCCAGCCATAGCGCAAACATCAAGTATTTCACCTTCAACCAAAACTGTTTTGCCAACAAAATCTTCCGGTGCAGTTAATATTTTTGAAATGCTTGTTTTTTCAGTTAGCGAAATTTCTCTCCCAAATTTTTCTGATTGTGCATAACTATTAAAAGTAATTACAAATGCTAAAAGCGTTACTAAATATCTCACGTGTTTCCTTTCTGTTTTTATTTACTAAAACTTGATTGTTATTTTATCTTTAAACTCAACTTTAATTCCTTCAATATCTCCAACTGCTTCTTTGAATTGTTCCATTGTTTCTGGTTTACTTTTTTGCAGTTTATCCATTACATCTTTGTGTTTTAAAATTTCAGAAAAATCAACCTGCATAACAGTAACTTGATTACCATCTACGAAAGAAGCATCCGTTTCATCAATATCATCATTAAGATTAATCACGAGTTTCATTTTCAAACCATCAAACATTTCTGTTAATTTGTCATTCATATCTTCATTAAATGCTGAATCCTGAACAGCTTCATTATCTTCTAAAACAGAATCAACCTCTGCCTGTGGTTTTGGAAAATTAATAACTAAAGTTGAAGGATTTCCTTTAGTAAAATTAAACTTAAGATAATCATCCACTGCTTTTTCTTTACTTACTTCAGCACCCATATCATCACCAAAAGGAACTTTATCATCCGGACTTGGGCTAAGTTTTATCTTGTTTATGTCTTTAAATGAATATACAACTTTGTATCCCTCATAACCTTCAATTGAAAATTTTTCACCAGAAACATATTCAACACCCTCGCCATAATTTACAGCTTTAGTTTTTAGTTCATCCTCCTTAAACATCTGAAAATCTTCGCTCTTTGTTGAATCAAACATTACTGCAAATTCCTTAAACATCTGGATCACAGCATCCTTCATTAAAACAGTTTCTTCAATTGTACCACTTCCATCTTTGTTTACATTTACTTTTGTATCTACCTGTAAACATCCACCAAATAATGTTGTTAATAGAAATCCAGCTAAAATAAATTTTACTTTTTTCATTTTGTTCCTTTATAAGAGATTGCTTGCCAATTCTGCTAACTCAGATCGTTCACCTTTTTCTAGATTGATATGAGCGTATAATTTTTGTCCTTTAAATCTATCGATAAGATACGAAAGTCCGTTTGATTGTCCATCAAGATATGGATGATCTATTTGATAAATATCTCCGGTGAATACAACTTTTGCTCCTTCGCCTGCACGAGTAATAATTGTTTTAATTTCGTGCGGAGTAAGATTTTGTGCTTCATCAACAATAAAAAATATTCTTTGCAAACTTCTGCCGCGTATGTATGATAAAGGTTCGATGACAAGTTTTTCATCTTTAATCATCGTATCAATTGCAGTATGCTGTTTATCATTTTCCGGAAATTGATCCTGAATAACTTTTAAATTATCCCATAAGGGCTGCATATATGGTGCGAGTTTGCTTTCAACATCACCAGGTAAATATCCAATATCTTTATTACTTAATGGAACAATCGGACGCGCAATAAATATTTGCCTGTAATTTTTTTTAACCTGCAAAGCACTCGCAAGAGCCAACAATGTTTTTCCTGTTCCGGCTTTCCCAGTCATAGAAACAAGTCTAACTTCTGGATTGATTAAAGCGTTCACTGCAAATGTTTGTTCTGCATTGCGTGGAGTAATTCCGTAAACAGTAGTCTTATCAATCTTAATTAATTTTTCTTTGTTAGAATCAAGATGCGCAAGAACTGATCTAAACTGATTTTTAAGAATGAAATATTTATTTGGGAATGCTTCACCATTTAGTTTTTTCAAAAACTTACTGGCGTTAACTTCATAAGGTGGCTGAAATAAATTTATAAGAACATTGTCATCAAAATCCTCAATAATTCCTTTACCGCTGTAAAGTTCTTCTATGCTTTTAACTCTATCGGTTGTATAATCTTCGGCAAGTATTCCCAGAGCTTTCGACTTCATTCTAAGGTTAACATCTTTAGTAACAAGAATTACCTGAGATTTACCTTTTAACTTTTCCTGCCATTCATAAGCAACACTTAACACACGATGATCTGGTGTATCATCTTTAAAAACATCCCGAATTGCGGGAGCTAATCCTTTTAATATTGCAATCCTTAGTTTGCCTCTTCCCTTTCCCATCGAAATTCCACCATTAAACAATGCAGAACCAGTCATCGAATCGAGAGTTCTAGCAAACTCACGTGCATTTAAGTTGATAACTTGACTTCCTCGTTTAAAGTGATCAAGTTCTTCAATAACGGTTAAAGGTACAACAACATCATTTTCCTGAAACATTTTTATTGAATCGGCATCGTGCAGAATTACATTTGTATCAAGCACAAATGTTTTAGG
>Ga0138256_10006783_pt1 | contig 12099 bp, 5 predicted proteins | sample KNB2016incub_MG_FD_105486 | JGI IMG/M metagenome (GOLD analysis project Ga0138256, IMG submission 105486) | Active sludge microbial communities from wastewater in Klosterneuburg, Austria - KNB2014incub_MG | ecosystem: Engineered > WWTP > Activated sludge > Unclassified | place: Austria... | reverse complement strand
TGTGACATTATTGCAGCATAAACAAACACATAAAGGCGTACAAATATCCGAATGGCTGTCTTCACCTGTGCTTTCTACATGAACTTCTTTATCCGTAAGACAGATACCTGATGAACAATTATCCGAACAAGGAGTCAGCGCAAGTATTAGAAAATAAACCGCGAATATTTTTGATAAGTATTTTTTCACATTGCAAATATAATTTTCTGAATGTTTGAATACAATAGTATAAAGTAAAAATTATTTTCCCCTCTCTACTTCAGCTTAACTTTCTTGCTAAGTGGTGAATAGTGAATCGTAGTCTTTCGCCAGAGTCACCGGTAATTTTCCGGGACTCTGACGGGATTCATAAATATTTTTTTACTATTTCCCAAGCCTGGCACAATCACCAGACTGAAAAATTATATCTCTGTTACACTTGTAATTCAGTAAACTTAACTATTCACACTGTCAGAAGACTCACCGGATCATTTTAATGTAGTGCATAAATTTTGGTATGTTTTTTTTCTGTTTAAAAAATGTAGTTTGTTTAAATCATAAAAAAGGAAGAATAATCTCAACACAACTCTAAAATCTGACACTCCGTTTCTTTCAGATATGATTAGATAAAAGTACTATCTGATCTTTCATTTTCACTCTGTTAACATTTTACAAAGACAGTATTCTTACAACAGGATTTGATTATTCTGTACAATTGATAACACTTAACATCTTTCCGTGAAATTTGTTTTCGCATTTTTAAAAAGTTGAAAAAAAGTAATTCATTAAAATAGTTTATCATCAGAATGCCAGACGGCTTTCTGAAATTGTTTCAATTATTTTTCAATAATAAATTAAAGCGGGAACAAATGAAGACAAAATCTACTCTTTTCTTTTTAATCCTATTTCTGTTCACCTCTGTTTTAATTACGGATTCATTTTCGCAGCCAAAGGTAAAAATTGAATTGTTTAATCCTCCTCCCGGTCCGTTTTCTGAAGGAAATCTATGGAAAATGACACTGACGAATCTTACCGGTTCACCCCTTCAGATTTATCTTGAAGGTAATGCGGATAATCTGACAACAAATCAAAGAATTGTAGAAGCAACATCCCCGACTATAAATCTTCCTCCCGGCAGATCAAACTATAATTACAGAAGCTTTGAATCAGGTAATGTAAACTGGATGGATACAACAATTCAGAATTTCATATCCAGAACCGGTACAGTTCCTGCCGGTTACTACAAAACATGTGTTACCGCTAAATCAGCAGACAGCGGTAATATAGTCGGTATTGAAAATTGCGTTTATCCTAATGTTGGTGATCCCGTGCTGCAAATCACTTTAATCTCTCCGCAAGACCTGGATTCCATTAGCAGCCGGAATGCGACATTCACCTGGGCAGGAGGAACATTATCAGGAGGCAGTTCCTATAAATTAAAGATAGTACAGATAATCGGGAATCAGTCTCCTCAGGTTGCATTCGAATCAAACAGAGCGTTCTTTGAAAAGGATGGATTGAGAATTTCATCATTTCAGTATCCACTATCCGCTCCGAATTTTTTACAGGGAAAAAAATATGCCTGGGGAGTTACATCCGGGACATCAAACAGTGAGATATTTTCTTTTAAAGTAAAAAGAGATCAGAGTATTATTATTGTACCAACTGATACAACGAGAATTATTATAGATACAGTAAGAAATCCGGTTTTGCAGGACTTAATTAACATTAACCTGATCTCACCTTCTGCAATGGATTCAGTTCAAAATACTAGACCTGATTTTGAATGGTCACCCGAAAGAATTATTCCGGGATTGAAGTATAATGTTAAAGTTGTCCCAATTAATGAAAATCAGAGTTCCAGTGATGCATTAATAAACAATACACCTTTAATAAATAAATCAAACATAATTCAAACTTCACTTCAATATCCTACTGATGTAAGTTCTTTAGATACATCAAACAATTATGCATGGCAGGTTTCGGCATTTGATTCATTATCTAATCTAAGGGGAAAGAGTTCAAACGGATTAATATTATCAAGCAACAAAACAATGAGCGATCCCTGTGAAATTGAGATTGGTCAGTTTTGCTGGACAGGCAATTCTTATTTGCAAATTAACAGCGCTTCTGCATTCACTTATACTATAAGCGGGGGACTGAGCGGTGGTTGTATCTCAGATGGAAGAGGTTTGGGACATCATAATAGTATTAATGTATCACAGCTTTGCGGTAATGTTACTGTTGTCGTTCGGAGAAACGGCTGTCCTGATGTAACAAGGAATATACTTATTTTTCCTAACTCTAATTTTCAAATTACAAATCTAAGCAATCAGCCGTTGATTCCTGTTGAAATATGTTATGGTCAGGAAGCGAAACTTATTATGCCTTGCCTTGGTACCGAGTTTGATGTTAAATGGGAATATAGTGATGATAATGGAAGTTCCTGGACATCATGGGGAACGGGTAGTCCGAAGAATACTAATACAATCAAACCTGTATGCACGGGAAATTATGCTACAAGACTTTACAGAGGAACAATTTTTAATATTAATAATCCTTCATTAGTATGGCCTTTGTGGTGTTCTAAAGTTTCAATAAAATCTATAAAAGTCTGGTGTCCGACAGTTGTAGGAACTCTTTCTGCTACTCCTATGACAAAATGTTTACCACCGGGTCAAAGCTTTTCTGTAACTGTTGCACTGAGCGGACAGATTGGTACAATAACAAGCTGGACAAGAGTACCTTCAGGCGGCGCATCATATGGAACAGGTTCAACAATTACAGACAACATAAGTATTGCAGGAAATTATACATATACAGTTACAGTAAAGAATGGAACATGCGAAGCAAAATCTGTCTCAATAACAGTAAAAGTAGAAAATCCTCCTATATCAACAATTACGGCAAATAAAGTATGGATATGTCCGAACGAGGAGGATGTTCTTAGTTTAAGTTCAATTCAGCCTCCCGGCACAATTTATCAATGGGAGTATCAGATAAATTGTACAGGAACATGGTTCCCTGCCGGGAATATGAATCCAACTCAGAATACAAATGGAATGAGTTCTTCAAACCCTTATTATACCGGACTGGATGCTAAACTTTGCTGGAGAATAAAAACACCCGGCACTCCGATTTGCCCTGATCCAACTTACTCTAATGTATGGCAATACAATTTAATAAAAAAACCTTGCACTCCTGTAATTACATCCTCTGCTCTAAAAAAATGCAAAGGTAGTTCGGTTACTTTAAGCGGGAATTATGTACCACCTTGTACTGGTCCGATTTGGGAATATTTGTATCAATGGTATTTAAACGGCTTACCTGTAGGACCGATTATAGGTCCAAATGCTTCATTACCTATACAGCTACCAACAACTCAACCGGGTAATTATTATTTGAAAGTATACAGTAAGAATAGATGCGATTCAAGCATTTCCAACAATTTAATTATAGAAGATTGTTTGTTAAATATTTCTATTACCGGAACCTGCTGTTCGGATGGTAGTACTCCTATCAGATTAACCGCTAATGCCACTTCGACCTGCGGTAATGCTATTGTAAGTTATACATGGACAGGAGGGGGCGTATCACAAACCGGTCCGGTTCTTAATCTAAATCCTCCTCCGTCTGCAAATACGACATATACTGTAACAGTACGGGACGCTATGGGTTGTACAGCTTCTGCAAGCGTTACTATAACTTATTGTCCATAGAAGGAGAGAATGATAATGAATCATATAAAAATTAAAAATCAAAAAACTATGAATTATAAAAATTCAGGAATTACTATAATAGTATTATTCACTTCAATTTTAAGCTTGTTGCTTTTTAGTAATGTTAACATACATGCTCAGAAAATCCAAACTGATTATTGCTCGGATTTGACAGTAACAGCAGTTAAGGGTTCCGATAATACTGGGTGCTATGTTGATGTTAAAGTAACATTTATCTGGACAGATTCACCCGGAACAAATCCCCTGGACTTACCCCACGGAATAACATTTAATATAGACGGACCTGCAAAAATAACAGGAGTAAGCAATTTGGGGGGAACATGGATTAGAAATACGATTACTAATCAGGCTTTAAATGATATACTCTGGAACAGACCACCTTCTGGTTTAACAAATGTAATTCCGAGCAATCAAACACAAAGTTTCAGAGTATATATCGATCCGTTAGGATCTGGTGTAATTGCTATCAGAGTGAGTTTGCTTACAGGATTTTCCTGGGGAAAACCCGATGTCTGGAATTACTGGTCTTGTCAAAGATTTTTCAATTTTACAAGACCTGTCATAAATTACAAAATAATCGGACCAAAAAATTTATGTGCAGGTAAGGATGCAATACTTACACTTTCTCCTACGCCATCTGCAAACGCCAAAATAAACTGGTATAGATTAACGAATTGTTCAATGATTGTGATCGGAGGGTTAGGCGGAGTACCATATGATCCCGGAGTACCTCCGGTTCAAACAGGAGGAACAACATATCCAACTGGACAGCTAAACTCAACTTATTGTTATGTGGCAATAATTAAGGAAGATTGTTTTACTTATGTTACGAATTTTTTAACAATTAATGTATGCAAAGATCTTTCGACCCTGGGTCCGATTACTGCGACTGCGGGATTAACAAATATTAATGGAGAAAATCATGCGTGCACTCAATGGTCGGGCACCTTAACTTTTCCTTCGTCTAATGTGACATGTTCTACTCATGTTTCATGGGAAAAGTCAACTAACGGAACTTCTTGGAGTACTGTTGGAACTCCATGTATTTATTATCCGATTCGCCCTCCGCTAATCCCTTTAGACCCCAATAATTGCAGATATAATACCGGAATTTTAACTGCCGGTGATGCCTGTGTTGCTAAGTATTTTTTCAGAGTTAAAATCAATAATGATTGTGGTGAAACATACAGATATTTTACAATATTCATAGATCATGTAACTCAGCCCGGAATAATCACGGCTGATCCCCGGCTTTTCGGAACGGGCACAGTAAATGCTCCTGTTCTTTGTTATGATGGATATACAGTTTTGAAGTATACCGGCGGTTGCGGAAAAATATTAAATTGGGAATATACGGAATCTACCGGCGGACCCGGTTCGGTCTGGGCTGTTTTAAATTCAGGACAGACAAATGAATACTGGACAAATAAACTTCAAAGAACTACATCATACAGAGTGTTAGTTAAGAATGGAGCATGTGAATCAAAATATTCAAATCCAATAATTGTAAAAATAAAACCGGCTCTTTCAGTAAGTATTTCTGTTACTCCTTCTGCTCCCTGCAGGTTTATAAAAACATTAAAAGCTAATACAAGTTACGGCACAGCTTATCCGGTCAGCTATCAATGGTATAGAGATGGAATTTTAATTACAGGTGCCGTAAATCAAACGTTAATAATCAATACACCCGGTAATTATTCTGTAATTGTAACAGATGCTGCCTGTAATTCTAAGGCGGAATCAAATATAATTATTTGCGGACCTCCTCAGGTAATAATAACAGGTCCGTCCTGCATTTGCGAAGGTCAGACAGCAATACTTACTGCTGTAGTAACCGGAGGATGCAGCTGCAGTCCGTATGCATATCAATGGAGAAAGAACGGTATTATTATTCCCGGTAACACAAGTTCAATTACAGTATCGGCAGGTGGAAGCTACACTGTAACTGCAAAATGTAATTATTGTAAAGCAGTTTCTCCGCCGCATACTTTAACTATATGTCCGTGATTGAACAGGTAATGATAATTTTAATTTAAGATGTGATTTATTCATGGAATTATAACATTGTAAATTGAAGGAAAATATAAATTAATTTTTTATGAAAAATACAATTGTAAGAATAATATTTTTATGTGTTTGTTTATTCGGCTGTGATTCTGTTCATTCTATGACGGACAGTGTCAAGGTAACACTTAAGCAGCCGCCGAAATACAAGTTCAATATTTCTTCTTTATGGAATATTACATTAAAGAATAATACAAATAACAATTACAGCATTGAGCTTAAAGGAACAGCGGATAAAACCGGAACAGGTATCATTGTAACAGCTACAACTGCAGTTTTTTTATTGAAAGCTAATGAAACAAAAATTGTTTCTGCTTCTGAAATTTCTCCGATAGATGTGGATTATGATAAAAGTTATCGGGATATAATTGAAAAAACAGGTTCTTTTCCGGCGGGAGATTATCGGATATGTGTTGAAGTAAAGCAAAAGCCGGATAATAGTATTTTAGGAAGTGAATGTATGTTGAATGTATCAGTTGAGAATTTTTCACAGGTACAGATAATCTCTCCTTATGACGGTGCGGGTATTCTTGATATGTATCCTGTCTTTACCTGGCTTCCTCCTTCACCTGTAGCTGCTCAAACTCAACTGAATTATACTTTAAGCATATATGAAATATTAAACAGGCAGACATCTTATAATGCAATACAGTCTAACCCTGAATTCTTTGAACTTAAGAAAATAAGATCATCAGTATTCAGATATCCTGCTGTATCAAGAAAATTTTCCGGGGGGAGAAAATATGCGGTTCGTGTAAAAGCATTCATTGATGATATCATGATATCTGAAAGTGAGATAATTGAATTTGAATATATAGACAGTCTTATCACAGGAAGTAAAATGATCTCAAAAAACCAGTCACTGAATTCTGATGAAGATCATTTGTCTCTTTCTTCAGCAAGCAGATTTATTGCTGCTAAAAAAATATTCAAATTCGGGGTATCTTCTCAGGCAGATTTTGAAGCATCTGACAAACCGGGGACATATTCCAACCTTAAAGATATTTACGGAAGGATCGGTTTTTCCCCTACGGTTTCAGTCTATGATCTTCCGCTCAAAGTGGACCTGTTTGTTGCTTCCGACCAGAGCGGGATAAGGCAGAATATGAACAGCTTTGCTTCATATTTTAATTCTGATATTTTGAATGACTATGTTAAGAATAAAATAAAGTACAGAATGAATGCGATGAAAGATGAAGTTAACAGAAAAGTAAAGGAAAGCGGAGAACAGGCGAGAGACAGCATTCAGCTGAAAATTAAAAATGATGTTATGAAAAACCTTTCAAACCCGCTAAAATTTTTTACTAATTTTAATAATCTGGGAATTGGTGTTAACTACCCTAAATATACTGATTATACTGTGTCGGGAGTTTCTTTAACAGGAGTTAACTTAGAATACAATCCTGGACTTTTTTATATGGCATTTACAGGTCCGTTTAATAATAAAGCGATTGATTACAGGACATATAAAAGGAATTTGTATTCAGGACGTCTCGGAGTTGGAAAGATTGATGATTCGCATTTATTCTTTACAATGGTATATGCAAAAGATTATGAGGAATCAATAAAAACCGACAGTACTACACCTGCGCCGAAGGAAAATTATGTTTTCGGAACTGAAGGAGAGCTTAGTCTACTCAACAATAAAGTAAAGATAAACGGAGAGGTTAATGTATCATTTTTTACAGATGATACGCAGGCAGAAGATGTAAATCCTGATGATATAGATTTTCCAAAATTTCTTGTAGACTTTCTGAAACCAAAAACAAGCAGCAGGTATGACTTCTTTTATAAGGCAGGCACATCATATCAGAATAACAATACAGGTACTACACTGAAAGCGGGAGTATTAATGGCGGGTCCGGGTTTTTTAAGTCTGGGAAGTCCGTCTATGAGAAATGATAAGTTTGAAATAGAAGTAAGCGCTGATCAGAAATTTTTAAGTAATCAGTTATCAGCTAAGATATTGTTTAAGACAGGAAAAGATAATCTGATAAAGGGATATAAAAAATTTACTACTAAAAGTTCCCTGTATAATTTAAACCTGACAGCAAGATTCAGAAATTATCCTATGGTTACGGTAAATTATTATCCTTATTTTTTAACTAACGATGCATCAGATACCAATTCCAAATTAGATAATCTGAATCAGAATCTTACTGTACTTGCAAGCTATCCTTTGATATTAAAAAGCATTGTTAATAATACCTCATTATTGTTTTCCTGGAATGATGCCGGTACATATAAATCATTGTTTGACAGTTATAACTGGAACGTAACTCTCACAAATTCAGTCTCATTCAAAAGTCCTCTTGTAATTTCAGGAAGTTTCGGATTACTGAGGAGCGGGATCACAGGTGAGTATATAGATCCGCTTACAAGAGATACTTCAAATAAACTTTTATCTTATAATACATATACTGTGGATGTCAATGCCGGATATACTTTTTTTGAGATTTTACAAAATACGATCGGGTTTAATTATCTTACATCTCCTGATGCAAACAGAAATTTACTGTTTTACATTAATTCAACTGCAAGATTCTTTAATTTTTTAAATGCTGATATCAGATTGGAGAAAAGTATTTATGATGATTATAAATCTCCGGATTTGAATAACAATAATTTAATTTTCAGAGCAACTTTGACAGCGGACTGGAATTAGCTATTGAGATGTTTTGAAGATTTGAACAACAGCGCAAAGTTTATACAGTAAATAAAGATGACAAATAAGAAATTTTCAAATATTCAACTAAACAGAAAATAATATTAAGGGTAAATATTGAGAACTGTAAATAATCTTATTCGTCTTAATCTTATTATGATATTATGCCTGCTGACTACAGACCTTTATGCTCAACCAAAAGTAAGGATATCTTTATATAATCCTCCGCCAGGCTCCTTTTCTGCAGGGGATCTCTGGAAAATGACTCTTAATAATCTTACGGGTTCACCGCTTCAGATTTTTCTGGAAGGTTACGCAGATAATCAAACTACAAATCAAAGAATTGTTTCCGGCATATCTCCTGCAATTAATCTTCCTCCGGGAACTTCAAATTATAATTACAGAAGTTTTGAATCAGGTACCGTCACATGGTTTGATACAACTATTCAGAATTTCATTTCCAGGACAGGAACAGTTCCCGCGGGAATTTACAAAACATGTGTGACAGCAAAATCAATTGACAGTGGTAATATCATAGGAGTTGAAAATTGTGTATACCCGAATGTAACTGGTAACCCTGTTCTTCAGATCACTTTGATTTCACCTCAGAACGGTGATTCAATAAGAAACCAAAATATGACATTTAACTGGGCAGGAGGAATACTTTCGGGAGGCAGTACTTATAAATTAAAGATTGTTCAGATAACAGGTAATCAATCTCCTGTAATTGCATTTGAAACAAACAGAGCATTCTTTGAAAAAGAAGATTTGAGAATTCCCTCATTTCAATATCCGATTTCAGGTTCGAAGTTTTTAAATGGAAAAAAATACGCATGGGGAGTTACAACTGAATCAGGTCATAGTGAAGTTTCATTTTTCATTTTCCCCGGGAACAATAATATTATATCTAATAATTTTATTGACTTGCCTGATACTAGCTGGAAACAACTTTCAAGTGGACAAAATAATAATCAATCAAATTATAAAACTACAAGCGAAAATTGTACCGAAGGTAAACTATTTGAATCTGGTGATTATACAGGTTGGTCTGCGGAAACAGGAACATATAAATATGGTAAAAGTCGTTTTCCTTTTGATAAGTTAGATCTGAATTCCTGCCCTATACCAAATCCTGATTTAATAGTAATCGAACCACCCGGCGATGATGGTGTTTTGCGTTCATTAATCCCGAAAGTTGTAGAAGGAAATAATTCTATCAGAATTGGAAAATCATTATCTGGTTTGTTTGCGCAAAGAGTCAAGTATACTTTCAGAGTTACAAACAGCAATAAAATTTTTCGGTATAGCTGTGCTGTATTACTGCAGGACCCCGGAGATGATCATGAGAAAAGAGAAAAACCATATTTTATGGTTCGCGCTTATGTTGGAAATTTTCGAATTAAAAATGATAAGTATTTTGCAGGAGATCCTTACTTTCATACATCAGGCAGTACAAACTATAAACCGTGGGATTGTGAATTTATAGATTTCAGCAGATGGGTAGGGAAAACTGTTTCAGTAGAATACACAGTTAGAAATTGTGTATATGATGCTCACTGGGCTTATGCTTACATAGATGGTTTTTGTGATGAGACATTAAAATTAGATATTAATATTCCTGATAGAATTTGTTTTAGTGATCCGGTAATTGCCGATGGTACAGCCAGTGAAATGGAAAGAGATCATTTCTGGAGTATTCAGGAATCTGATGCAAACTGGAACAGGTATGGTACAGAAGCTATGGAATGGTTTAATGCTCAACAGGCCGGAAAAATTAATCTTAGAGAATTTGCTGAAAAACATGGTCTGACATTAAAAGCAAACACTTATTATAGAGTTAAATTGGCAGCAAAAAATGGTTGTGTCAATTGGAAAGAATATACAAAACTTATCTACCTATATGCCCCTGTTGCAGATGCCGGACCGGATATTACTTTGTGTTGTAATAATGTTATGATAATGCAGGTTATTACACCTCCTCCTCCGCCGGGTGGAATTACACTTACATTTGGATACAGGATTGGATTACCGGGAATTCCGGGAAATACTTACAGCTGGGAGTCAGACCCTCCGGGTTTTCAAAGTAATGAACCTCAGCCGTCTGTCTATCCGGGAAAAACTACTAGATACATTTTAACAGTTACTGATGAGACCGGCTGTAAAAACAAGGATACAGTTTTTATTTTTTATTTAAACTCTTTTGATGTTTCTCTTACATCGGAAATTTCCGAAGATGGTTGTGAGACTATCTTATCTGCAAAAATAATCGGTGGAAATTGCCCGGGAGATGACGGAAACAATAAGTATTCTAATGAAGTCAGTTCTTTATATAGTTATCAGTGGAACACAGGTGAAACAACCCCAAGTATAAAAGCAAATCCATTTGTACAAACTTCTTATTCAGTAACTGTAAAAAGCATTTGTGATTCAAGCACAAAATCTCTTTTGGTAGAGCCGGTTCAAAGATTTGATGGTGAGTTGGCTGAGATAATTGTTCCGGATGCATTCTCTCCTAATGGAGACGGGAACAATGATGTATTTCAATTTATTGAATTTGGAACCAATGCACCTTCGATTGGAACAGGACCTGCTTATAATGCCACAGAATATCAATTAACTGTCTTTGACAGGTGGGGAACAGGACATGTTGTGTCGAGCGGAAAAAGCAGGTTAGGATTTAAGAATGGTGATATACAGTGGGACGGTAAAATTGACAATGTGATAGTTCAGCAGGGAGTTTATTCCTATATTCTCGAACTGAAAAATTGTAAGTATATAAATTGGAAAAACCCCAATATTTATAACCCAAGGTATATTTGCGTTGAATGGACATCAGGTATTTTTGGTTTATTCAAGAGATGCAAGAAGTATCAATTAACTCAACAACTTGCTCCAAGAGTAGGAGTTATTAAAGTTGTTCGATAAAATGTAAATATTGATTTTGTTTTGAAAATAACTCCTGAAAATTAAATTGTTTGAAATTAGATTTAAATATTCTATAGTATACTAAATGATCCGAAAATATTTTAAAATTTTAATGACTCGGTTTCTATGTCATCCGGACCCGCTATAGTTAGACAAAATTATTAAATAATCTTTTTACTTATTCCAAAATATTATAAGCCGTTAAAAACAGAATAAGTCTTAACATCCTGCACGAATCCGTTAGCGATATTTGCAGCAGAGTACAGAAAAATAGATCCGAACAGAACCGAAATCCTACCTTTCCTATCTCCGAGAATTCCCCAGAGAATCCCGCCTATCAGCATTCCCGCCATCTGCCAGTTGAGCAAAGTGACGCCTACATTAATCTGTTCGTCTCCTGTAATTCCCAGAGAAAGCAGCGAAGATTTGCGCACTACGCTGAATAAGATGAGGTCATAGACATCCACAAAATATCCAAGCGCAGCAACGATAACGATTGCAGTAATATTTTTTTTGTTTGAAATGATCTGTCCTGTCATAAGCTTTTGCAAAATTATGAAATTTATAGTTAAGATTTTATATAATTTAATCAATCGGACAAATATCATTAAAGGTTTTCTATTCCTGCTATTTTTAATTATTTTGAAATTGGATGGTGAAATATTTAATTTGACTTAAAAATTTTTATGTTTATAACATTTGAAGGAATTGATCTCAGCGGCAAAT
>Ga0138256_10006781_pt1 | contig 12104 bp, 8 predicted proteins | sample KNB2016incub_MG_FD_105486 | JGI IMG/M metagenome (GOLD analysis project Ga0138256, IMG submission 105486) | Active sludge microbial communities from wastewater in Klosterneuburg, Austria - KNB2014incub_MG | ecosystem: Engineered > WWTP > Activated sludge > Unclassified | place: Austria... | reverse complement strand
GATCACAGGTTCTCCATGTCCGGGCCGACCCTTTCCATGTGTACCCAGCGGCCATGTACACGCAGACAGGCGCTGGGTATTTGTGGAAAACCCGGAATACAAGATCCTTTCTTCGCAAGGCTCTTCCGTACAGGAAGGTCAAGCAGCCCGGAGCCATACACCCGCGTACCGATCATTTCCAGCCCTGCGTTGAGCCGGAACACATGCCCCTCCTACTTGTACCAATCCTCCAAGCGTACTTCGATGCCTTTGTCGCCGGCATTCACCAACTCCTTGAAGCGCTTCACATCGCTGAGGCCTCCGGTGCCGCGGTAGTGGTAGGGATAGACCACGTTCGGTTTGAAGGCGAGCACTCCGCTGGCGGCGGCATCCACCGTCATGGTGTAGGGCAGGTTCATGCACACAAAGGCAACATCGATGTGCTGCAAGGCGCGCATCTCGGGAATGTCCTCGGTATCGCCGGAGATGTAGAAGCGCTCGGCGCCGAAGCTGAGCACGTAGCCGTTGCCCCGTCCCTTGGGGTGGCGCGGATCGTTCGGATCGGGCATGTTGTACATGGGAATGGCCTCCAGGCCGATGCCCAGCAACTCCTTCTTCTCGCCGTTCGCCATCACCGTACAGCGCTTCCGCAGGTCGTCGGGCAACAGGTCCGCCACGGCTTTCGGCGCCACGATCATGGCCTTGCTCAGGTCGAGTTCCGCCAAGGTCTTCAGGTCAAAGTGGTCGCCGTGGATGTCGGTGATCACGATCAGGTCCGGCGCCTTGTAGGTCGCGAAGCGCTGGGCGCCATCATGCGGATCCACGAACACGGTGCGGCCGCTCCACTCCAGCACCATGGCACTGTGATGCACCGGATGGATGGACACGTTACTCGACGCACTCCGGGTGGACAATTGGGGGATCTTCAAGGTCTTTTCCGGGGTGACTAGGGACATTCCGAAAGTCACGGCGGCTACGGGCAACAGGAGGATCGGGCGCATCTGCCGAAAGTAATCCACATACCGAATGTGATGAGAATACGTGGCTCGTGGGGCAACCTCGGCCCAAAGGCCGCGTCAACCCCTCGAAAACGTCGTCTTACCACGCACCTCATGAACTCGCTCATTCGTCGCATTCCTCCTCAAGCCATGGCTTTCGCCGTGTACGCCCTGCTCATCGCCTTCGCGGTGCTGGCGTTCATGAACCCGAACTGATCCGGGGCAACCCTCCGGACCTCTCAGGCGGCAGTGCCGCCCTCGGTGATCGTTCCCCATTGGTCCCTATGCCAAAGGCCCCCACCCTTGTGGATGGAGGCCTTTGTGCTGGTCCGTGGTTCCATCACGCACGCGTTGCGCATGTGGCAAACGCAGCGCGGCCGCCCTTTTGGGGACGGCCGCGCCGAAGGATTTGCGTGGATGATCAGCGGATCACCGGCAGTTGGAAGGTCCAGTGGCGACCGTTGCCATAGGCTTGCAGGAAGTAGGTACCGGGCAGGAGGTCGTCGGTGTTGCGCTCCCAGCGGGGACTACCAGCGGCCAACTTGATCGGCCCATCGATGGTACGACCACTGCGGTCGTGCAACCAGATGGTGAGGGTTTCCGCCGGGTTGTTCCGCAGCACGAAGCTGTTGCCTGCGCTGTAGGCCTCTACGGCAGTGTTGGCGAGTTCATCCACACCGGTGGCGAGGCCCGCGTTCACCGTGGTGGTGAGCACCCGGGTGCAATTGCCGTTGCCGAGGGTGAGCGAAACGGTGTAGGTACCGGCATCGGTGTAGGCGTGCGTCGGGGTGGTCGCCGCACTGCTGGCCCCGTCGCCGAAGCTCCAGGTGTGCGGGATGTTACCGTTCGCGGTGCTGCTGAATTCCACCGGTACGTTCACCACCACATCGGTGGCCACAGTGAGTTCACCGTTGAGCTCGTTGGTGGGGTTCACCACGATCCCGTTGAACTGGCGGCTGCAGTTGGCGGCATCCATGATGGCCACGGCGTAAGTGCCGGCGGCCACATTCGGCAGGTCGATGGTGGTGGCACCCGTGCTCCAGTACGCAGTGTACGGTGCGGTACCGCCGGTGAGGGCGAGGCTGATGCCACCCATGTTCGTCACGCAATCGGCCGAGGTGATCGTGGGCAGTGCCACGATCGGCGAAGGCGCTGCAATGGTGAAGGTGTGGGTGCGGTTGGCGCAGGCCTCATCACCGTTCACGGTAAGGGTGTAGGTGCCTGCGGCGAGTCCGTTCACGCTCATGTCCGTTCCGATCACGGCGCCAGCGGCATTCTGCCAAGCGTAGGACCAGTTGTCATCCCCCTGCACGGCGGCGGTACCATCGGCCAGGTCGGCACACGTGGCATTCACACTGGCGAAGGCGAGCGGGCTAGCACCCACCAGACGGAAGCGGGGCCCGTTGTCGATGTCGTTGACCGTGAGCAGGATCTCCATGGAATTCCCGGCGCTCACCTGCACGAACTCCCCGGTGAGGAGGTCCTGAAGGATCAGGCAATCCGGCAGGCCGGTGTTGCCACTCTCCATGATCTCGATGCGGTGCATACCCGATGCGGCGCTCTTCACCATCATCGGAATGAACACATCGGCACCGTTGTTCCCATAAGCGTTCAATGCGAGTTCGCGGCCATTGGGGTCGATCGAAGCGATGATCGGCGCCACTTCCCCACCGAGGTCGAAGTGGAGCAGGCCCATGTCCTGGTCATCCGTACCGGGGTTGCCGGCACCGAAGTGGACCAAGGCCTCCGAGTAGTACCCGTTGTTGAGGTCGGTGATGCGGACGCGCACCAGCGGTTGCGCGGCGAGTGCGCGGCTGTCGGCACCTGTGATCCCACCGAAGAGGCCACCCGTGGGGTCGTTCACCTTGTTGGCTTCGGTAACGGATACGGCGTTGGCCGGACCGTCCACCTTCAACCAGAAGGCTTGCGAGCTCTGGATGTTGCCGTTCATACCCGCGCTTCCGGCTTGTAGGGTCTCGTTCCAGAAATCCATGGAACCGCTCACCGGGTTGAAGATCCAGTACATGTTGCGCACATCGGCGCCCTTGCTCATGGTGGTGAAGTCGATCGGCGATGCCACGGGGTTGCCCACGAGGTTCCAGCCATCACCTTCCACATTGCCGGTATTGGTCCAGGTGACGGGTAGGGTGAAGGGGGTGTGTGCTACCACCGGCGCGCCATTCACATCCACCACGAACGCCGTGGTGGTGGTGAGCGTACTGCCGGACCAGGCTTGGAAGCCGCGACCGGGGGTGAGTGGATCGTTCACGTTCACCGGTCCGACCATACCCACCGCCACTGATCCGGGCATGGACTCCTTGTAGGTGCGGATGCTAGGCCACAATTGGCCGCCGTTCATGAAGTTGGGGTAGTGCGCACCGGGGAAACCGGCCGTGATGAAGTCGTCCTGCCAGTTGTTGAGGTTGCGGTTCTGCACCGGGCTGGACAACAAGCGCCAGTTGGTGGTGCCTGCCGGGATGTAGCGTTCTACGAAGAGGTTGCCGTTCATGGAAGCCGACGCACCCACCGGCCCCAAGCGAGCGGTACCGCTGGCATTGCTCACCAAGCGGACCGTGTGCTCATTCGTGGCGAATTCGCCTTGGACCAGGGAGAGGGTTCCGGTGATGTTCAACGCAGCCATCAGGTCAAGACCAGCTGGATTGTCCAAGGCCATGTTCCTGATGGTGAGCAGATCGGTGCCGGTGATCAACTGTTTGACATCACCGACCATGCGCACATCACCGTTGCTCGCGTTCAAGCTACCCTCCACTTCAAGGTCGGCGAGCAGATCGAGGGTGTTCGAGCCCACATCGTAGCTCCCACTGCTCACCACGACCAACCGGCGGGTGACGATGGAAGGCACATCCTGGATGATGTTATGATCGGCCTGCACCACGATGCTCGTGTAGTTGCTGAACACGGCCGCACCGGGAGTACCCGATGGGGTACGCGACCAGATGGGATCGGAGGTGGAACCCGATGCTTGGCTGTACCAGTTGATGGGGTTGCAATCGACTTGGAGCGTACCCGTTCCAGCGGATGCCGCCACACCGGCAATGCGGATGAGGAATTGCTCTCCCGGCAGTGCAGGGAATTTGATCGTACTAGCGGTTCCGCACGCGGGATCGTCGTTGTTGCACACGATCATGCTGCCACCGCATGCGGTAAAGGCCGCCAAGGTGGTATTGAAGCTTGCCCCGCATGTGGTCATAACGACTTCGCCACCACAGCTGGCCGTGTAGTTCATCCAGATGTCCTTGTAATCATTCACACCGCAAGGGATGATGTCCGTACCAGTGGCAGCGGTCGTGCGGAAGGCCGTGGCGCCATTGCTGATGGGGCTGGCATCGGCGCAGAGATCGGAGGTTACAAGGCAGCCGATGGTCAGGGTGCCCGCACCGACAGCGCCGTTGTCACCGCTCACGCGGAGGAGATACGATGTCCCGGCGACCACCGGGAAGGCCATCTTGGCCTGTCCGTTGGTGCAGCCGGAGGCACCACTAGCGGCATTGCACGCGAGTTGGGCACCGCCACACGCGCTGAACACTGCGAGTGCGGAATTGAAATCGACCGTACCGCAGGTGCTTACCTCGGCGATACCGGTGCATTCCGGAACGTAGTTGAACCAGATGTCCCGTGTATCATTATTGGTGCAGGAGGTGATGTCGGTACCGGTGGCGCCGTAGCTGCTGAAGGCCGTGGTGCCGGAACCGATCAGCGGTGCGGCGGAGCAGAGGTCATTCGCGGGGAGCGTATACCCGACGATGCACAACATGGAATGCATGGAGTTGTTGCTGCCCACCCGTTGGACACGGATGATATAGGTCTGCCCGATCGTCGTGGCCAGTTCGATGGCCTCGGCCTCACCGGATGCTCCACCGGTGTTATCGTTCACGCATCCGACCGGGACCAGCGAACCGCAGGCACCGGTATAGATGTGCAGGGTGGCGTCCCCGGAAGTGGTGGTAATGCGCACTGCGGTATTCGCCGTGGTGGCCACGAAACGCGCCCAGGTGTCATCGTAATTCCCACCATCACAACCCACCGCCGTGTAGGTGGCCGTGTAGCTCGCTGGCTTGGTGAGGATGATCGGAACGCACGAACCCGAGACCGGGTAGGTGTTCGCAGCACCTAGCGCTGCGCAGGTATTGGAGGACACTTGTGCGTAGGTCCCGGTGAAGGCCAGAAGGCTGATCAGCAGGAGTAGCAGGGTTAGTTTTCGTGACATGGGAATTGTGTGTTCGTTCGTGGATCTGGTTGAATAGTGGTGGTTTCAACGGCGGGTCCGGAAGAAGGTTTCCGGCCCGCTGAAAGACTTTTGTGCAGGCGGTGCCCGGTCCCTCCCGGTCGACCAGCCGTTCGCATAGGGCCGCCCCCTTGTCCTAGGGCTATCATCGTCATTGCTGCGACCCTGCCGTACGGCAGGTCGTTACGATATGCGGGGCTTCAATTGCTACATGCTGCGACCCCCTTCGGGGTCAACACCTATGTCATTAAGTCAAGGGGAAGTCCCGTTCCCGGTGAGCGTCACACCGGAACCCGACGGCAGGAGGGTATCCGGTGTCTCACCAATGCCCCATGGAGAAGATGCCCGCCTTTGTGAGACGCAGCCCGTCCCTGAGGAGGAGGGGATGACCGGGCGGGATAGCCTGCTTAGCGGATCTTCCGGCGTGACGTCCGTAGAGAGGGGGTGCTTGGGAAGCCCAAGGCCTTTAGCCCTTAACTTAATGACATTGGGGTCAACGCCACGCCGGGATCCGACTCCGAAGGGGGTCAAAACATGTAGAGAACCAAAAGCCCATGGACCGACACCAAAAGGGTCGCAGAAGGAGGGAACACCTGGAATGATCCGACTTCAAGACCCGATAGCCCTTCCTCAGTGATGATGGGTTTCGCAGATCACCCTACCTTGCGCCCCGTCCGCCGTACGGCGGACACGCCCCGAGCGCCCAGCTTTCGCTTTTGAAGCATCAGTCCAGGCGTCATCCCCCAGCGGATCATTGCACGCCGGACCCGATCGAAGGGGCGATCATCAACCACTTGAAAAGGTGCGTTCAGGGACAATGGCCTGAACAAACCACAACCACCTCACGCCGAGGGAATGGCGTACGTATATGCAAACCAAGACATTCAATGAACTGGGGCTCATCGAGCCCATTATGAAGGCCCTGCAAGAGGAAGGGTACACCACCCCCACCCCCATTCAACAACAGGCCATTCCGTACCTCATCGAGGGGCGCGACCTGCTGGGCTGTGCCCAGACCGGAACGGGCAAGACCGCCGCCTTCGCCATCCCCATCCTGCAGGAACTGCATCAGAAGGGAGCGCAAGGCGGACGCAAGGCCATCAAGACCCTGATCCTCACCCCCACACGGGAGCTTGCCATCCAGATCGGTGAAAGCTTCGGCGCGTACGGCCGGAACCTGCAGATCAAGCACACCGTGATCTTCGGTGGTGTAGGCCAAAAGCCCCAGACCGATGCCCTGCACCGCGGGGTGGATATCGTGGTGGCCACGCCCGGCCGCCTGCTGGATCTGATGAGCCAAGGCTTCATCGACCTGCGCAGCTTGGAGATCTTCGTACTGGACGAGGCCGACCGGATGCTGGACATGGGCTTCATCCACGATGTGAAGAAGGTGATCGCCAAGCTGCCCGCGAAGCGCCAGACCCTGCTCTTCAGTGCCACCATGCCGTCGGAGATCGCCAAGCTGGCCAACAGCATCCTTACCAACCCGGTAAAAGTGGAAGTGGTGCCGCAGAGCACCACCGCGGATACCATTGATCAGCACCTCTTCTTCGTGGACCGCACGGACAAGAACAAGCTCCTGCTCCACCTCCTTCAAGGGGATGCCATCCGCGAGGCCCTGATCTTCACCCGCACCAAGCACGGCGCGAACAAGGTGGCCAAGATCCTCACCGGCGCCGGCTTCAACGCGGAAGCGATCCACGGCAACAAGAGCCAGACCGCCCGCCAAGCCGCCTTGAAGAACTTCAAGGATGGCAAGTTGCGCGCACTGGTCGCCACGGACATCGCCGCGCGCGGCATCGACATCGATGGCCTGACGCACGTGATCAACTTCGACCTGCCGAACGTGCCGGAGACCTACATCCACCGCATCGGTCGTACCGGGCGTGCCGGCGCCAGCGGCCGTGCCCTCTCCTTCTGCGACCATGAGGAGAAGGAATACCTGCGGGACATCCAACGCTTGATCAAGCGGGAGATCCCCGTCGTGACCGAGAATCCTTACGAGCTCACCGGCGGCCCGAAGAAGGCCGACCCCGAAGTGCGCGAGCCTCGCCAACCCCGCGGCCCCGGTCGCGGCGGCCAAGGCCAGCGCTCACAAGGGCCGCGCGGACCACGGACCGACCAGCGCGGGTCGAATTCCGGCCCACGGCCGAGCAACGGCCAACGCAGCAGAGGCCCAAGCCAAGGCGGATCACGCCCGAGCCAGGCCCCGGCCAACCGGACTTCGGATCGGCCGCAACAGGCACGCGACAACCGCCCGCAACAACGCACCGACCGCCCTGCCCCGCAGCGCGGCCAAGGCCAGCAGCGGAGCCATGACCGCCCGCGCCAGCCCGACAACCGCCCGAAGGAGCAGCACAGCGCCGCGAAGCCGGACTACGCCAAGTTGACCAAGGAGCTCTTCGATGACGAGAACCTGACGACCTCCTCCCCGAAGAAGACCGAAGAGCCCAAGCGCACGGGCCTTGGAAGGTTCTTCCGCAAGGGTTGAACAACAGCCACATGAACGCGAAAGCCCCGGAGTGATCCGGGGCTTTTTGCGTGGGAATCCTTGGGTATCCGCTGGTTATCACGACGAACAAAGTCGGCATCTTATGGAATGACGCCGTCATCAAGTCGAACAACGACATCATCCCGTTGGGTCACGACGTCATCACGTTGGGCCACGACATCATTACGTTGGGTCACGCACTCTCCTTGCCGCCCCCATGTGAGACCCGTCCTGAGGCGCGCTTCCCGTACTGGACTTCGGCTACCTTGGCGGGAATGATCCGCCTTCGGGAATGCTATTAGACCTCTTTCCTAATTCATCCACTCCTTCTCCTTGGGAGAAGGATAAAGGATGAGGTGCAAAGGGGCGTGACTGAATTAGGAAAGAGGTCAATTGTCATCACGGCTGCGGGGCGCAGGGTCCGCTCCTTGGCCGCGCACAAGAGCCGCACGCGGAGCGAGACCCATGCGGAGGCTTTTTTCAAGGGTCGCGATCGGCGGACGCCTTGCGCTGGTCGAGGTTTTCGTCGCGGGGCCGCGATCACCGTTCACCCTGCGCAGGTCTAACCACATTCTACTACTCGAAGGCGGCCTGACTTGGACCACTTGGACAGCTAAAAGCCCCGGGATCTCCTAGGGCTTTTGCGTTGGGGCTCGGGCAGACCACGGGTCGCAGAGCCACGGAAGTAAGGGGCTGATCACCCTCTGAGCGACCTTGCCGTTGGGATCTACTGGGCAATAGGCTGGCCCGGTTGGACAACCGTGGAAAGCAGGTGGCGGCTTCTACGCTGCCTGTCCTTACGTCCGGTGTACATGAAATAGATCACGAAGAAGATGAGCAGTCCAAGCAGCAAGCTGTTCTCCAGCCAATGCTCAGCTGGGTGTACCCAGATCTCCTTGAACAGGCCCCATCGACCCATCACTTCCACGAAGTTCCAGAAGATCACCACGGTGGGTATGGCGTAGCGGACCGCGTGATCGAAGGCCTTGATCCGCACCAGTTTGATGATCAGGTGTATGCTCCAGAACAAGGAGCCGAATGCCACGACCCATGTGATCGGGTGCCGGTCGCCAGCGATGGCCTCGTCATAGCACAGCAGCAGGACCAAGTAAAAGGTCCAAATGATCATCACCATTTCCAAAAAGGCGATCACGGCGAGCGGACGTGGCAGGGCCTTCTCCGAGGGCGAAGTCAAGGTCAATGCATTGCGCGTGCCCATTCGTTTCTGGAACCACACAAAGAAGGTGCAGCGGGTTTGCGTGAACAGGAACATGAGCAGCATGCAACCCAAGAGCCCCAACGAGCTTACCATGACCAGGTATTCGGGCTTGGTGGCCACTTCGCCATCCACCATCTGTGGTGCCACGTTCAGCTTACGAGCCACCCACACGAAGCTGAATTCCACCCAGCCGGTCCACACCAACACGCCGCCGATAGCACCCAGGAGCGTGGCGTACAGATCACGTAGGGGCCGTACCACACCCCACCAAAGCATCGCGGATCCGATGGCGCCAACAATGATCGCACTGGTGAATACCTCCGCGCTGAAACCGTTCTCCAGCAACACCATCAGCGTGTGCCCGAGCGGCATCATCAGCAGTACGATCACAAAGGCCAGCATGCCGGTGCCATAGTGCTTCACAATTCCCCGCAGCCGACCAAATTTCATGGTGTGAAGAAAGGAGGGCGCGCTTCGGCTGACAATACCTCGATCATGGTAATGTGCTGCTTGCGTACATTGGACGTGAGATCCATCCTATGAAACACTTCTCCACTTCGGTCATTCTCGCAACACTCATTGGCCCTTGTTGCGCTGAACGCGTTGCTGCCCAGTGCGTACCTCCGACAAGCACCGTGGCCGGGCCGGTCATGGTAGCGTCCACCGGCTTGGGTGGCACGGACAATCGGAGTGGCATCGCCTACAACCCCGATGCCCAGTTGTACTATAGTGTGAACGCTGGGATCGCGACTTTTCCAGTGGATACTTATGATGCGGCCTTCAATTTGATCGACTCGGTCCTGCAGGGGTACGACTATCGCGGTGCTTGGTGGAACCCCGGCACTTCGCAGTTCGAAGGGAACGGGTGGAATGGCGAGGGGATCTTCGTGCAGGACCTCCAGGGCAACGGGCACCCCCTGGGATCGGGGGTGGTTGTATTGGCCAGTGCCCAGCCTCAGGACCAAGCGTGCGGTGCGTTGGATGCCAGTGCCAACGAGATCGTTTACTACTTCGCAGGCAGCCTTAATCGCTATTCGCGCGCCACCGGCTTGTTGCTCGGCAGCACACCGATCACCGGCCTGCCGGTGCCCACCGCTTCCATCAACACAACGAGCATCGCGTACATCGGCTGCGCGGGGTATGAGTATGGCATTTACGACTTCACCAACCTGCGGCTCCTGTTCATTGATCGGGCGACAGGGGCGTATTCCGGTTTCTGCCAGTTGCCCTCCGATGCGCCAGCGCGCAGCTACCTCGGCATGGCCTATGCGAACGACCGGTTGTGGCTCTTCGAACTGGGCGCCTGGCACGGCTATGCGATCGGGAATGGCAGCTTGGGCCTCAACGATACAGGCGTGATCGGTGCGTTCTCCTTGGCGCCCAACCCGGCATCGGACGCACTGTTTGTCACACTCGAAGGTTCTGTGGGGAGCACCACCATCGATGTGATCGATGCCTTGGGTCGTGAGGTGCTGTCCCTGCCTTGGAACGGCGCATGGGGTCGTGCACATGTGGACGTAAGCGGCCTGCGCGAAGGCGCGTACCGTTTGAAGCTGCGCTCGCAACGCGACGCGGTGGTGCGCAGCTTTGTGATCGCGCGCTAAGAATACTTAGGAGACCCGATCGGGCCGTGTCGGCGGGGCAAGGTCCGGGATACCCCCCGCTGATCGGAAAGGGGATCAGCTCAACAGGTGAAAAGGACGATGGCGCGACAGATACCTTCGCATATGCATGTTCATCGTGATCTTTTCCTGGCTGTCGGTTCGGTGGTGGTCATTCCGCTGATCCTGTTCAGTTGTACATCACCCAGGACCCATGGAGCACCTGAAGGGAGCAAGGCACGAACCAAGCTCGTCCTTCCCGCATCGCTGGAGCCTCGCCGCGATGCGTTCGCTCTTCAGGTGGATAGTGCCTTGGAGATCGTTCGATCGTTCGCCCATGATCACGGGTGGGACAGCCTGGTCGTCGAGGCTTTCATGGACAGCGTGATGGTGTTCGATCGCAAGCCGGACTTCGACCATCAGTTGTTGGTGCTGGCCGAAGCCGATACGACATTGGAATTGCCCGCCACCTATTGCGGAGCGCTGGAGCGGCGCACATTGCTGGTGGCTTCTCCGGCGTATTACGCCGAAGTCTACCCCGAGGGGATCGAGCCCCACAGTTGGGTGAAACTGCTGGCCCACGAGATCGCGCATCGCCTGCATGTTCGCATCCTGCGTGGCGATGAGGAGGCCATGGGGCCGATCTGGTTCTATGAGGGCTTCGCCATCCATGCGGCCGACCAGCTACGGAACGCCGCGCCAGTGCTTGACAGCACCGCCATGCGTGCCGTGATGGATGATCCCGAACGCGGCAGTTATACCGCCTATGGAGCGGTATTCACCTATTTCGAGCAACGGCTCGGCCTGGGCCGGATGCTTCAGTGGGCCGAACAAGGTGAACCTGTGGAGAGCCTGTGGGAGGTCCCTTCGCGACCGGCGGAACGCACTCCTCTGCCGAAGTGAACCCCTAGGGCAACGCAGTTATTGGGAATGTGTGACCTGCGGGGATGTAGAACCTGAAAGCCTCGGAGCGATCCGGGCTTTCGCGTTGGAACACCCTGGTTATCAACCCATCATCCGCATGGGCATCCCAAAAAGCGCCGATGCCTTCCTTATTGACATCGACGGACATCCTAATGGAATTCCCCCGTTCCTTAGTGGAAATGCTCCATTCCTTAATGGAAATGCTCCATTTCCACTAAGGAATGCTCCGCCGCTTTTAGGGAATGCCAGCATCCCATTAGGAAATGCACCGTTCCTTATAAGACCCTGAGCCATTCCACTAAGGAACGCAGCATTCCTTCATGCCTTTGCTCCATTTACACTAAGGAATGCCCAGCCGCCAATAGGAATGGGACCGTTCCCAATAAGGAACGCCTCGAAAGCATTAGGGAATGCAGGGCCGCTTTTTAGGTTCGGCTACCTCGGCGGGAATGAATAGCCTTCGCGAACGCTTTCACGATCACGGCTACGGGGCGAAGGGTCCGCCTCACCGCGCACGGGCTATGCGCGGCGAGACTTATTCTATGTCATTTGCAAGTGTTTTTCGGTTGCCGTTGTCGAAGTGAGGTGTGGAACGAAGGGCTGGCCTCTGCGGATGACCGCGCACACGCGATGCAGGATCTTATTC
>Ga0138256_10006780_pt1 | contig 12107 bp, 7 predicted proteins | sample KNB2016incub_MG_FD_105486 | JGI IMG/M metagenome (GOLD analysis project Ga0138256, IMG submission 105486) | Active sludge microbial communities from wastewater in Klosterneuburg, Austria - KNB2014incub_MG | ecosystem: Engineered > WWTP > Activated sludge > Unclassified | place: Austria... | reverse complement strand
GTCGAAGCCGCCCCTGCCGCCCATGCCGCCCATGCCGCCCATGCCGCCCATGCCGCCCATGCCGCCCATGCCGCCCATGCCGCCCATGCCGCCCATGCCGCCCATGTCGCCGCCGGGCATCCCCGCGGGCTCGGGCTTGGGAAGCTCGGCGATGGCGCACTCGGTGGTGAGCATCAACCCCGCGATGCTCGAGGCGTTCTGCAGCGCGATACGCACGACCTTCACCGGATCGATGATGCCGCTGGCGACCAGATCGCAATACTCCTCGGTGTAGGCGTTGAAGCCGTGGTTGCCCTGCGCGCTCTTCACGGTCTCGACCACCACGCGAGCCTCGCAGCCGGCGTTGGCGGCGATTTGCTCGAGCGGCGCTGCACACGCGCGGCCGATCAGCAACGCGCCCACGCGCTGCTCGTCCGAGAGCTTCAGGGCGTCGATGGCGCGCGCGGCTCGGATCAGCGCCACGCCCCCGCCCACGACCACCCCTTCTGCCACTGCGGCCCGCGTGGCCTGAAGCGCGTCGTCGACGCGGAACTTCATCTCTTTCATCTCGGTCTCGGTCGGTGCGCCGACGCGGATCACCGCCACGCCCCCGGCGAGCTTCGCCAGGCGCTCTTCGAGCTTCTCGCGATCGTAGTCGCTGGTCGTGTCTTTGACCTGCTTCTTGATCAGCTCGATGCGACCGGTGATCGCCTTCTTGTCGCCGCCGCCATCGATGATGGTGGTGTTGTCCTTGTCCAGCGTGACCTTCTTGGCGCGCCCCAGATCCGCCAGGCCCAGGCTCTCGAACGAGCGCCCTGCCTCTTCCATGATCGGCGTCGCGCCGGTCAGCACGGCGATGTCTTTCAGCATTTCCTTGCGGCGATCGCCGAAGCCCGGCGCCTTGCAGGCCGCCACCTTGAGCACGCCCCGCAGCTTGTTGACCACCAGCGCCGCCAAGGCCTCGGCCTCGACGTCTTCGGCGATGACCAGCAGCGACGCTCCGGCCTTCACCGTGGCCTCGAGCAGCGGAACCAGGTCCATCATCGCGGTGATCTTCTTGTCGGTCACCAAGATGTAGGGGTCGGTCAGCTCGGTGCTCAGCGTGTCGGTGTTGGTCACGAAGTAAGGCGAGAGGTAGCCGCGATCGAACTGCATCCCCTCCACCACCTCGACCTCGGTCTCGAGGCCCTTGGCCTCTTCGACCGAGACGATACCGTCGCGGGTCACCTTCTCCATGGCGTCGGCCAAGATCTTCCCGATCCGCTCGTCGCCGTTGGCGCTCACGGTGGCCACCCGTCGGATGTCGTCGGTGCCGCTGACCTTCACAGCCATCTTCTGCAGCTCGGCGACCACCGCGGCCGTGGCCGCGTCGATTCCGCGCTTGAGCTCCATCGCGGGGTGACCCGCCTCGACCAGCTTGATGCCGCCGGCATAGATGGCCTGGGCCAGCACGGTGGCGGTGGTGGTGCCGTCCCCGGTGTCGTCGTTGGTCCGCGACGCCACCTCGCGCAACATCTGTGCGCCGAGATTCTCGGTCCGGCACGCGAGCTCGATTTCCTTGGCGACGGTCACGCCGTCCTTGGTCACCACCGGGCCGCCCCAGCTCTTCTCGAGGGCGACGTTGCGGCCGCCGGGGCCGAGGGTGACCTTCACCACGTCCGCGAGGGCGTCGGCTCCGAGACCGATGGACTTGCGCGCGGCGCGCGCGAACAGGATTTCTTTTGCGCTCATGGCTGTGGGGGCTCCTTTGGCCGCGGCAGGCCGCGGCGCGGGATATCTAGGCGCTCGGCGGCCGGGTGTGAAGCACTAGCCGACGGGCGGGCACCATTACTTGCTTGCCTGGGCCCGAAAGTGGAGCTAGGAAGCCGGCCCCCTCACCCGCCGAACCCGGCGGCGTCGGGGGTAGCCTTCCCCGGCTAGCTTCCCTTGGGGGATCGTCTAATGGCAGGACACAAGGCTCTGGTCCTTGGTATCTAGGTTCGAATCCTTGTCCCCCAACTCATCGGCCCCATCGTCTAGCGGTTAGGACATCGGCCTCTCACGCCGGTAACACGAGTTCGAGTCTCGTTGGGGTCACCGAAAAAATCCCGGGCAGCTCATGCCCGGCCATAGGCCAGATCGAGCGCGACGTCTTCGTCGTCCAGGTTCCAGGGCGCCCGCGCCCGCCGCGGCCGGAAGCCGCGCTGCCCGTCGATCAGGTCGTCGAAGAACCAGCGGACCTCGCGCCACAACGTGTCGGTGAAGCGCGGTCGGAAGAAGCCGAAGTGGCCAATCGCCTCGACCCCGAGCTCGCTCGGGATCACGCGGCGGTGCTCGAGCGGTGCGCTCGACAAGAGTGCCATCAGCTGCGCGACCGCCGGCTCGGGTGCGAAGTCGTCGTCGCTCATGCTGTAGAGCAGCGTGGGCTTGTCGAAGCGCGCGAAGCGGCGCCGCGCGACCGGATGCGCCTCGAGGAAGTAGCCGCGGGTCAGGCACCAGCGGGCCCACTCTTCGGCGACGCCCTTGGGCAAGTCCTCGCCCACGCCGATGGCCCCGGGCAGATAGCCGAAGCCGCGGGTCACCGCCGGCAGCAGCCCGCCGAGCAGCGCGCTCAGCTTCAGTCGATCGGGCAGCGGCCAGAAGCTCAAGTCGCCGAGCTGCGACCCCACCAGCACCGCGCCGGTCACCTCTCGCGCGTCGTCGATAAGGCCCAGGGCCTGGCCACCGAAGCTGTGCCCCAGCCAGAACAGCGGAGAGTCGCCGAACCGCTCCCGGACGTGCCCGAGCACGCTCCGCGCATCGAGCTCGGCCCAGTCGCTCATCGTCGCCGAGAAGCCCCGCAGGCTGTCCGGCCGCGAGGCGCCCACACCGCGATAGTCGTAGGTCACGACGCGCAAGCCCGACGCCGCCAGGTGCTCTGCGAAGCTCGAATAGTAGCTGGCCGGCACGCCGGTCGCGCCGTTCACGATCACCGTGCCGCGGGCCGCGCGCGTGGGATGAAACAGAGTGGCCCCGAGCTCGAGCCCGTCGACCGCGCCGATCCAGTGGACCTCGTTCATGGTAGATCTCCTTCACCACGCAGCATGCGGCTCGGGGCCGCGTTTGGCCGCTGGCATGATTGCAGGGCCAACCTGCAACATCGCACCGCATGATCGACTGGGACGACCTCCGCATCTTTCTGGCCGTGGCGCGGGCGGGCACGCTGGCCCGTGCGGCCAGCCGCCTGGGCATCAACGCCACCACCGTGGGTCGCCGGCTCGAGAAGCTGGAAGACACGGCAAAGGCCCGGCTCTTCGACCGCACGCCCGACGGCTACAGCCTGACCCGCGCCGGCCACGAGCTGATGCCGCGCGCCGAACGGATGGAGGAAGAGGCCCTGGCCCTGGAGCGCGCGGTGGCGGGGGCCGACGACAAGCCCGAGGGCGTGGTGCGGCTGAGCGTCACCGAGATGCTGGGCACGCGCTTCATCGCGCCGCACCTGCCTCGCTTCAGCCAGCGCTTTCCGGGGATCATGCTCGAGCTCTCGTGTACCAGCCGCGCGGTGCAGCTCGCGCGGCGCGAAGCCGACATCGCGCTCCGACTCTCCCAGCCGCGCGAAGACGCACTGGTGGTGAAGAAGCTGACCGCCATCGACCTGTCGCTCTACGCCGCGACCAGCTACCTCGAGGCCCGCGGGCAGCCGGGGCAGAAGCTGGACGGCCACGACGTGATCCTGTTCGCCGACGCACGCCCGTTCGCCATCGAAAACGAGTGGCTCACCGCCCGCCTGGGCCGCGGCAAGGTGGTGATGCGGTCGGACAGCGTGAGCGCGATCTTCGCCGCCACGGTGGCCGGCCTGGGGGTCGGTCTCATTCCGAGAATCGTGGGCGACGCCGAGCCGGCGCTCAGCCGAATCGCCACCGACAGCGCCCCCGAGCCGCGGATCATCTGGCAGGCCGTGCACCGCGATCTGGCGCGCGCCGGCCGGATCCAGGCGGTGCTAGGGTTCCTGAGCGAGACCGTGGTGCCTGCGGCCCGAACCCGATCGACCGTGGGGGCAGTTCCATCTCGCCGACGGTTGCCCTAAGTGACTGGCCGGATGTCGGACCGGCTCTCGAACGACCTGGCCTCGCTCAAGCTCGACCGCAGCGTCGGGGGCGAAGGCTCGGGCTGGCTCAAACGCGGGCTCTGGGTGCTGGGGGTCGCGGGGCTGCTCGGCGCGGGCTACTTCGTGGTGCTGCCCAGGCTCGAAGCGCGGGTCTTCAAGCCCGAGGTGGGCGTCACCGAGATCACCACGCTCACCGTGGCGCAGTCCTCCGTGAAGCTCACCTCCAGCGGATACGTGGTCGCGCAGGTGTCCAGCGACGTGGGGCCCGTGGTCGCGGGCCGGGTCAAGAGCATCTCGATCAAAGAGGGGGACGTGGTCCAGCAGGGCTCGGTGATTGCCATCCTCGAGAACTCGGACCGCAAGGCGGCCATCACCTCGGCACGCTCACAGATCACCAGCTCCGAGGCGCGTGCCCAGGTCTCGCGTGCGGATCTGGCAGCCCTCGAGCTCAAGGCCAAGCGCGAGCGAGCGTTGGCCCGCGAGGGCGTCTCGGCGCCGGCCATCGCCGACGATCTCGAGGCGCAGATCGCGGCACAGAAGAAGGTGGTCGAGGCCGCCGACGCCCAGACCAAGGCCGCGCGGTCCGAGGTCAAGAACCTGCAGGTGAACCTGGACTACATGACCGTGACCGCACCCATCAGCGGCACGGTGGTGGGCAAGCCGGTCGGCGTCGGGGCCATGGTCGGTCCGTTCGTCGGGGCGCTGGCCAAGCTGGTCGACCTCGCGTCGATCATGGTCGAGACCGACGTGCCCGAAGGCCGCGTGCACCTGCTCGCGGTCGGCGCGCCCACCGAGATTCTGCTCGACGCTTTTCCAGGCAAACGCCTGCGCGGCGAGGTGGCGCAGATCGGCCCGCGAGTGGACCGGGCCAAGGCCACCGTCACGGTCAAGGTGAAGCTGGTCGACGCCGCCGCCGGGGTGCTGCCCGACATGGCGGCGCGGGTGAACTTCTTGGGTGAGAAGCTGGACGAGAAGAGCCTGAAAGAGCCGCCCAAGGTGGTGGTCCCGGGCTCGGCCGTCGTCGACCGCGCCGGGGCGAAGGTGGTGTTCGTGATCGACGGCGGCAAGGTGCGCATGCGCGCGGTCACGCTCGGGGCGCCGGTGGGCAACGGCTTCGAGCTGATCGACGGCCCACCCAGCGGCACGCGCCTGGTGAAAGATCCTCCGAAAGAGCTGAGCGACGGTCGGGACGTGAAGGAGACGGGCACGTGAGTGATGCACCGCTGATCGCCCTACGGGGCGTGAACAAGACATTTTCGCGCGGCAAAGAGCGGCTCGAGGTGCTGAACGACCTCGACCTCGACATCCCGAAGGGCTCGTTCGAAGCCCTGATGGGGCCCAGCGGCTCGGGCAAGACCACGCTCCTGAACCTGATCGCCGGTCTCGACCGGCCGACCAAGGGCAGCGTCGAGGTGGGCGGCAAAGACATCGCCAAGCTGGGCGACTCCGAGCTGTCGCGCTGGCGCTCGCAGAACATCGGCTTCATCTTCCAGCACTTCAACCTGATCCCGGTGCTGACCGCCCTCGAGAACGTCGAGCTGCCGCTCTTGCTCACCAACCTGGCCAGCGCCGAGCGCAAGAAGCGCGCGACCACGGCGCTCAGAGTCGTGGGGTTGGAAGACCGGATGGGCCACCGCCCGAACCAGCTCTCGGGTGGGCAAGAGCAGCGCGTCGGCATCGCCCGGGCCATCGTCCACGATCCGACCATCGTGGTGGCCGACGAGCCCACGGGCGAGCTCGATCGTCAGAGCGCCGACGAGATCTTGGGGCTCTTGGACAAGCTCAACAAGGACTTCGACAAGACCATCCTGATGGTCACCCACGACCCGGCTGCCGCCGAGCGCGCGAGCATCATCCGCAAGCTCGACAAGGGTCAGCTGGTATGAATCTCGGCACGCTGGCGGTGAAGAACATCCGCCGAAACCAGCTGCGCACGGCGCTCACCGTGGTGGGGGTGGCGGTCGCCATCTTGTCGTTCGTGCTGCTTCGCACGGTGCTCGACGCCTGGAACACCGGCGCCGAGCACGCCGCGCAAGATCGCCTGGCCACCTGGCACAAGGTCACCTTCGTGATGCCGCTGCCCAAGCGCTATTTCGAAGAGGTGCGCCAGGTGCAGGGGGTGAAGAAGGCGACCTTCCTCAACTGGTTCGGTGCCAAGCACCCCACCCGCGACCGCGAGTTCTTCGCCAACATGGCGGTCGACCCGGACACCTTCTTCGACGTCTACGACGACATGGTGGTGCCGCCGGCCCAGCTCACCGCCTGGAAGCAAGATCGGCAAGGGGCGATCATCGGCTCGTCGCTGGCCAAGCAGTTCGGCTGGAAGGTCGGCGACGAGGTCACGCTCACCGGGACCATCTACCCCGGCGAGTGGAAGTTCCGCATTTCCGGGGTGTACACCGCGGCCCGCCGCTCGGTGGATCAGGCGCAGTTCCTGTTCCACTGGGACTACATGAACGAGTCGCTGCCGCCCGGCCGCAAGGATCAGATCGGCTGGATCGCCAGCACCATCGAGGACGTCTCGCGCGGGGGCACCGTGGGCACCGCCATCGACAAGGCCTTCGACGAGCGCGAGATCCAGACCCAGACCATGAGCGAGCGCGCGCTCAACTCCCAGTTCATCGGCGCCGCGTCGGCCATCCTGACCGCGCTCGACGTGGTCAGCATCGTGATCTTGGTGATCATGATGCTGATCTTGGGCAACACCATCGCCATGGGCGTGCGCGAGCGCACCCGTGAGTACGGCGTGCTCCTGGCGCTGGGCTTCCGCCCCGGCCACATCGTCGGCTTCGTGATCGGCGAGAGCGTGACCGTGGGGCTGCTCGGGGGGCTGGTCGGGCTCGGGCTCAGCTACCCCATCGTGCAGCAGTCCATGGGTCGCTGGCTGGAAGAGAACATGGGCTCGTGGTTCCCCTACTTCCGGATCCCGGCCACGGTGGCGGCGGGCGCGGTAGCCATCGCCGTGCTGCTCGGCCTGTTCGCGGCGCTGATCCCCGCCTGGCGCGCGTCGAAGCTGGACGCCGTCGAGGCACTGCGGAGGCTGGGATGATCCCGCTGTCGTACAACGTGCGAAACCTGGCAGTTCGAAAGGCCACCACCGTGGCCTCGGCCGGCGGCATCGCGCTCGTGGTGTTCGTCCTGGCGTCGTCGCTCATGCTGTCCGAGGGCCTGCGGCGCACGATGCAGAGCTCGGGGCGGGCGGACACGGCGGTGGTGCTGCGCAAGGGCAACAACGCCGAGCTTTCCAGCACCATCGACGACCCGACGGTGGGCATCGTGCGCAGCGCCCCGGGCGTGAAGGCCAAGGCCGACGGCACGCCGATGGCGGTGGGCGAGCTGATGGTGGTCGCGTTCATGGAGACCTCGGACGGCAAGGGGCGTAGCAACGTGCAGCTGCGCGGCGTCCCCAGCGACGCTCAGGATTTCCGGCCCGAGGTGAAGGTGATCGAGGGCCGCCCGCTCAAGCCCGGCACCGACGAGGTGATGGTCGGCCGGGCAATCAGCGGGCGCTTCAAGAACCTGCGCCTCGGCGACTCGTTCGAGCTGCGCAAGAACCGACCGGTGAAGGTGGTGGGGGTGTTCGAGACCGGCGGGACCGCCTTCGAGAGCGAGGTCTGGGCCGATCTCGAGGTGCTGCGCGAGGCCTTCGGCCGGCGCGGGGTGGTGTCGTCGGTGCGCGTGCGGCTCGACTCGCCCAGCCGCTTCGAGGGCTTCGAGACCGCCATCGAGAGCGACAAGCGCCTGGGCCTGGACGCCATGCCCGAGCGCGAGTTCTACGAAAAGCAGAGCGAAGGCACGACCCTGTTCATCACCGTGATGGGCGTCTTGATCGCGGTGTTCTTCAGCGTGGGCGCGATGATCGGCGCGATGATCACCATGTATGCCGCCGTGGCGAACCGCAAGCGCGAGGTCGGCGTGCTGCGCGCCATCGGGTTCTCTCGGCTGAACATCGTGATGAGCTTCTTGTTCGAGTCGCTCTTGATCGCGGCCGTGGGCGGCGCCATCGGCTCGGTGGCGTCGCTGTGCATGGGCCTGGTCAGCTTCTCGATGATGAACTTCTCGACCTGGAGCGAGATCGTGTTCCGCTTCACCCCCACCCCGCAGATCATCGGCGCAAGCCTGGCATTCGGCGGCGTGATGGGCGTGCTCGGCGGGTTCTTCCCTGCCCTGCGTGCCGCCGCCGTCTCACCCATCGAGGCCATGCGGGAATAGGCCGAAGGCGCTATCCTCGGGGCGCTTGAAACGCGGAGAAGTCGTCGGGGGCCGCTTCGAGGTCCGGAGCCTCTCGGGCTCGGGCGCCATGGGGGTGGTGTGGCGCGCGCTCGATCGGCACTGCGGCGAGTCGGTCGCGCTCAAGCTGTTGCGCCCCGGGGCCGACAGCGAGCGCTTCCTGCGCGAGTCGCATCTCTTGGCCGAGCTCGATCACCCGGGCATCGTCCGCTACGTCGCCCACGGCAACTCGGACGAAGGCCCCTATCTGGTGATGGAGTGGCTCGAGGGCGAGAGCCTGGCCCAGCGCCTCGAGCGCGCCGAGCTGACCCCCGCCCAGGCGGTGGGCATGGTGGCTCACCTGGCCTCGGCCATCGGGGCGGCACACCGGCGCCAGATCGTGCACCGCGACTTGAAGCCCTCGAACGTGTTCCTGGTGGGGCGGGCGCTCGACGACGTCCGCGTGCTCGACTTCGGCATCGCACGGCAAGGCGCGTTCGGTGAGAGCGAGCTGACCCAGACGGGCGTGATCGTCGGCAGCCCTCGCTACATGTCGCCCGAGCAGGCGCGCGGCTCGAAGAACATCGGTCCCGCGGCCGACGTCTGGGCGCTGGGGGCCATCTTGTTCCGCTGCGTCACCGGGCAGCCGCTCTTGGCCGACGGCCCGATGGAGCTGGTGCTCTCGGACTTGTTGATGTCCCCGGTGCCGCGGGTCGCCGACCGGCGCAGCGACGTGCCGCCGGCGCTCGACGACCTGGTCGCGCGGCTGCTGTCGAAAGAGCCGGAAGACCGGCCCCGCGACGGGGACGCGGTGGCGCGGGCTCTGCACGAGCTCGACCTGGGCGACACCCTCGACGCCCCCGGCCCGGCCAGCCATCGGGACGTCGCGATGACCCTGGCCGAACAGCGCTTCACCTGCGTGGTGCTGGTCTTCGGCGTGACCTCGGACCTGACCCCGCTGACCGAGCGCAACGGCGGCAGCCTGGTGGCTCGCGACGGCGGGGCCGCGCTGATCTTCGCGAGCCTGGGCACGGCGAGCGACGTGGTCGCGCAGGCGGCGCGCACCGCCCTCGAGATCCAGAAGCGGCACCCCGAGGCGCGCCTCGCCATCGCCACCGGCGCCGGGCCCGCGCGCGACCTGGCGCACCCCGAGCGCAGCATCGTGGCTCGCGCCGAGGCGCTGCTCGCGCCCCGCGAGCCCGGCATCTGGCTCGATCAAGTCAGCACCGGGCTGCTCGAAGCGCGCTTCGCGCTGAGCCGGCACCCCGATCGCCCAGGCGAGGTGGCGCTCGTCTCCGAGCGCCTCGATCCCACGCCGCTGCGCCGGCTCTTGGGTCGGTCCACGCCGTGCGTGGGTCGCGAGCGCGAGCTGGGCGTGCTCGAGAGCCTGCTTTGCGAGACCTTGAGCGACAGCGTGGCGCGCGTGGCGGTGGTCACCGGTGAGCCGGGCATCGGCAAGAGCCGGGTGCGTTACGAGCTGCTCCGCCGGCTCGAGGTCACGGCCAAGAACGCCGGGAGCCCCGTGCCCGAAATCTGGCTCGGACGCGGCGATCCCATCGCCGAAGGCTCGCCCCTGGGCCTGCTCGGAAGCGCGCTCCGCTTCGGTCTGGGCGTCGCGCTGGACGCGCCACGAGAACAGGTGCGGGACCTGCTCGTCGCCCGCGTGCACCGCGCGCACTCCCTGGACGTCGCGGAGCGGGTCGCCGACGCGCTGTGCGAGGTCGTGACCGGAGAGAGCGAGGCTCCGCGGCGGCTCAGCCCGCTCTTGCTCGGCGACCTGTTGATGGCCGCTTGGGAAGACTTCCTCACCGGCGAGCTCGAGCAGCATCCCGTGGTGCTGGTGCTCGAAGACCTTCACTTCGGCGATTGGGGAAGCGTGCGGTTCGTCGACGCCGCGCTCCGCCAGCACGCCGATCGTCGGTTCTTCACTCTGGGCCTCGCGCGCCCCGGCGTGAGCCAACGCTTCCCCAGCCTGTGGGCCGAGCGCCGGCCGCTGGTGTTGCCGCTGCCCGAGCTGGGGCGTCGTGCCGGTGAGGCGCTGGTGCACTCGGTCCTGGGCGATGGAGTGGACCCGCACCTCGCCCGTGCCGTGGTGGACCGCGCCGGCGGCAACGCATTCTTCCTGGAAGAGCTGATCCGCGCCGTGGCCGAGGGCGGGGCCAGCGCCGAGCTTCCGGGCAGCGTGCTGGCGCTGGCCGAAGCCCGCATCGTGGGGCTGGATCCCGAGCTGCGCCAGGTGCTGCGCGCCGCCAGCGTCTTCGGGACGGTGTTCTGGACGGCGGGGGTGGCCGAGCTGATGGGGCGGCACCCCGACGCCGTGCGGGCCGACTTGGCGCGGCTGACCGAACGCGAGCTTCTGACCAAGCGTCGCGACTCTCGCTTCGCGGGTCAGGAAGAGTTCGTGTTCCGCCACGCGTTCGTGCGCGACGCCGCCCACTCGATGCTGACACCGGACGACCTCGAGCGCGGCCATCGGTCGGCTGCCGCCTGGCTCGAGCGCGCCGGCGAGCGCGAGCCGCTGATCTTGGCCGAGCACCTGCGCCGCGGCAACGAGCCGGCACGGGCGGCGCCGCACCTCTGCCGGGCGGCAGCCCAGGCCATCAGCGCCAACGACTTCGAGAGCGCGCTCGCCCATGCGCGCCGCGCCCTCGAGACCGAGCCTGACGGTGAGCTGGCCGGTGAGCTGCACCTCTTGATGAGCGAAGCGCACCTGTGGAGGGGCGAGGCCGAGGCCCGGGAAGAGAGCGCGCGCCGGGCGATGGCAAGGTTCACTCGGCTGTCACCCCGCTGGTACGTCGCGGCGGCGGAAACCGCCCGCATCGCTTCCCGGGCCGGTCGCCACGACGAGGTGGCCACGCTGTTCGAGCAAGTGGCCGCCGACGACACGCCCGCCACGGCCGGCGCCCGGGCCGTGGTGCTGGCGCAGCTCTGCGTGCCCGCGCTGCGCGCCGGCCAGACCGAGCTCGCCGCCCGCATCTTCGACGCGCTCGGGCAGACCCAGCGGCACCTGTCCGACGACGATCACCCCGGCCGTGGGTGGCTCGCTCGCGCCGAGGGCTACGCCGCGCTGGTCGCCGGCGACGCCTCGACGTACCTGGAGAAGACCGAGCTCGCGGCCCGCTGCTTCGAGGCCGCAAGCGAAGAGCGTCACGCGCTGACCTTCCGCACCAGCGTCGGATTCGCGCACATCGCCCTCGGCAAGTACGCCGAAGCGGCAGCCCTCTTGCGCGACACGCTGAGCCGGGCCGAGCGCATGGGGCTGTCGCACACCCGGGCCATCGCCGAGCACAACCTGGGGTACGCCGTGGCGCTCGCCGGCGATCTTCCCGCTGGCATCGCCATCGAACGCGACGCCATCGCGGACGCGCGCGCCCAGAAAGATCGCTGGGTCGAGTGCGTCTCGCACACTTACCTGGCCGATCTGCTGTGGCGAGCGGGGGACGCGGCGGGCGCCCTCGAGTCTGCGATCGCCAGCGCCGAGCTGTCGGACCGCCCGAACCGCGTGCTCGCACTGGCCATCGCGGCCCGCGCAGAGCTCGCCCTCGGGCGCCTCGACGCGGCTCGCGCCCGTGCGACGGAGTCCGCCGCGCTGCTCGACGAGCTGGGCAGCATCGAAGACGGCGAAGCGCTGGCCCGTCTGGCATTCGTGGAGGTGATGGTCGCGTGCGGCGACCTCCCCCTGGCCCAGGCAGCCCTGGCTCGAGCCCAAGAGCGGCTCGAAGTCCGCGCGGCGAAGATCTCGGACCCGGAGCTTCGGAAGAGCTTCCTCGAGAACGTGCCCGATCACGCGCAGACGCGGTCGTTCGCGCTGCGCGCGGGCTGACCCCGCCCGCCGGCGGCATCGGGCCCACCC
>Ga0138256_10006779_pt1 | contig 12109 bp, 14 predicted proteins | sample KNB2016incub_MG_FD_105486 | JGI IMG/M metagenome (GOLD analysis project Ga0138256, IMG submission 105486) | Active sludge microbial communities from wastewater in Klosterneuburg, Austria - KNB2014incub_MG | ecosystem: Engineered > WWTP > Activated sludge > Unclassified | place: Austria... | reverse complement strand
GATGTGCGCTGCATAGATGTTTGTTTCATGATAATCTCCTTGGTTTTTCGTTAAGCCTTGTTCTTTTTTGGTCCTACATGTGAATTCTGCATTTCCAATGCCACGGTGTTGTGGAAATTCGGTTGTCAGCGACGACTTGACGCGGTATGTCCTGCATACGAAACGGAACAAGAAATGAAATATCCCATGAGTATCATCATTTATGCAGCCCTGGGATTCGCGTCACTAGCGGACGCGAGCAGCAATTCCCTTTCGCTCACCTGCGAAGAGCTTCAAAATGAGTCGGTTCCTGTTCAAGTCTTACGAAGCGGGAACATTTTAAATGGAGAAAACTGGAATACGATTGATGTGGTTTTTAGTTTCGATCCCAATCACTGTCTCGCTTCGGTTTCACAAGAATTGTTGAAGCTTGAGGGACAATTTTACTGGCGATTTCGTACGACCCAAGATCAGTGTGATGGCGGCAACGTTTACGGAGTTATTTACACTTACGATTTAAAGACGCCCATCGCACATATTTATGATGGTGACATTTATTGCAAGTCCGACTGGCGAGCAGAGCGAATATCGCCCAAGCTTTAGGCATTGAACCGAACAAATTCCTCGATCCGTGCTTCTTCAAGATTTTTCCAAAGGCGATAGCCTGTTTCTTTCGAGCACCCCAACAACTTCATGGCACCATAAGCAGTACTGACAAGTCGACTCATTCGTACATACGCGATGTCAGCACGATAATTCGTACCGAGCAACGCACGAAAGCGTAACCAAATATTATTTTGGAGTACAAATTTACGTGAAAAAATTTTCTTCGCTTCAGATGGTAAGTATAATCCATACCTTATTTTTAACAGATCTCAAATATAACGCGTTTACGCTGCCTAAATCGACAAATTGCCCAAAATAAACGAGACGGAAGAATGAGAGCGTTTTCTCTCAAAAACCAGACTGCTGCCCTTAGACTTTAACCAACGATTCACATTGGCGAGAGCCAAGCCGTTCCCGTTTATTTTATGCGAACGAATCGGCAACGCAAGCTTGAGTCTGGTAACGACATCGTCTGGTACGCCTGGTCCTGAATCCAAAACGCTGATCTCCAAACTCTTGTCCATCTGAGTCGCACTGATCGTCAACCAACCTATGCAATCGATTACCTCAATCGAATTTAAAGCAAGATTTAGAATATGCCGAAAACACTCAATTCTATCTTGGTGAGAGATGTTGGCCAAAGCATCTAACCGAATATCAAGTTCTACTTTTTTCTGCCGTTTGAATGCTTCCCCCAAGAGCTGATTTTTTAAGTAAATCATCTCTTGGTCCAATTGGAGCGCCTTTCGTTTTATCAAAACAAGATTCGCAATTTCAGCAATTCTTTCAGAACTCATCTCCAGGAGTTCTTTTTCGTCTGCAAGAAGTCGGGAGCTATTTTTTAAAATATTTAACGCTCCCACGGGCCCCCTTAGATCATGCGCTATTTGTGAATAGTTCTTTCCCAGTTCCGCGTCTGATTCCAACTGCATATTTTTATGAGTTAAATTTCTTTGGTTTTCCTTAATAGAGCTAATTTCTTTGATCCAAGAGGGTGCGTCTATTTGATCGAGACGATCAAATTCTTTTCTCATCACACCGAGAGTTTTTTTATTTGAAAAAAATATAATCATAAGGAGCATTAGAAAAGCGCTCATCCAAAGAATTGAAAAATCAAAAACCCGCTGATAGATCGCACTCGGAGGCGAGTAGATTTTGAAGCTATACTGACCATGGTCTTGGTTAAAAAAAACCAATTGATGAGCGCTTTTGTCACTTTGAGACAAAGGGTAAGACCAAAGGAGGGTCCGATCTTTGGCGTAGATATTAAAACTAGAACTTGGGTATTGAATCAAAAATCGAATAGAATGTAGCTCCAGCTGTTTGATACTTTTTGAATCTGCATGAAAGACTGCTTCTTCAGACCATGCTTGCGCTTTAAGTTTCCAGGTCGATTGATCGTAACGAAAAACAATCACTGCGATGAGCAATCCTGAAAATAGCCAAAACAAGATAATCTTGTAGGTTGTTTTTACAAACTGCTCTTTAAACCAAATGAGAAGTGACATACGTACCTATGGGTTAACCTCTTCCACCAGCGCTAGGTCCTTGGCCTTCTCCTGCGGGTTTTGCGTTCGCCGACTGGTTCATAGCCGTGACCTCTAATCTCACTTTGAGTGCTGATAGCGGCATAATTAAACTGAGCAAAAAACAGAAATACCTAAATGTTCGCATCGAATTCTCCCTTTGTTATTTAAACTCATCGAACGAAAATCGATCGGAGTTGTTTGCACCGTCCACGTGACTGACCTGGTTAGATTTGTAAAAAATATCGCTCCGATAAAAACCGAGATGAATCAGTGGAACCTCAGTAAACAAAGCTCGACTGACATTTTTGTAATGGGAGTCTAGATCTGCGGTGCGTTTCAATTTGCGTCCAGACTCCATCAGTGCGCTTACATTTTCCCGATCGATTTGCCGAGTATGAAGTGCTCCGTTTTGACCTAACAGATGGTAAATTCCATCAGGGTCATTCCCCAATACACTCGCACCACCGATAAAGAGATCATATGAATGTTGGCCATAATAATACTCAAAAAACTCTTTACTCCCCAGTATTTCGAAAGAATCCGAAGTCAAGTGTAGGCCGTTGTCCTTCAAGCATTGAAGAAGTCTTAGTCGTGGTGCGCTTGAAACCTTAAAACGGATTGGCTTCTTCTCGGATTGCTTAATCAGCGCCGGCACATCATCTTGACCCGCTGTGATCAGCTTATTTTGTTCATCATCGCTTAGTCTTCCTGGCCAGAGAGGCGGATAAATTTGGGGATCTGTGCCGTCAAGTAAACCCATTGATGCGTCTAACAGCGGAAAACATTTAGCGTAAAACAACGCTTGAAGTGCTCTGCGGTTTTTAGAATCACTAAAGATTTGACCGTCGAGTGCGGAAACAAATAGATTTAAATGTCCCGTGATAGATCCTGCCAAGCGTGAAAAACCATCTGGAATAGGGCCCCCAGGTGATCGCCCCATGATGACTTCAAAATCACCCTGTCTTCCTTCAATCCATGGGTTGTCAAAACCTTGAACATGGACTTCGTGGTATCGCGGATTTTTTCTATAAAATGGATTGGGAACATAACGGATAGAGCGTCCTACGTCATGTTCAAGTATCTGGTAGGGTCCTGAGCCAATCACTCGTCCGTCCTCAGCTTTTTTCCAGGCTGCATAACGAGTCCCTGAAAATTCAAAAAGTGCGGTACGAAAAGGATGTGTAAACACAACCTTGAGTTGATGCTCGTCAATCACTTCTATTCCAGAAACTTTTCCCTCCTTAGCAGCGGTCGGCGTGAACCCTTTGATCTTATACAAAACATCTAATGTATTTGGTTTTTCGCTGTCTATATCTGAGGTCGTTACCGACCCAAGCCAGGACCTGACTAAGTCTTGCGCGAGTACAGGAGTGCCGTCTGAAAACTTTGCGTCGTCTCTTAAATTAAAAAGAAACTCGGTGCTATCCTCATTGACTGTCCAGCTCTCCGCAAGTCCAGTGGTGATGCCTCCACTTGTGGATAAATCAACGAGCGGCTCAAAAGCGTTTCCTAAAAACGAGTCGCCCATGGATGTCGATTGTTGCTGCGGAGTGAGTCGGCCCCATTGATCGGCAGCTGCAATTTTTAATATTTTCTTAGACTTCAGCATCGTCAGACCTCCTGACAATGCTGAGAGCCCGATCAATAAGCTTAAAAGTAAAAGATTTCGCTTCTTCAACGATGGCAGGCTCATACCGCCACCCGATCGATTACTTCGATCCACTGCTCTAAACTCAGGGCACCTTCGTTCCTGTGGTGAGGGTGATAACAATGACCGCAACGGAGATTACAGGCATTCGTAATATCTAGTTGAACGTTAAAATAGAGAGGTCCCCAAATCATCGGCGGACATTAAACGACAATTACGCATGGTGTCAATAAGAGGCTTTGCTAACCGTCATCTCGAACCATCACACCACGCAAATTATCGACTTCAATAGGGAATTACACATATCGAGGCACAAGTGTTGCTGAAAGCCGCTCGTGAAAATACCTCCTGCCGATAATGTATTCAATACTGCGACTAAATCCAATTTCTATTCATCACTCGCATTTTATAACCATATGGGTATATCATGGTGATGAAGGTAACTTTCGCCGCTGCGAGTTCAGGTCGAAGTTATTTTGAGAAATTTATTCAAGATCTATCACTGCAAGACCGAGCCATGATCTTAGCAGTGTTTGAAGACATTCGAAATTTTGGCTTCGATGCAAAAAGAGCTCGACTTAGCTCGGAAACGACTCAAGGAGATTCAAACTCGTGAAAAATAAAGGTATAGCTCTCGAAGACATTCTAGCTAAAGAATTAAAAAATGGTGAATTTAAAATGGCCTTTGACGAACATCGATTTTACCTTCAGATCGCACATCTGTTGTCAGATCTACGTGCAAAGGTACAAATTTCTCAAGCAGATCTCGCAAAAAAGGCCAGAGTGAGCCAACCCATGATTGCACGTTTAGAAAAGGGGGATCGTCGTCGAACACCAACCTTTGAAACCATCTCCAAAGTACTTAAGGTGCTCGGATACACGATGTCGATTCATGTTCGAAAAGAAAAACAAAAAGTCGCCTAACCGCTCCACGAGTCTGAAATTAAAGCACCCTAAACAATAGCCTCTGGCAAAGGCGCATAGATCAAATGCTTTCCTCGCACGGTCGCCCACGATGTAATCTTATGTTCGGTCACTTTCCCAATTCCCATGATGTGTCCGATTTTATAACCGCGTACTGTTAAAACGTCCGCAATCAGATTTCGATGACAGCGCCAAGGCTCAGCTTCCGCGCACATGATCACGACGATTTCTGCTTTCGCTAGTCCAATCAACTCTTTTAAAGCCGCTTCGAACTCCTTTGTTTCCATGTAGTCGGCATACCCATGGAAACTCCGATTTCTCCAGCCTGTATTATGAGAATCTTTTTGAGGTTTTCGAAGTCCACCCAATTCAGAAATGTGCTGATAACCAATCCCCACTTCGCTCAAGGAAACTTCAAGCGTCGTGCCCCAGTACTGAGGGTTATGTCGTGATTTTGGAATCGTTCGAACATCCACTAAAAGTGAAACATGGTTTTCTTTCAAGAGCGCCAAAAACTCATCAATCGGACGAGTAGAATGTCCGATGGTGAATAGAAAAAAAGGGTGTTTTTTGGACGATCTCGATCCCATACGTCCTATGTTGCAATCCTCAGTCCAAGGAAAATCGCCCTGCAATAGGCAATGTAAAAGAAAGGGTACTTCCCTCTCCTATCTTACTTTCAGCCCAAATCCGTCCACCATGAGCTTCAACTATCCCTTTAGCAATCGCTAGTCCCAAACCAGAACCAAGCTCTTTTGTTTTAGCCACTCGCCAATATCGTTCAAACAAATGAGGGAGATCTACTTCGCTAATCCCTGGGCCATTATCTTGAATCGAAAAAACTAAGTACGCATCCTCCACTCGAGTGGAGACCGTGATCGAGCCTGTGGGCTGTGTAAATTTAATCGCGTTACCAATCAGATTTGAAAGCACCTGTTGTACGCGTTCCGAATCGCAAAGCACTTCGAGTCTTGGCGGAGCGTTCACACAGTTTAAATTTAATGAGCGTTCAATCGCGAGTGGTCGTAAAAACTCAATCGCTTCAGCCAACAGCGAATCCACACTCACCGGCCTGGCATCCACTTTCATCATCCCAGATGTGGCAGACGAAAAATCAAGAAGATCAGTGATTAAGCGAATCGCTCGATCAACCGAACGATCGACGGACTGAAGCATCTTCTTAACTTGCGGTGCAGGAATCATCTCGTCATCTGTAAGCTTAAATCTTCTTTGAAAAGACTGTGACGACAGACTAATTGCGGAGAGTGGATTTTTTAAGTCATGGGCAACGACTCCTAACACTTCGTCTCGGACACGGATTGCTTTTTGGGCATCACTGTAGAGCCTGGCGTTATCCGCTGAAAGACTTAAAAATCTTCCAATCTCTTTAGCGATATAAAGATCAGCATTGTCTGAAACTTTATGAGTCCAAGCAAAAGTCACATTTGAAAAAACAGTGCCTCGTGCCACGACCGGAACCACTATAAAAGAACGGCACCCTAGGGTCTTAAAGAGATTCATCTCTTCTTCAGAGACTAGGTAATTTCGAAGATCTTCGTCGTTTCCAGTCGTAAACTGCTCAATATCTTTGACCAGACTTCGGGTCGAAAGAATCCTGTTTTCCATTCCGTTGATTTCTTTTGAATGGCTTGAGTCCGCATGGGCTAGGGAGAGACGACGATTTTTTCCATTCTCGTCTAAAACGTCTACGACACACCAATCGCAAAACTTCGTAATCGCAAACTCTGCAGTCTTTTTTAACCGCTCCTCAAAATTCAAAGTTTCGAGCAATAGGTAGTGAAGATCTGCCAAAGGTGACGTACAAGTCGTTGTCGAAAGCATGAGAGCAGACTAACACCAAAAACTCGGCGTGTCTCACGTACATGGCTTTCTCACGCCACGTGTGTTAAAACCTAAATTCAAATCAAGTGCGGAGCGTTGAAAGTAAAATGGTTCAGTTTAAATTACAATCTTCCGTCGGACCCATCTATTTGGTTGCATCTGAAACCGGACTCCACGGGATTTATTGGAAAAAGCAGCCCATTGCGATGACAACCGATCTCAACGGAAAAGAGCCTGCCAAAAAATATCTGCGCACCACCATTCTCCAGCTCGACGAATATTTTATCGGTAAAAGAAGGCAATTCAAGATTCCGATGCAGCCGCATGGAACGGACTTCCAAAAAGTCGTATGGAAGGCGCTTACCAAAATCCCTTATGGCAAAACCTGTTCTTATCGTGAGATTGCGAAAAAAATTAAGCGCTCAAAGGCCGTGCGAGCGGTGGGTACTGCAAACGGTAAAAATCCCTTCAGTATCCTAGTACCGTGCCATCGAGTGATTGCTGCTGATGGAACGCTCGGCGGGTACGCCGGCGGACTTACAGTTAAGCGGAAGCTACTCGCTCTTGAGACTCGCACATTAGCTTCGCAGCACACTCGCTTTGGTAAAACAAAGGGAACAAAATAAACCAAAGCACATGAACGTAAGTGTTTCCTCGGCTAGATCCAATGAGATCCCAAACGGTTCGATCACCGATCAACGCAAACAGGGTCAGACAAGTTAAGGCCCAATTATTTTTGGATTCAGGTTTTGGCCAATTTTTAAAAACAAGCAGTAATAAAAATGGAAACGCCGTCACTAAATTGTAATCTGCCGAGTTATTCGGAAAAAAAGTAGCAATGGCCAACATCGCACTTAAAACCAAAGCTCTTTCCCGGTTCCATTCTCTAAAAACCCAGCGCCCCCACAAAATGAGGCCTGGCAATTTAATCGCAAGTCCTCCTAAGCCTCGATAAAGTGTGTGGCTCGTGTAACTCACTCCACCCCCCGTTAAAGCAAATTCAGGTAGGGTGTGTTGAATAAAATCTAAATGATCTTTCCAAAAAATACCCAGCACAATAACAGATAAGGTGCCCGCACCCAATATCCAAAACTTGAGATCTTGCCACCGTTTGTTTCGTACCAAAACGGCAGTCATTAAAATAAATGGGATGATGGGATAGAGTTTGAAAGCTACGGCAAAGGTAGAAAAAAGACCGCCCCAGAAATAGCGCTGCTTCAGTATAAAAAAACTCGCGAGTGCCCAAATTCCTAAAACCAAACCGTTGTTATTTCCTCTTTCAAACTCATAAACAAAAGGAAGAGAACCGAACAATAGGATACCCAAAAACCACTGCCACTTCGTAATAGGAGTCCGAGGATTTCTAGACTTTTCAAAAAATGCCATGGCGCCTGCAATTGAGACAAAATTGATCGCTAAAAGAATGTGAAAGGCCGTTTTAAAATCAAAAAGCCTCACCCAGCTCATCATCCAATATAGAAGTGGAGGATAAACCATGGGACGACTGATCGGATCCCCACAAAGTGCACCCCCGAGTAGGTAAACCTCACCCCAGCCAGGACAGTTATGGTGAAATACATAAATATTTAAAAAGTCGAGTCCCGCATAACTCCAATAAGGAACCCAGACCGTGCCGTGCATCGCAGAAAACAAGAGTAAAGGGATCAGAACGAATCGCAGTCTTTGCATGGACCCTCAAAATGACATAGCTTCGATCAAGTGAGCAACCCACAAAGCCCAGAAAATATAGAAAACTTAGAAAACAAGTATTTTGAAAAATTCAGTCTCATTTCTTTAATCGTTCTATCGATCAGTGTTTTTTTAGGTAAGTCCTATTTGAACACTCTTCAGGCGATGGACTCATCGGTTTATGCACGCCTTGCGCTCGATGCCACGCGCGGTGGATTTTTGCCGGAACTTCCAATCGGAAACTACCTCACCCATCAGGGGCATTGGCCACAGGGATTTAATGATCATCCTTTTACATTAATTTGGCTCAATGGCTGGGTCATGCGGGCTTTGGGTCCCGACACTTGGAGTGCGCGTCTACTTCCTTCACTCCTTTCTGTACTCTGCATATTTGTAATTTATCTGATCGGTAAAAAACTCTACCGTTCGCACTCTGTTGGGATCGTTTCGGGCTTCATCGGTCTTGCTACGCCTTTATTCATGAGTTACGGGTCGAGATTTCATCTGGACTCGGGCATGCTTCTTGGAATTTTAATTTCATTTTACGGATGGATCACGCGGTCTACCATGGCCACTTTAGGTGGAACGATGCTCGCTGTCTGGATTAAAGGACCGCTTGGGTTTCTCCTTTATCCCGTCGTATTTTTAAGCGGGTTCATCAGTCAGTCTTGGGATCGTAAGCGAGTGAAAAGATTTACAGCACTATCCATTGGAGCCCTCATTCTAGGTGGTTCCATTTGGGTACTCATCGGTTGGATTGGGAATTTTGATCTCGTCACCGATTATTGGAAAAGATTTGTTCTAGGACAAGTTGCAAATCGTGGCTCCGTTTCGACTTTACCCATTTTATTTAAGGTATCTTTAAAGTGGTCGATTTGGTCCATTCTTTTGATTTTCGCGGTGATTCGATACTTCAAACTCAAGAAATTTAAAAATGAGGCTTTGAACCTTCCGCTCCTAGCCGGGACCTTCATTTTGGTTTTGGTGTCGTGCATGAAATTTAAGTACGAGCATTACTACCTGCCTATGTTTTCATTTTTTGGTTTATTCATCGCGGGAAGCTTCCAAACATAGATCGACGCTCGTTCACTGAAACTCTATCGTCTCATCATGATTTTGGGATTTCTCATTCCACCGATCCTACTTGCGGGACCCATTGATATTGGGGTCGAAAAATTTCCACAACTTCGAAAAATGATTCCCTACATCCAAAGTTACGGAACTTGCCAAGACACGATTGTGTTTCTGGAAGGTAGCCAACCTTACGGCAGCATCGGCGACTACGCGGCTGTCCTTCAATTTTATACGAATCGTCATACCGTAGAGGCACGCTGCGAAAATCTGGGCGTCATACTTCAAGAAACACAGGCCGCTTGGCTTTTAGGCCGAGAGGAAATGTTTAAAGCCTGCAGTACTGACGCAACTCGGAACGCCTACCCTTCGTCGATTCGTTACGGGCAACAGATTCTTTGGAGCCGGTATGCCTTATCCTCAAATTCACAGATGGATTTAACGCCATTAGCCCTTCCCTATAAAGCGACTGCTGATTGCGAGCTTCCAAAACTGCCCAAGAGTCGCTATTTTAAATGAACATGAAATCCCGATACCCATTAGCTTCCACGACCTTTGGTCCAGAAGAAATTGAAGCCGCAAAGTCCGTTTTAGACTCTCAGCAATTTACGATGGGCGCGCGCGTTCACAAATTTGAAGGCGAATTTGCACAGTGGCTGGGCGCAAAGCACGCACTCATGGTGAACTCCGGTTCCTCTGCCAACCTACTCATGGTCGAAGCCATGCTTCGTCGATCCAAAACGTCCGGTGACTGGAAAGCGGGTGACGAAGTTTTAGTACCCGCATTGGCTTGGCCCACTACCGTTTGGCCGTTGATCCAATTGGGACTCGTTCCCGTATTTGTGGATGTCGATCCAAAAACTTTAGCCATTGATATTGAAAGCGCCAAATCTGTTCTCACCCCAAAAACTAAAGGCATGATGCTGATCCACGTTCTAGGACAAGCAGCCGAGATGACAGACATCATGAAGTTTTGTGAAACCCATGGCATTCAACTTCTTGAAGATAATTGCGAAAGTTTAGGTTCTTTCTATAAAGGTCAAGCAACAGGTACGTTTGGCAAAATGGGATCGTTTAGCTGCTTTTTTTCGCATCATATTTCTACGATGGAAGGCGGGATGCTCACAACCAATGATTCTGAACTCTATGACGATCTAAAAAGTATTCGCGCTCACGGCTGGGTACGAGATCGATCAGACAAAGACGAGTGGGTAAAAAAATATCCGGAACTTGATCCAAGATTCATGTTCATTATGGCCGGATACAACGTCAGACCCATGGAAATTCAGGCTGCCATCGGATCCGTTCAGTTAGCTAAGCTCGATGGAATGCTTGAAGGCCGCGATCGCCTTGCCTTGCACGTTCAGGCTTTAGTAGAAAAAAATACGCCTTGGATGAAACTGCTAGGAGCAGGGCATCTTAAAAAGAGCGCTCAAGAACATTCCAATACAAAACGAGCAGAACGAAGACACTCTTGGATGACACTTCCTTTTGTCGTGGATCCAAAATCTCCAATCAAACTAAACGAAGTCAAAGCCATTTTAGAAAAACACGGTGTTGAGACTCGTCCCATCATCGCTGGGAATCTTGCCAAACATCCGGCTGCCAAAACTTTTAATATCCGCTCAGCCCACTCGTTATCCCAATGTGACGAAATCTTGTCTCGAGGATTTATGATTGGCTGTCATCCTGTTTTACAACCCGATTCAAAAAATGCACTTGATGAAGCATTTGACGAATTAGCAAAGTTTTAAGGAATTCCTCTTATGCCAAAACCCATTTTAGTGGTTCTGCCTTCTTATAACGAAAAAGAAAACATTGTCGCCTTAATGGAAGCAATTCTAAACTTAGGCTCCGATTATTCGGTTTGTGTCGTAGATGATTCAAGTCCCGATCAAACCTTTGAAATCGTTCGTGCTGCGATCACAGAAAAAAATTGGCAAGAGCGCGCTCACTTAATCGTGCGATCTAAAAAAGATGGCCGTGGCGGTGCGGTTCGCGAGGGTTTTGAATGGGGTTACAAAAGCGATAAGCATTTCGAAGTTTTTATCGAAATGGATTGCGACTTTTCTCATCGCCCACTTGCTATTCCCACGGGTGTGTATTTACTTCAAAACGGAGCCGATGTGGCCCTTGGGTGTAGGTATCCAAACGGAAAAATCGAAGGCTGGCCCGTTAAGCGCCATGTTCTCAGTTTTTTTGCAAACACGCTTGCGCGAACACTGATCGATCATAAAATCTATGACTACACCAATGGCTTTAGATTCTATTCAAGACGTGCCGTAGAAGAGCTACTCAAACATACCCAAAAACATCGAGGCTACATTTACCTTAGCGAATCGCTATCGCAGCTTCTAAAAGCGAAAATGAAAGTCGCGTCTTTTCCGATTCATTTTGTTAATCGGGAACGAGGAGTCAGCAATACTTCCTTAAGCGAAGTGAAGTCCGCTTTTTTAGGTATTTTTGGAATTGCTTGGCACCATCGTTTTTCAAAAAAATAGACTCTATAAATGATCTACTACAACGGACAAACAGGGAGTTTGGGTAGCTATTTCAAAACGGCTTCACCCGCTGCGACAGCACTAAACTTTCGCCTAGATGGCGACACGTCTTACGATGAGCATTTCAAAATTTTATTTCAAAGTGAAAAATCAGAAACGGTCACCCTACTTCCCTTAGCCGGAATAGTTTCAGTCCCCGCTTGCGAAAAAGACCCTACTTTCGCTCATCAGATTAACGTTATTGAAACGGTAAGATTAGTAGAGTCATTTATAAAAACTGCGTTCACTTTTAAAAAAACGCCCAGAGTGATCTATGTCAG
>Ga0138256_10006778_pt1 | contig 12110 bp, 12 predicted proteins | sample KNB2016incub_MG_FD_105486 | JGI IMG/M metagenome (GOLD analysis project Ga0138256, IMG submission 105486) | Active sludge microbial communities from wastewater in Klosterneuburg, Austria - KNB2014incub_MG | ecosystem: Engineered > WWTP > Activated sludge > Unclassified | place: Austria... | reverse complement strand
CTTGAAAATTTGAGTCTGGCGATCTTTGAATCATCATTTACTGAGATATCGGCAGAACAGAGAATCTTATTAATTGATAAAATAGCATATCCTGACACTGCGGAACCGGACATGAAGTTTGGCGTAATTTTTTTCAATCATATGAGAAATCTTACCTGTACCGGATTTTTTACTTCACAGATGGGCATAAAAGATATTGGGTATGCCGGCAACAGACCCAACCAATGGGATGGTGTACCTGAAGAAGTATTGAAAAAATATAATCTGAGTTATGACAAAAAAACTTTAGATCAATGTCTGAAAATAGAAGACCAACAGAAAATAGCAGTATGGGATGACAATGGAAACCTGATCGGATAAAAGTAAATTCCAAATATGGTTTTAGAGTATTCATCTTACCATACAGGCGATTTGAAAAATATTGCCAGAGATATACTAATGCAGTGTAATGAATCTAATGTATTTGCCTTTACCGGAAATCTGGGTGCAGGTAAGACCACTATGATTAAAGAAATGTGTAAGGAACTTGGGTATACAGGTGAGGTGACCAGTCCTACTTTTTCTTTGATCAACGAATACGCTACTGACACTGATCTGATCATTCATATGGATCTTTACAGACTTAAAAACACCAGTGAGGCGCTGGACATAGGCATTGAGGAGTATTTTTATAATGACTTTTATTGTTTTATAGAATGGCCGGATGTGGTTTTTCCACTTTTGCATTTTGTATATTACCAAATTACTATTAATGTCAATGATGAAAACGTCAGAAAAATTGATGTGTGTAAATCGCAGGAAAATAAAGAAATCCCTTAGATTTGTTTTCCTATAGAAACAAAAGATGAGCAAACTGAACAAACCCATTATATTTTCTGAATTTTTTACGGAAGGTCAATATGAAACAGAAGTAGAAACACTGGCGATTAGCGGAAGATCAAAAAGTCTGACTATCGGCATACCAAAAGAAATTATACTAAGCGAGCATAGGGTAGCATTAGTACCTCACTCCATACGTACTTTGGCAGGTTACGGACATAAAGTAATTATAGAATCAGGTGCAGGTCTTAAATCAAATTTTTCTGATCATGTTTATTCTGAGTCAGGCGCTCAGATATCTTACAGCAAAGAAGAAGTCTTCAAATCTCAGGTATTGGTCAAGATAGCGCCACCTACTTCAGAAGAGATAGACCTGATGCATCCCGATCAGATATTGATCTCTCCTTTGCAGTTACCGGTATTAAAAGATGACTATCTCGAAAAACTGAAATCAAAAAGAATTACAGCTTTAGCCATGGAATATCTTCAATCAGAAGACGGAAACTATCCAATAGTGCGTATCATGAGTGAGATTGCAGGAACGTGTGCTATTCTAACCGCTGCCGAATACCTCAATAATACCAGGGAAGGAGGAAAAGGGTTGCTATTAGGGGGTGTTTCTGGTGTGCCTCCTGCTAAAATTGTAATCCTGGGAGCCGGCGTCGTGGCAGAATCTGCCATTAAAGTAGCTTTTGGGCTTGGAGCTTCGGTAAGGGTATTTGACAATGATATAACCAAACTGATGAGGTTGCAAAATTCAGTAGGCAGACATTTACATACATCATCTATTAATCCGGTTTATCTTGCCTATCAGCTGACCAGTGCAGATGTTGTGATTGGCGCTATTCACTCTAAAAGTGGCAGAACACCCATTATAATCAGTGAAGAAATGGTAGCAAAAATGAAAGAAGGTTCTGTCATCATAGATGTGAGTATTGATCAGGGTGGCTGCATAGAAACTTCCCGCATGACTACTCTTGAAAATCCAAGTTTTATAAAACATGGTGTCATCCATTATTGTGTTCCTAATATTGCATCAAAAGTCAGCCGAACGGCATCACTTGCGGTAAGCAACATCATCACACTCCTCCTACTTAAAATGGGAAGTGGTCTTCACTTTGACAACATCCTTTATGAAAATCATGGTATAAGGAACGGATGTTATGCTTATAAGGGCTGCATCACCAATGAATATCTGAGCAAACGGTTTGGAATGAAATATACCAGTCTGGAGTTGCTTATGACCAGCAAATTATAATTTTTACAGATGGATCCGAATATATTTCATTTAAAAAGTAATACCAATATGGATACAGGTACATTATTGGCAAAAGTCAATAAATATAAACAGGTGCTCGAAAACACAGCTAAAAACAGGGTAGCCTGGCATAATGATGTAAAACCCATGTTGACCAAAACACTGGAGGAAATAATAAAACAGGCAGATTTACCTAAAGCCGAAATTTCAGTTAGAGATAATATTGAAAACCTTGAAGCGATCATCCTTGATCTTGGCAGATCGAGCAGTGGTATCTCCGAGAATGTTGAAGATTCAGGTGTCAAACGAACCATGATCAAATCCAATGGGTCACTTATTTATCAGCAATTGTTCAATGGAAAAATTATGGTTATGCTCGTAAGCCCACATATAGAAGGATATGGCCAGCCAAAACCTCCTCTGACTTTGGAAATACTTAGGCCGGACGAAATTAAAGGACCTTTTATCATCAGGCACATAGAAGCTTTTCTCAAAGATATCACAGATTGGGAAGATTTTGATGACGAAGAACAAAAGTCATCCGCTATAGGCTTTAATCCTATAGGATTTGACATTGTCAATAATCAGGAAAGCTGATTTATTTCTTAGCTGCATTGTTACAGAATGTTGACTTTTATTGCATTTGACAATATATCTGGCTATATTTATATGTTAAAAAACCAGTAAGTAATTTTTTTTTAAACCAATATCAGCACCAGCAGTAAATTTTATTAATTTTTAAAATACAATGTAATACTAGTTATTATCTTGTGATGAATTTTATTACCGTTGTTTATTTCAAAAAATTGAGAATCTTAGGAATTTTATTGTCCAGTATATTACTTGTAAGTTTTATCGGCGCACAAGCAGATAGCTATATACTGATACTAAAAGAAAAAAACGACAGCCTTAAATGTGAAAAGCTGATTGTTGCATCTGATTATTACAAATATCAAAGTGTAGATACATTACTTTTTTTGGCCGATGAACTTCAACGAACCGCTGAAAAAATAAAGTCCACAAAATTTCTCGAAAGTGCATACAGCATCAAGAGTCTTGGCTTAAAATTTAAAGGCGACTTTACATACGCAACAGAATTTGCACAAAAGGCACTTGAAATTAACAATCAAAGGCAAGATAAAATAAGCAGAGCGAAAATTCTTCTCAATTATGCCGATCTGATGCGTCAACAGAAACATTTTGATGTATGTGAAAGGTATCACAGGGAGGGAATAAACATTACACAAGCACTCAAAGATAGCGCGCTTTTAGCCAGATTTTATATAAATACAGGTCTTATGTTTTCAGATATGGCCCTACTTGACTCAGCCTTCCACTACTATAAATCCGGAATCGCCATTACAGACAGGTTTAAAGACCTTAGAAAAACAGGGATAACAGCCAGATTAAATCTCAGCCAACTGTCATTCAAGCAAAAAAATTACAATGAAATGATCTCGCTTGCTAAGGATGTTTATGATTTAGCCACCATAGATAACGATTCAGATCACATCAGTCTTGGAGCCATCAATGTGGCTTTGGGCTATCTTAAGCTTGAAAATTTTGAAAAAGCTTCAGAGTATATCGGATATGCGGAAGAAGCTGCCAGGAAATATAACAGTCCTCAAAACTTATTATATGCACTTGGCAATGCATCAGACATTTATGCAGAAAAAGGAGACTATAAATCTGCGTATCATAAAGCATTGGCCTACATTGGCCTGAAGGACTCTCTGAGGACGGCTTTATATGATAAAAATTTAACTGAAATTACTTCAAAATATGAATTGAAAGAAAAAGAGAGCCTTTTGACCCAACAACAAGTAACCATCCAGAAACAAGCTTCGAGACAACGTTTGGTTTTGTGGATATCATCTATTTTAATATTATCTGTAGTATTGTTATTTCTATTTTTAAAGAGCAGGCAGGAACTCAGAAGAAAAACCGCTGAAATAGAAGCTGAAAAAGCAAAATTGACAGCACAGCTCGAGCATGCTGAAGTAAAAAGGTTGCAACAACTGGACGAGATGAGAAGTAATTTTTTTGCCAATATCAGCCATGAATTCAGGACGCCGCTGACGCTGATTTTAAATCCAGCCGAACAACTGTTGAAAGAAAATATAAAGCCTGAAAACAACAAATATCTAAGCATCATACATCGGAATGCCTCGAGATTACTGGAACTGGTCAATCAACTATTGGATCTTTCAAAACTGGAAAGTGGTAAGGCAAAACTGAAAGTTGGTTATTATGATTTGAATATATTTTGTAAAGCGATCGGTGGGTTATTTGAAAGTCTTGCTACACAAAAAGAATTAGATTTTATGATTGATGTACCTGATGAGAAAATCCTTGGATATTTTGACAAAGATGTGTTGGAAAAAATTGTAGTCAATTTTTTATCAAATGCTTTCAAATTTACTCCAAAGCAAGGGAAAATCAATTTAAAGCTTCAAAAATTCAGCCATCAGCAAGTTTCTATTTCAGTCAGCGACACAGGTAAAGGCATTTCTGATGACAATCTTGAAAAATTATTTGACAGGTTTATGTCATTTTCAGGATCTGATGTTCAGAGCAGCAGTGGTATTGGGCTGTCACTTGTACGAGAACTTACAAATTTACATAAAGGTGAAATTACTGTAGAAAGTGAATTGGACAAAGGTTCAGTATTTACATTTTCTTTCTGTATAGACAAGACCAAATATACCAGTGATGAAATTACCCGGGAAAATATATCAGGAAATAACGTAAATCCAGAAATAGCCGGGCATAAATTTCCTATTGTTTCAGACACATCTGATCATAAAAAACTACCGGATTTCAATATGGACAAAAAACCTTTGCTTCTCATAGCAGAGGACAATCCGGACGTAAGACAACTGATTATTGACATTTGCAAAGAAAAATATGAAATTCTCGCAGCAGAAAACGGAAAACTTGCTTTACAAATGGCAATTGAAAAAATACCGGATATAATCATAACTGATGTAATGATGCCAGAGATGGACGGAATCAACTTTTGTCAGGCACTCAGAAGTGATGAAAACACCAGCCACATACCAGTGGTTATGCTTACCGCCCGCGTAGATCAGGCGGATAAACTGGCAGGATTAAAGACCGGAGTGGATGACTATCTCACCAAACCATTTGATGCTGAAGAGTTGAGTACAAGACTGGACAACCTGATGAAACAACGAAAAAAACTGCAGGAACATTATAAAAAAGTATTACATGCCTTTACACCAATCAAAGATGAAGTATCAAGCACTGATACGGTCTTTCTAAATAGTGTCAAAATTGCCATTGAAAAGAATATACAGGATGAAAATTTTGGAGTTACCGAACTTGCATCTCTTACCAATATGAGCAGAAGCCAGTTGCATCGGAAGATTTCAGGTCTTACTGGCTATTCTCCCAATGAAATCATCCGCAATATGAGACTTGAAAAAGCAAAAAATCTGATACGTCACAAACATGGCACTATCGCTGAAATTGCTTTTGAATGCGGTTTCAGCTCTGCAGCCTATTTCTCCAAATGCTATAAGGACTATTTTGGCCATACAGCAGGTGAAGAATAGAACAATCCAATCCTTCCTTTCATTAATAAAATACTGTTGACTGAGATAATTTATTATTGTTTGAATGGTTTTTAATACCAAAATATAAGTAATAATCTCTGATAAGTGTATATTTTGTATGATTAATATGCAGAAAATCAAAGCATTATCGCTCATGCAACAATTTTGATATAAGCTGCGACAATTTTGATATCTCCGAAATATCATTCACATTCATATTTGCAACATCAAGTATCGGACTGATCAAACTAATATATTGTTTAACCAACTTAAATATTTCAAAAAATGAAACGTGTATTAAAATGGATTGCCTATGTACTAGGTGCTTTGATTCTTATTATTTTGCTGGCATCCTGGTATTTTTCTTCAAAATTCAATAGTGAATTTGAAAAAGTCATTACTCTCGAACCACAATCAATTCAGATTCCTACAGATTCAGCATCTATTGAGCGGGGGAGAATATTGTCCGTAGACTGCAGATCCTGTCACGGAGTAGACTTGGGCGGAAAAGTTTTTTTTGATGACCCCAATATAGGTGTCTTACCTTCTTCCAATCTGACCGGAGCCAAAGGAAGCGAAACAGAAAAATATACAGATATTGATTATGTAAGGGCCATAAGACATGGATTAAATAAGTCAGGCAATAAATTGATGATTATGCCCAGTACCTCACTTTCTCATATGAGTGATCAGGATCTTGGATGCCTGATAGCTTTTATAAAATCTCTTCCTAAAGTAGAGAGAACTTTTGAAAAGCGCAAATTTACATATATGAGTCAGGCTATGGCAGGAGCAGGTTTATTTGGTAATATGTTCAATTATGATATTATTGATCATGAAAATGCAAAAAATATTCCAGCACCTACGGTAGGTAATTCTGTTGAGTATGGTTCATATCTGATTAAAATTAAAGGTTGTTCAGAATGTCATAAGAACGACCTGAAAGGTGGCGAGTCTCCGGATCCGGTTTCTCCACCTGTTCCCGACATTTCAAAAAACAGCAATTCATCCAAATGGACTTTGGAACAGTTTATTCAAACATTCCGTACAGGCACTACACCTGAGGGTAAGGTGCTGGATGGACAATTTATGCCTTTTGCTGGATTGGGAGCACATAGTGATGAAGAGATAGAAGCGGTGTACAATTATATAAAATCATTGAAAGAATAAACACTTTTATGATACCAAAATCAAATATTATGAATACTAAATCACTTTTTGCCTGGTTTGCGGGATTTGTCACTCTCATGTTGAGCGGATTTCTTTTTTACGAAGTACTGCTGAAGTCTTATTTTGCAAAACTAATGGAGAATGCGGGTGATTGTTTTTTAAAAGAACCACCCATACTACCTATGATCATTGCGCATCTTTGTTTTGCCGCTATATTGCTTATCATTTTGCGCAGTAATAACGTCATTACCTTTACGGGTGGGGTAAAAAGCAGCTGGCTGATAGTAGTACTGGTTATGGTCTGGTACGATGCATGGGCATTTACATACTTACCGCAGATGACATTACAAACTGCTGCAGTGGATGTGTTTGTAAATTCAATTTGTACATTACTGAGTGCAGGAGTAATGGGCTGGGTTTTAGGGCAGTTTAAGTAAAGTTTATAGTATTATTAATCAAAATTTTATCAATCATTAAAAAAAAGAAAATCATGGAAAAGAAAATTTTATTTGGTACACTTGGTGGAGCGATCGCTGGCACAATAGTTTCATTGGCCATTTACATGGGCATTTTTGGCAGTATGGCTGAACAATGGATGCAAGAACATGGCGCTTGTCTCAAAGAGATGAATCCGACCTGGTGGTTTGTAAGTGCCATAATACACGGATTTCTTTTTGCATTATTATTCCATAAAATGGGGATTAACACAGCAAAAAACGGCGCCATTACCGGAATTTGGATAGCCTTTTTAATTGCAACATTTTTTGGTATTTCTATGGCATCTACGTATACTGCCTATTCGTGGGACTGGTTGCCATTGGATATACTAGGCAATACTGTTTCAAGTGCAGTTGCAGGGGCAGCCATTGGATGGATATACAACAAAGTAAAATAATTTTGAGCAAACAAAACAAAATCAAAAAAAATGCAATTTACGTATCCTCATTCTATTGAAAATGGAGGCGGCGAACGTTTGATTTTTAAGCGTCTTGTTCATGACCCTGCAGGTGACTGGCTGGAAATTGAAAATTTTGTTGAACCTAATACCGGACCTCCCATGCATGTACATTATAAACAGGATGAACATCTTACCGTAGTAAAAGGAAAAATGGGTGCCCAGATACTTGGTGAAAATCCTGTTTTTTATGGGCCCGGAGAAGGTGCTACTTTTAAAGCCGGAGTGGCGCACAAATTCTGGAATGCGGGCAATGAAACGCTTAACTGCACAGGATGGATAAAACCAGCGGATAATCTGGAGTATTTCCTAACTGAAATTTATGCATCTATGCAGAAAAACGGAGGTAAACAACCAGGAGCATTTGATGGAGCGTGGCTTTTGGACCGATATCGTTCAGAATTTGATATGCTTGATATTCCCGCTTTTGTCAAAAAAGTAATTTTCCCTATTGCTTTATTTTTCGGTAAGCTGCAAGGAAAACATAAAAAATTTGAAGGGGCACCAGACCCGATTAGGTAGATTGAAGTTTTTCCATTTCAAAACATCACATTAAAATTTGTAAATAAGTTTATGTGGAACATTTAAAAAACAAAATCATCCTGGTTACAGGCACAACCGGTAATCAAGGTCGATTTAAAGAAAGACATTTACTTAAAGCAGGAGTAAGTGGTAATTGCAAAACAATCAAATATTATGAATACAAATCCAATTATCTACGAGCCTTTCTCCTTTGAGAAACAGACTTTTAAGTGTGTCTCTTACACCGAGAAAGAGTTTATCATGGAATGGACGATGGAGCCTGGTGGCAAGGTGCCAACACATACCCATGAGTTTTCGGACGAGTACTTTTTTATTACAAAAGGGAGTGTGAAATTTACCGTTGATGGTGAAACAATATATAAAAAAGCCGGTGAGGAGTTGCTTGTCAAAAAAGACATTCCACATTCCATCACAAACGATACCAAAGAAGAAATTGCGGTGAATGTAAAATATAGTCCCTGTGCGGACATTCATCGCATGTTCACCATTATGGCAACATTAAACAAATCCAATCCCGGAAGCTCTGTAAATATTATGAAATATTTCTACCTTGTCCCCCTTCTTGGATTAAAATCATTTTCTACTCCGCAACCAAAATTTGTATTTTTAATATTAACTTTGATTTTAACAATTACAGGTAAATTTTCAGGGTGGAACAAGTTGATAGAAAAATTTAAATGACACGATAAATAAAAAAACTTGCTTAGACAGGAGTGTGTGACAACAGCCCGTATCGTAGAACATTACGCAGCAGGCAGACAATTTAGCAATTGACGACAAAGCAAGAACACTTATTTAGTTTTTTTAGATCCTTTGCAATTAGCCTGCGAAGTTCAGATGTAGTATTTTTCACTTTTGATTATTGTATAAAGTGGATTAATGTACCATGTACCCAGGTTTAATACAGATATCCAACCTTTGATAAAGATTCATCCGCGATTGATGACATTGGAAGAATTTTTTATAAGTATCAGATAATAATTCTAAGAAGTCTACATTTCTTTAATCTCGTTTACCACTTTGGTTAAAGTAGCTTTTGCATCTCCGAAGAGCATCAGACAATTAGGATAACCAAAAAGCTCATTATCTATACCGGCATAACCAGCAGCCATACTTCTTTTACTGACGATTACTGTTTTAGCTTTGTCTGCATTTATAATGGGCATACCGTAAATGGGTGAGTTTTTGTCATGACGAGCAGCTGGATTTACTACATCATTGGCACCCACTACAAATACTATGTCTGTATTGGCCAGATCGTCATCTATTTCATCAGGCTCGAGCAATCGATCGTAAGGTACATTGGATTCGGCCAGTAACACGTTCATGTGGCCGGGCATCCTGCCAGCCACAGGATGGATAGCAAACCGTACATTGATATTTTTTTTCAGGAGAACTTCCATTAATTCTTTGATGATATGCTGGGCTTGGGCCACTGCCATACCATATCCTGGTACAATCACAACCGATGAAGCACTCTCAAATAACATAGCTGCTTCTTCTACTCCGACTTCTTTGACTACCAGATCTGATTTGCCACCCACGGTGAGCGCTGATGAAGATGTCTGACCAAATCCTCCCATCACCACATTGAGAAGAGATCGGTTCATCCCTTTGCACATGATATCTGTCAGTATGATCCCTGAAGATCCCACCAACGCACCGGCAACTATCAGCATATAATTATTGAGTACAAATCCGGTAGCACAAGCTGCCATACCCGAATAAGAATTGAGCAATGAGATCACCACAGGCATGTCGGCACCTCCAATAGGTATGACTACAAGTACTCCCAGCAGCAAAGAGATAGCAACCAAAGCATATATACCGGCAATCATATCCTGCTGCCACAAGACCATAGCACCGCCGGCACATGCAGCAGCCAGAAGCAGAAAGTTGAGCCAATGTTGTCCTGTAAATACGATGGAATTTCCACTTATTTTACCATTCAGTTTAGCAAAAGCTATATAAGACCCAGTAAAAGTAATACCCCCGATTAGGATGGAAAGCAGAATACTCACCAATGTGATATTGTCTATTGTCTGTCCGTTTTCTACAGACTTTAACCAGTAATCAGAAAGACCTACTCCAAGTGAAGCGAGACCACCAAATCCATTAAACAATGCCACCATTTCAGGCATCTGTGTCATTTGCACTTTTTGAGATATATAATATCCGATAGCAGAACCGACAACAATACAAATAAGAATTTCAGGTATTGTCACGACTTCCACCTGAATCATGGTAGCTATAATTGCAATCAGCATGCCTATTGCAGATAACTGATTACCATTTCGGGCGGTAGCAGGTTTGTTCATCTTTTTGATACCGATGATGAACAGGATGGAAGCTACCAGATAGGCTATTTTTATTAATATATCCATGATTATTTTTTAAACATCTTTAACATTCTGTCTGTCACGGCATACCCACCTACTACATTGATCATAGCCAGGATTATAGCTATCATTCCCAAAATCTTACTTACAGTAGTATATCCAAGTTCGTTGCTGCAAAGTATAGCTCCCACTATAGTAACTCCAGATATAGCATTAGAACCCGACATGAGGGGTGTATGCAGAGTAGGTGGAATTTTTGATATCAACTCAAATCCGCAGTAACTCGCCAGAATCAGGATATAAAACAGGATAATTAAATATTCTACTGTCATTTTGATTAGATTTATTTTATAACTTCAGAAAATTTTTAGTTGCTTCATGTACCAGAATACCCTGATGAGTAATCAGGCAACCTTTTGTTATCTCATCTTCCATTTCCCACTTAAATCCATCTTTGATGGCCAGATAGGTCAGCAGAGCAGTTGTGTTGCGCGAATACATTTCACTGGCGTTTTGAGGAAGTAAGCCTGGCAAATTGCGTTCGCCTATGATAGTCACACCTTTGTGATCGATTGTTTTTCCGACTTGGGTCAATGCACAATTTCCACCAGACTCTGCAGCCAGATCTACTATGACAGCTCCATTTTTCATAGTATCCACCATTTCTTTTGAGATCAGGACAGGTGACTTTTTGCCGAGCACTGCAGCTGTTGTGATGACAAGATCAGCGTCAGCAACATGCTTATTGATCATTTCTTTTTGCTTTTTCAGATACTCTTCTGAAACTTCTTTTACATAGCCTCCTTCTACCTTAACACTATCATCACCTTCGACCTGCAAAAATCGGCCACCGAGTGATTCCACTTCTTCTTTGGTGCCGGGTCTGATATCTGTCACTTCTACTACTGCACCCAGTCTTTTGGCCGTAGCCAATGCCTGCAATCCGGCAACACCGGCTCCAAAAATAAGCACCTTGGAGGGTGTTATGGTTCCAGCTGCTGTCATCATGAGGGGAAATATTTTACCAAGTGCATTGGCCCCCATCATCACAGCTTTATATCCGCCCAGACTTGCTTGCGAACTGAGCGCATCCATACGCTGCGCCTTAGTAGTTCTGGGGACTGCATCCATTGAAAAGGCAGAGATATCTGCTTTCATCAAGGTCTGAACTATCTCACTATTGGATGATGCGTAAAGAAATGAAATCACAACACTACCCTTTTTCATATTACCGATTTCTTCCACAGAAGGTGGATTGACTTTTATATGTACATCACCCAGAGACAACAACTCTTTAGTATTGTCTGATATTGATGCTCCGGCTTTGGTATATTGATCATCACTGATATATGATGCAGCTCCGGCTCCTGATTCGATCAGACATTCAAACCCTGCTTTGACCAACGTTTTCACGCCATCAGGAGTGAGAGATACTCTTTTTTCTCCTT
>Ga0138256_10006777_pt1 | contig 12110 bp, 10 predicted proteins | sample KNB2016incub_MG_FD_105486 | JGI IMG/M metagenome (GOLD analysis project Ga0138256, IMG submission 105486) | Active sludge microbial communities from wastewater in Klosterneuburg, Austria - KNB2014incub_MG | ecosystem: Engineered > WWTP > Activated sludge > Unclassified | place: Austria... | reverse complement strand
CCCGCGCCGTCCCCGGACGCCTTTCACCTGCATCGCCAGGCCCAGTCCCAGCGCGCCCGGACGCTCGGCATGCTGCTCGTCGAGGTCGAGGAGGACTACGTCGTCGCGCTGCGGCGTGCGCCCGTCGTGCGGCAAGCCTGCACGGAAGCGTGGGGACCGGGCGAGGGGGCCACGGTGGTGTCGTTGCGGGAACTGCTGGGCCTCATCGGCGCGCACGAGTGGCGCTCCAAGGGGATCTCCATCCCGGCGATCGACGGCCGCGTCCACCCGCACTACGGGGTGTTCACGCCCATCCGCCGCGAGTATGTCGATCTCGTGACTGCTGCACCGCTGCCGGCGGCCGCCACTGCCACGAGCCTCGCCTTCGACATCGGGACAGGCACCGGCGTGCTGGCCGCGGTGCTTGCGCGCCGCGGAATCCAGCGCATCGTCGCCACGGACAATGATCCGCGCGCACTCGCCTGCGCGCGCGAGAACATCGAGCGCCTGGGGCTCGCGAAGCAGGTGGAAGTCGTCGAAGCCGACCTCTTTCCCGATGGGCAGGCCGCGCTCGTCGTGTGCAACCCGCCCTGGGTCCCGGCGCGCCCAAGCACGCCCATCGAGCGCGGGATCTACGACCCGGAGAACCAGATGCTGCGCGGGTTCCTCGCCGGCCTCGGCGCGCACCTCCTGCCCGGCGGCGAGGGCTGGCTCGTCCTGTCGGACCTCGCCGAGCACCTGGGCCTGAGGACGCGGGCGGAGCTCCTCGCGATGATCGACGCCGCGGGCCTCGCGGTGGTGAAGCGCGCCGACACCCGGCCGCGGCACCCCAAGGCCGCCGACGAGGACGACCCGCTGCACGCCGCGCGCGCGGCTGAGGTAACCTCCTTGTGGCGCCTCGCCAGCAAGTCCACCTCATGACCGCCGACACACCCCAATCCGACCGCAAGGCCCAGATCGACGCCGTGCTCCTCAAGCTCCCGGGCGTCAGCGCGAAGAAGATCGGCAACATGGACGCCTACGTCGTGGGCGACCGGATGTTCGCCTGCATCAGCGGCAAGGGCGTGGGCCTGCGCCTGCCCGTGGCCGTCGCGACCGAGCTGCAGTTCGCGCGGGAGAACGTCGTCCCGTTCCAGCCTGGCGGCATGGCCACCACGCGGGAGTGGATCCAGATCGACCGCGACGACGCGGCCGACTACGAGAAGGACCTGGAGCTCTTCCAGGCCGCCATCGAGTTCGTGAAGGGCGGCCGCGGCCGCTAGGCGGCCCGCATGCCAATGAAAGCGGGAGGCCCCGTAAAGCCCATCGCCCTCGTCACCGGCGCTAGCGCCGGCATCGGCCGCGCCATCGCCGCGCGTCTCGCCGAGGACGGTTACGAGATCGTCACCCTGGACCGCATCGCGCCGAAGTCGCCGCTCCCGGGCGAAACTTTCATCGAGGTCGACCTCGCCAGCGAGCCAGACACGGCGAAGGCGCTGGAGGCGGCCACCCGCGGCCGCTCCATCACGCGCCTGGTGAACAACGTCGGCACCGTCCGTCCCGGCACGATCGAGGAGGCCACGAGCGAGGACCTCGCGGCGGTCGTGAACCTGAACCTGCGCTGCACGCTGCAGTGCACGCAGGCGCTGCTGCCGGCCATGAAGGCGGCGCATTTCGGGCGCATCGTGAGCATCTCCAGCCGCGCGGCGCTGGGCAAGGAGCTTCGCACCGTGTACGCCGCCACCAAGGCGGCCCTGCACGGCATGACAAAGACCTGGGCGTTGGAGCTGGGCGCGCACGGCATCACGGTGAACGCCGTGGGCCCGGGCCCCATCGACACGGAGCTCTTCAGGCGCGTGAACCCGGCCGATTCGCCGCGCACGAAGGCGATCATCGAGGGGGTTCCGGTAAAGCGCCTGGGCACGCCGGAGGACATCGCGCACGCGGTGGCTTCGCTACTCGACGACCGCGCCGGCTTCATCACTGGGCAGGTGCTCTACGTGTGCGGCGGCATGACGGTGGGCAATTCTGGCGCGTAGGCAGCGTCATCCATCAACGAAGGAAAGGCAGAGGGAAATCCATGGGCAGTGCGCTTCCGAAGACGATGCGGGCGATCGAGATCACGAAGTACGGCGAACCGGAGGTGCTGGTTGCCGGCGAACGGCCCATGCCCGTGGTCGCCGCGGGCGAGGTGCTCATCGAGGTGAGCGCGGCGGGCGTGAACCGTCCCGACTGCCTCCAGCGCCGCGGCCGCTATCCGGTGCCGCCGGGCGCATCCGACATCCCGGGGCTCGAGGTGGCCGGCCGCATCGTGGCGGTGGGCGAGGGCGTCAAGTCGTGGAAGGTGGGCGAGGAGGCGTGCGCGCTCGTCACGGGCGGCGGCTATGCGAGCTACTGCAACGTGCCGGCCGAGCAGTGCCTGCCCATCCCCCGGGGCCTCACGAAGGTGGAGGCGGCCTCGCTCCCGGAGACTTTCTTCACCGTGTGGAGCATGGTGTGGGGCCGCGGCCGGCTGGCCGAAGGCGAGACCCTGCTCGTGCACGGCGGCTCGAGCGGCATCGGCGTCACCGCGATCCAGATGGCGCGCGCGCTGGGTCACACCGTCTTCGTCACCGCGGGCACCGACGAGAAATGCAAGGCCTGCCTGGACCTGGGTGCCAACCACGCCATCAACTACAAGACGCAGGACTACGCGGCCGAGGTGAAGAAGCTCACGAACGGCCGCGGCGTGGACGTGATCCTCGACATGGTGGCGGGCGAGTACGTGAAGCGCGACATCGAGGCGGCCGCGGACGACGGGCGAATCGTGATCCTCGCGCTCCTGGGCGGGGCGAAGGGGGAGGTGCCGTTCGATCCCATCCTGCGCCGGAGGATCACGATCACCGGTGGCACGCTCCGCCCGCGCCCCATCGCCTTCAAGGGGCAGGTCGCCCGGGACCTGAAGGAGCGCATCTGGCCGCTCCTCGAGTCCGGAAAGATCAAGCCGGTGATCCACGCCACCTTCCCGCTGGAAGAGGCCGCGAAGGCCCACGCCCTGATGGAGTCGGGCGTGCACATCGGGAAGATCGTGCTGACGGTCGGCTGATATCCCGGGCTACTCGTAGACCCTGTCGGCACGCAGCAGGACGGCGTCGGGAAGCGACAGCCCCATCGCCTTGGCCGTTCGGCGATTCACCTGCAGCGTCATCGTCATCGGCAACTCGACGGGCAGGTCGTCAGGCCTCGCCCCGCGAAGGATGCGGTCGATGTACTCGGCGCATCTGCGGTGCCCGAGCGCGAAATGGGGCCCATAGGAGAGTAGCCCGCCGGCCTCCACGAAGGTGTGGTCGAAGAACGCGCCCGGAAGCGAGTGGCGGAGCGCGAACTCCACGATCCGCTTGCGGTTCCGGATGAGGAGCGCGCTCTGGCCGACGGAGAGCGCCTCCGTGCGGGCGGCCAGGATCGCCTTGAACACGGAGTCGAAATCCCCGTCATCGGCCGGAAAGTGGAACCGGGGCTGGTAGCCGAAGCGACGCGCCGTGGCTTCGAGGCGCGTGGTGACGTCCAGGTGCCCGCCGGCGGCATTCTTCTGCAGGTCCGGCGTGAGAAACCAGGCGAGCCTCGTCGCTCTCGGCGCGACCTCGCGGAGCAGTTCCAGCCTCTTTGCCACGACCTCGTCGACACTGACGATGTTGGCCACCCCCGTCAGGTTACCGCCGGGGCGCCCTAGGCTGTCGACAAGTCCCATTTCGACGGGAGAGGCCACGCCGAAGAAAACCACGGGAATCGTTCTCGTCGCCCGCTTCAGCGCGATGGCACTGGGGGAATCGTCGGCGAACAGGACGTCCGGGCCCTTGCGGACGAGTTCGTCGGCAAGGGCGGGAAGCCGGCCTTGATCCGCGTCGGCGTAGGCGCGGTCGATGTCGAGGTTCCCGCCCTCGATCCATCCCAGTTCGCGGAGGCGCTTGGCGACGGCGGGGTACAGCACCTGCTCGGGCGGTTGGGGCTCGATGAAGAGCATGCCGAGGCGCCTGCGTCCGGCCGCCGCCCGGCCGGTGGCGACAGGGGCCGACATCAGAGCCGCCACGAACCCCATGAATCGCCGACGTCCAGGCAAGGCCATTTGACTGTCTCCGCGGGAGAATCCCCTGGGCCAGCGAATTGCAACGTCCAGATTACTCCCCGCCTGTCGGCTGCACGAGGGAACTATTCACGCTCAGTGCTGCTGCGCCTTCCCCGTCATCGGCACGAAGCGCACGGGCAGGATGGCCTGCTTCACCACCTTGCCGCCGCGCTTCTCCAGCAGGTAGAGGTCCTGCCCGCCGGCCTGGGTCCCGACCGGGATGATCATGCGGCCGCCGTCGCGAAGCTGGTCCACGAGGGGCTGCGGGACCTGCTCCGGCGAGCAGGTGACGATGATCGCGTCGAAGGGCGCATTTTCCGGCCAGCCCTCGTAGCCGTCGCCCACGCGCACGTGCACGTTCGCGTACCCCAGCCGCGCCAGGTCCTCGCGCGCCTTCTCTCCCAGGGGCTTCACGATCTCGATCGTGTACACCTGGGCCACGAGCTCGGCGAGCACTGCCGCCTGGTACCCCGAGCCGGTGCCGATCTCGAGCACCCTGTCGGCCGGCGCGGGCTGGAGCGCTTCGGTCATGAAGGCGACGATGAACGGCTGCGAGATGGTCTGGCCGTGCCCGATGGGCAGGGGCCGGTCGGCGTAGGCGAGGTTGTGCAGCACGGACGGCACGAACTCGTGCCGCGGCACGCGGCCCATGGCCGCGAGCACCTTCGCGTTTTCGACGCCGCGCGCGCGGATCTGGGCCGCCACCATCTCTCGGCGCGCCTGGGCGTGGTGGTCGGGCGTTGCCGCCTGCCCCTCGATGGCCGCGGCCTGGTCCTCCGGGCAACCGGACAGGCACAGCGCCGCCACCAGGGGGATCGGCCAGGAGCGTTTCATGGCAGCTTCATCGTACGCCGCTCCAGGATCGCCAGCACCACGAGCCCGGAGAGCAGGACGGCGATGCCGACGACGGTCCCGATCCGCACGTAGGCGACGCTTGCGTAGACCATGTAGGCGCTGGTCGCCATGAAGGCGAGCGGCAGCCACGGGTAGCCCGGCACGCGGAACGGGCGCGGCGCATCGGGCGCGCGCCGGCGCAGGACGATGAGCGCGGCGCCGCTCAGGATGAGGAAGAGCCAGTACACCGGCGCGAGGAAATCCACCATCGTGGAAAAGCCGCTCCGCGTCCAGCTGCCCAGCCCCACCAGGAGCAGCGCCACCGCGCTCATGGCCACGATGGCCCATGCCGGTGTCCCGCGCGCGACCTGCCACTCGCCCAGCGCGCCCAGGTTGCCGATGTCGCGCGCGGCGGCGTAGGTCGTGCGGGCGCCGGCGATGAGGATGGCGTTCATCGAGGTGATCGTGGTCACCGCCACCACGGCGACGATGCCCGCCTCGCCCGCCGGCCCGAAGGCGATCCGCAGGAGGTCAGCCGCCGGCGCCTGGCTCGCCGCGACGCCCGCAAGGCCCAGGCCGCGCACGTAGGCCCAGTTCGCGAGGAGGTAGAGCGCGGTCACGATCGCCATGCCGGCGACCAGCGCGCGCGTGATGCCGCGCCGTGGGTCGCGCATCTCGGCCGAGAGCGTGGCGGCATCGCTCCAGCCGCCGTAGGCGAGGAACACGAACACGAGAGCCGTGCCCAGGTGCGCGCCGGCGGGCGCGGCCGCGCTGGCGGCCGTGGCGGGCGGCGTGCCCTGCGCCGCGAGCGTGATCCCCGCGAAGCCCACGGCCAGGAGCCCCGCGACGACGAGGGCCATGAGCCCCACCTGCGTCCCGATGCCCGCGCGAAGGCCCGTGAGGTTGAGGCCCGCGAGCGTCACGATCGCGAGCGCGGCCAGCACGGAACTGCCCGCGGGCCCCAGGCGCATCAGCTCGCCCAGGTAGTCGCCCAGCACGAAGGCGAGCATCGCCATGGAGCCCGTGTGGATCACGGCGAAGCGCGACCAGGCGAAGAGGAAGCCCGCGCGCTTGCCTAAGGCGCGGGTGAGGAAGTGGTAGTCGCCACCGGGATCCGGGAATGCCGCCGCCATCTCCGCGAAGCAGAGCGCGCCGGCGAGCGACATGGCGCCGCCGAAGGCCCACGCCAGCAGCATCTCGGCATCGGAGCCGACGTTTCCCGCGACGATCGAAGGCGAGCGGAAGATTCCCGCGCCGATGACCATGCCGATGCACACGGAGATCGCCTGCCAGACGCCGACCTGGCGGCGCGGTCCGCTCATCGGGAATGCGCCCTTCTCCCCTCTCCCTTGGGAGAGGGGTCGGGGGTGAGGGTGCATGCGCTCCCGTTACCCTCATCCCCAGCCCTTCTCCCAAGGGAGAAGGGAGATCTTTGCTCCCCTCTCCGAGGGGAGAAGGGAGATTTCCGCTCAGGCTTCGGGCTTCGCACCGTCGGGAGGCACCGCCGGCTTCGCGTACCACTTCGCCTTCGGGACGATCTTCGCGTCGGCCGGGTCTCCCAGGTAGTGCGGCGACATGATCTGCACGCCGTACTCGTTGAACACGTCCTGGATGTTGGCGTGCAGGTTCGAGAGCACCACGGCGCGCGGCCGCGGCTCGGTGGGTATGGCCTGGCACACGAGGCGGTACTCCGGATAGAAGTCCGACAGGCCCGTCTGGAAGACGCGCGGGGCGGGATCGTCGAGCACACCGGGGGTGCGCCCGGCCGCCTCGACGAGCATCGCCTCCACCTGCCGCCAGGGCGTGTCGTAGCCGATGGTCACCACGGTGTCGAGGACGAAGCCGCGCCCCTTCCCGGTGCGCGAGTAGTTCTTGGTCACCGTCCCCAGGACGACGGTGTTGGGCACCGTCACTTCCTCGCCCAGGCCCGTGCGGATCTTCGTCGTGAAGGTGCCGAGCTCCGTGACCGTGCCCTCCTGGTCGCTGATGCGCACGTACTCGCCGGCCCGCAGCGTGCGCGAGTACATGATGATGAGTCCGCTCGCGGCCTGGCCGAAGAGGCTCGAGCCGCCCATGGTCACCATGAGGCCCACGAGCACCGACATCCCCTTGAACGCCTCGCTGTTCGAGCCCGGCAGGTACGGGTAGGCCATGACGATCGCGAAGAGCCACACGGCCACGGTGAAGAGCCGGCGCGTCGGGCGCGCAGTGTCCACGTCCAGCCAGTGCGAGGTGGACCCTCCCGACTCCACGCGGTCGAACAGGGGCCTGAACATCCCGATGAACGCGCGCGCGACGAGGAAGATGGCGATGGCGACGAGGAGGTCCGGGATCGCGCGAAGGATGTTGCCGCCGACCTGGAACCCCATCCCCAGCACGTACTGGTCGGCCTGTTCCCCCCAGGGGCGCGTGTAGGGGAACTGCAGGAGCACGTAGGTCACCCAGCGGTCGGCGAACGCGAGCAGCAGGACGATGGTGATGCCCTGCACGGCCCAGCGCGCGAGCGTGAGCAGGCGGCCGCCGCCCAGGATGTGCTCGCCCGCCACCTGCACCTTCGCGGTCGAGCGGTGCAGCGCATTGGCGAGCATCGCGACGAGCCAGTGGCGAGCGCGAAGGACGATCCAGGCGAGGGTCCCGTAGATCAGCGTCGCGATGGCGGAGCTCAGCAGGGCCTTCAGGATGCGGGAGCGGTCGCGCGCCTCCTTCGTCTCCTCGATCGCGTGCGAAAGCAGGGCCGTGGAGGCGACGGTCGCCGATTCGAGCGTCTCGGCGCGCAGCCGGTCCGCGTCGGCCGCCACGAGGACGTAGGCGAGCTCGCCGTCGATGAACATGCCGACGCGCTGCCCTTCCTTGGCCGACGTGACCTTGCCCGGCCCGCCCTTCTCCAGGATCTCGGCGATGGCCCGCTCGGCGCGGTGCGCCCGGTCGGCCGCGGAAACGCCGAGGAAGTGCGAGCGGAAGACCGCCACCCGGCGGTTGAAGACGACGACCGGCGCTTCCTCCGAGGAGCCTTCCGCCGCGGGAGCTGCCGATGCCGGCGGGGGCGTGGGGGCGGCCGGGGGCGTGGCCGGCGCCGCAGCTTCCGGCGGTGCCTTGGCCGGCTCGTCGGCGGCGAGTGCTGCCGTCTGGGCGAGCGCCGCGGCGAGGATCGCCGCGGCGGCCAGCAGTTTGCGGATCATGCGATGCGCTCCTGGGTGTCTTCTTGTTCGGGGTCCTGCCAAGACACTACCGGGCGATTATCGCACCGTCGATCCGCGGCCGCCTCCTAGGGGGCAGCCTTGTCGACTTCGGCCTTGATCGCCTTGTCGAGGATGGTGAGCCGCGCCTCGAGCCCCTGGCGGATCTTGTCGAGGGCCGTCGACTTGCGCCAGCGGCGGGAACGGTCGACTTCGAGGGAAAGGGCGACGCGCTGCGTCTTGAGGTCGTTCAGCATGGGTGGCTCCTGATGGGGTGGGAACTGCGGGGAACTGCGGTGTTCATTCCTGCATGCGCAGGATGCGCGCGGCCTCCTCGAGCCTCGCGTCGTCGATCTCGCGCATCACGCCTTCCAGGTCGGCCGTGGAGTCGTCCTCCTCGAACTGCCCGGTGAGCGCCGCTTCCGGGTGCAGGGCCCCGGACTCGTAGAGCGCCCAGATCTCCTTGCCGTAGTCGGTATCGAGGAGCGTCGGCTCGAAGCGCCCGAAGAAGCGCCTCAGGTTGTCCACGTCGCGCACCAGCATGCGCGGCGCGTGGTTGTTGCCGGCGGCGTCCACGGCCTGCGGAAGGTCGATGATCACGGGGCCGTCGGCGCCCAGCAGGATGTTGAATTCGCTCAGGTCGCCGTGCACCACGCCGGCGGAGAGCATGCGCACCACCTCGCGGATGAGGCGTGCGTGCAGGTCGGCCGCGTCCTCCGGCGTGAATTCCACGTCGTTCAGGCGCGGGGCCGCGTTGCCCTCGTCGTCGGCGACGAGCTCCATGAGGAGCACGCCTTCGTGGAAGTTGTAGGGCCGGGGGACGCGCACGCCGGCCGCGGCCAGGCGGTAGAGCGCGTCCACCTCCGCGCTTTGCCAGGCCTTCTCCTGCGCCTGGCGGCCGAAGCGCGTGCCCTTGGCCATGGCGCGCGCCTGGCGGCTGTTCTTGGTCTTGCGGTTCTCGGTGTAGTCGACGGCCTGGCGGAAGCTGCGCTTGTCGGCTTCCTTGTAGACCTTGGCGCAACGCGTCTCCGGGCCGCAGCGGACCACGAAGACCATCGCTTCCTTGCCGCTCATGAGCTGGCGGACGACCGAGTCGATCACGCCGTCTTCGATGAGCGGCTGCAACCGCATCGGTACCTTCATCCCGACACTATACGCGGTCGCCCGGCCGCCCCCCTGGGATGGCGCCGGCGGGACTACCTCCGCGGGGCCGGTTTCCGCCTTCGCGCGGCGGGCTTGTCCGCGCCGGAAAGCAGGTGCCGGATGATCCCCTCGCACACTTCCGGCGACATGTACTTCGGCACCGGGTAGTTCGTGTCGGCCTCCCAGCAGGCCGCCTTGGCGAGCGCCGGGATGTCCTTCGCCTTCAGCGCATCGAGGGTCCGCGGGATGCCGAGGTCGCGGCCCAGCTTTTCGACCGAGTCCAGGAACTTCCGCGCCAGCACCGCGGGCCGCTCCTTCTCGCGGCCCACCTTGGCGGCCAGCGCCAGCCGCGCCAGGCGCTTCGTCACCGCGGGGGCGAGGAAGCGCAGCACGTGCGGCAGCAGCATCGCGTTGGCGAGCCCGTGGGGCGTGTGGTACTTGCCGCCGAGCTGGTGCGCGATCGCGTGCACGTAACCCACGTTGGCGCGCGTGAAGGCGAGACCGGCGTAGGTGGCGGCGAGCGACATCCGCTCGCGAGCCTCGAGGTCCTTTCCATTCTTGCAGGCCACCCGCAGGTTCTCGTAGACGAGACCCACGGCCGCGAGCGCCATGCGGTCGGTGGCTTCCGTGGCCCACTGCCCCAGGAACGCCTCGACCGCGTGGGTGAGGGCGTCCATCCCCGTGGCTGCGGTCACTGCGGGCGGAAGGCCCGTCATGAGCGAGGGGTCCAGCGCCGCCATCGCGGGTACGAGCCGAGTGTCGGCGATGACGAGCTTCTGGCCCGCCTCCGGGTCCGAGATCACCGCCGCCACGGTCACTTCCGACCCGGTTCCGGCGGTCGTGGGCACCGCGTAGAGGGGCACGGGCGCGTGCAGCCCCTTGAAGTAGCCCACGAGCTTGCGCGGCGGCTTCCGGTTGGCGACGCAGTAGGCGATGGCCTTGGCGGCATCCATGGGTGAGCCGCCGCCGAAGGCCACGATCGCGTCGCACCCGCGCCGCTGGTAGAACGCGATCGCCTTCTCGACGACCGGGATGGGGGCGTCGGCCGTGATGTCGTCGAACACGACGAACTCCCCGCCCGCCTTCGCGAGGGCCTGGGTGAAGCCCTTGAGGAGCCCCAGTTGCACGATCGTCTCGTCGGTGACCACGAGGATGCGCTTGTGCCCGAAGCCGGCCAGCGCCTTCCCGAGCCGCTTGCTGGACCCCGGCCCGACCAGCAGCAGCGGTTGCGGGATGGGCAGGAGGCCCGTGACCACGCCGGCCGCCTTCATCGCCGTGGAAAGCCCCACGGACCGCACCATGTTCCCCACGAATCCCGGCATCTCGATCATCTTGTGCTCCGCAGCAATCCGCCCGTTCCGGCCAGCATGCCGCAAACGCCCGCCCGGGGCCATGCCCAAGAGGGGATTTGTCGACCTGGATCAAACCCCCGCGGGGGTTTTCGGGCAATTTGGTGCAATGCACAGTAAAGGGCGGACATGAAGCGGGTCGTCGGGGTCAGCCTGGGATCCAGCGCCCAGGATTTCGCGTTCAGGGCGCGCTTCCTGGGCAAGCAGCTCGATGTCCGCCGCATCGGCACCGACCACAGCGTGGCCCGGGCCGAGAAGCTCCTCACGCACTGGGAGAACCACGCGGACGCGATCGGCGTGGGCGTGGTGCGCGAGTCCTACACGGTAGGCTCGCAGCGCTTCGTGGACGAGGAGGGCTCGCGCCTCATGGCCGCCGTCACGCGCGTGCCCGCCACCACCGGCGCGCGCCTGGGCGACATCCTCCAGGAGTGGGCGCTTCGCCACGTGCAGGCGAAGCTCGGCGACTACTTCAACAACGCCCGGGTCCTCTTCTTCTCGGGGCTTGCCCACTACAAGCTCGCCCAGGCGTTCGCCGAGTACACGCCCAACCTGGAGTTCGCCGACGCCCTGCTGCAGCTGGGCGTGCCCAAGATGCTCACGTCGCTCGACGCGCTGGAGCTGTACGCGAGCGGCGCGCACTACGTCACCGACCGCGTGCCGGACCTCGTCACCGACAACGCCGCCGTGCGCGAGTGGCAGCGCTTCGTCCTGCGCCGGGCGATGCGGGACGCCACGGTGATCGTGGCGCCGGTCCACGAGCTCGATGCCTTCGGGCTGGAGGAGCTCGCGGGCAAGACCATCCTCACCTCGACGGTGAGCGAGGCCCGCATCGCGCAGCTGCGCGGGAAGGGCGTGAACCTCGTGATCGACGGGGCCCCTTCGCTCTTCGGCCACGTGCTGGGCCCGAGCGTCCTGGACGCCATGATCATCGCGGCGCTGGACAAGGAGCCCGAGGACCTGCTGGAGGACGACTACCTCGAGATCATCGGCGGCCTGGGCATGGAGCCGCGGATGATCTACCCGCGCGGCTTCAGGCGCGTGAACCGCTGGGCGTTCGTGATCCACCCGTTGTCGCAGGAATACTTCAAGAACGTGAAGCCCATCGAGCTGCTGTCGCGCGTCTCGCCGCCGGTTTTCCTGGACGTGGTGGAGAAGGCGATGGCCTACGCGCCTCCCTTCGTCTACTCGCACGTCACCGGCATCAAGTCGCCCACTGGCGTGGAGTCCGAGGGCTGGCTCATCTCGGTGGGCGGCACGCCCAGGGAGATCATGAACCACAGCCCCGAGTTCACCTACCGGCGGCTGCTGGACGCGGCGCGCGTGGCGAGGAGCCTGGGCGCGCAGATCATGGGCCTGGGCGCCTTCACCAAGGTGGTGGGCGACGCCGGCGTCACGGTGGCCAAGCGGGCGCCGCTGCCCATCACCACCGGCAACAGCTACAGCGCCAGCGGCGCGCTGTGGGCGGCGCACGACGCGCTGCTGCGCCTGCGCCTGCTGCCGGCACCCCGGGGCAAGCAGCGTGTGAAGTTCAAGGCCATGGTGGTGGGT